>Ga0209386_1001000_pt1 | contig 12552 bp, 10 predicted proteins | sample NGEPertwo_FD_184510 | JGI IMG/M metagenome (GOLD analysis project Ga0209386, IMG submission 184510) | Arctic peat soil microbial communities from the Barrow Environmental Observatory site, Barrow, Alaska, USA - NGEE Permafrost154B-two... | ecosystem: Environmental > Terrestrial > Soil > Wetlands... | reverse complement strand
GGTCTGATTATAACAAATCCACCGAAGAAACGATAGACGGAAATTATTTCTTACCAAGATTTCCATACTAATGCTTGCTTGGGTGGAAATAAACTTTACAAAGTGGAAGTTACCTTTTCAATTCACCTTATACCCAATCGTCATCGTCAGACTTAGACTTCTTTTATTTCAACCTGATGGATAATCTTACCCCTGATTTCCGCTTGCACCAGGGCGATAAAGGACTCAACAGTCATCTTTTCTCCAGCGTCCCCTTGGCCGTACCGCCGGACGGCGACCATGTCAGATTCAGCTTCCTGATCTCCTACGACTAACGTAAACGGAATCTTTTCAGTTTGAGACTCCCTAATCTTATAGCCGATCTTTTCTTTGCGTTCATCCGCCTCTATTCGGATATCGAGTGCCATCAGACGGGAAACCAGTGTTTTAGCATACTCATGATGTCGCTCACTAATTGGCAGGATACGGACTTGAATTGGTGCCAACCAGACAGGAAAAGCCCCTGCGAAGTGCTCCGTTAAGATTGCAATGAAGCGTTCAATGCTTCCATACACCACTCGATGAATCATGACCGGACGATGCTTTTGACCGTCTTCCCCAACATAGGTTAAGTCAAATTTCTCGGGCATTTGGAAATCAAGCTGAATCGTTCCGCATTGCCAAGTCCGATCGAGGCAATCCTTCACATGAAAATCAATCTTAGGTCCATAGAAGGCCCCGTCGCCTGGGTTAACTTTGTATTTCATACCCTTTTCTTCTAAGGCTTCTTGGAGTGCCTTTGTCGCTGTCTCCCAGTCCTCATCTGATCCCATGGCGTCTTCAGGGCGGGTGGATACTTCAACCTCGTAGTCAAAGCCAAATACTTTATAGAAATAATCCACTAGTTCAATGACCCCAATAAGTTCTTCCTTAATCTGTGAGGGGAGCATGAAGATGTGAGCATCATCTTGCGTAAAGCTTCGAACGCGCAACAATCCATGAAGTGCGCCGGAGAGTTCGTGACGGTGTACTAAGCCTAGTTCTCCAACCCGGAGTGGCAGGTCCCTGTAACTGTGTAGTTTGGTCTTATACACGATCATGCCACCTGGACAGTTCATAGGTTTGATAGCATAGTCCTGTTCATCAATCTTGGTGAAATACATGTTTTCTTTATAATGTTCCCAATGCCCTGATTGTTCCCACATCGAACGATTAAGGATTACCGGTGTCTTAATCTCCTGGTATCCACGTCTACGGTGTTCCTGCCTCCAGAAATCCTCCAGTTCATTACGCAAAATCATGCCTTTAGGATGAAAGAAAGGAAAACCCGGTCCCTCTTCATGAAGGCTAAAGAGATCAAGTTCTAAGCCAAGCTTACGATGGTCACGTCGCTTAGCTTCTTCCAACTTGAACAGGTGATCTTCCAAATCTGCGGCTTTAGCAAAGACCGTTCCATAGATACGCTGGAGCATCTTATTCTTCTCGCTCCCCCGCCAATAGGCACCAGCCAAGGTCATAAGTTTAAAGGCTTTTATGCTGGCAGTTGATGGGAGATGTGGCCCCGCACAGAGATCTGTAAAATTCCCCTGCGTGTACATTGAAATTGTTGCATCCTCTGGTAGACCTTCGATGAGTTCAACCTTATATTTCTCACCCAAGGTATTAAAATGAGTCAGGGCCTCTGGTCGGGAGACTTCTTTCCGTTCGAAAGACTGCTTCTCTTTCACAAGACGCTTCATTTCTTTCTCTATGCTCGTCAAGTCCTCAGGCGTAAAGACATGTTCAGAGTCAAAGTCATAATAATACCCCTTTGCAATCGACGGTCCAATCCCCAATTTTGTCCCTGGAAATAGATTTCCTACAGCTTGTGCCATCAAATGTGCGGTAGAATGCCTTAAGACGTTTAATCCTTCATGGCTATCGATCGTTACGATTTCCACGGACGTATCTTCAGTAAGGGGACACGATAGATCCTTCATAGTATCGTTGACTTTTCCAGCTACTGCCACCTTGGCCAAACCCCGTGAAATGGACGATGCAAGTCCTGCTATGGTCGTTCCTGACTCAACCTCACGAATTGAGCCGTCTTTTAAGGTCACCTTAATCATTCGAATCACTCCTTACCCATTAATCAACAAAAAACTCTCGTCCCTAGTAGGGACGAGAGTTAACTCCCGTGGTTCCACCCAATTAAAAGGTCATAAGTATTACCTTTTACTCGATATCCCTTAACGCGGGGTACGGCTAAGCTTACTTATTTCAGCCCAACACTCCAGGGTGGTTTTCTCCCTACATTCGTGAGAAATGCTTTCAGCCAGGGCATTTCATCTCTTGCACGACAGATCAGGGTACTTATCCCCTTCAACGATTTACAATTTAATACAAGCTTATGGTCATCCTTACTTGCATATTAAGCGATGTTTGGTAAAAGTTGCGTTAGTTCATATTATAACAATAATCTGTCGTTTGTCAAAATCTTTTCACATAAGGGACACCCTTTACAATCGTTCACTCTATCCCCAAAGACACTACGGATGGTTTTCAACGTATCTTTGAAGCCCTCATAACCAATATGCAACGTAATCTGGTGGGGTGCCACTGAAATCAAAGCACTGACCAACAAATCTTCATACCCTAGCTCATGGACATTGTCTAGCTGGTAATCTTCAAGGAATTGATGCGTTACTTCGACGCCTTCGTTGTTATACAGATAGAACTTCCCTTGAGGCGTCATGCCGACGTGTAGCCACGCTAATTGCGGTTTTTGGCTATCCACAAAGTGTTTTAAGAGCGTAATGAATTCAGTATATTCTTTATCAATAACGAACTCATCTAGTGCGTATTCCACAGCTTTATTGACTTGGCTTTTATATTCTTGGGCACGAAAAAGTAAAAATCCCTCTATGTCAAAAATAGAACTTTGGTCTAAGCAACTTAAAATCTGGGTAACAAGACTTGTCTTTCGGTTCACACTATAACCCCGCACTTGCCCTAGTCCTTTATTTAAATACTCTAGAGCTTTCTCACTGACCGCTTGCCAATGATCTTCACTTAAATGCTCTTTTTTTTGGACTATCTGGTGCACATGCTTCTTCTCCCAATGGTGTAAAATTGTTTCTGCTAGGGCATTTGCTAAATAATAACGATGGATTCTTTGAACAATATCCTCATTTTCTGTTGCCTCGGACGAAGGGTCATCAAACTTACACTGAATAAGCCAGCGTTTTCCCTGTTGTAGTTCAACAACTTGTAGAGGAAGTTGCTCCTGTTCACGCAGTTTGCGTAGACATTCACAGATACTCTCCCGGTAATCTTGTGTTCCTAATTGCACGGAATGTTGCACTGGCATCCCTCCCTACTAGAGTATATGAACTGGTTTAAGTCATATTTCTGTTGGGCCAATCTATAAGCATGTTTCTTTAAACATTATTTCCAAAAAAGCAACGGACAAACCCTAATATTTCCATAAATATGGGATTTCATCCTTTTTTAGCAAAGGCCCTGACAAATATATGACGAGAAGGCACCATGCATCGTGCCTTACTAATCTAGTAAGAACAGAAGCCTGAGTTATAATACTAAAAAAAATATAACCCACTGATCTAATCAGTGGGTTATATTGAAGTTCAATATGATCAAGCTTTAATCCAACGCTCCACTTCTAAGTGGAAGCTGGAAGCACTATGTTCAGCTAAAGGTGAACGCGTTTACTTCTCTGGGCTTGCTAAAATTTCCTTAACGTAGTTAGGCAGAGCAAAGCAACCTTTATGAAGCTCAGTGTTGTAATACCTTGTTTTCAGTCCCAGACTATTCCAGGCTTGCTCGTCTAGGTCAGTCAGTGGATCGTACTTTTTGGACGCAAAACCAAACAGCCAGTGACCGGACGGGTAGGTTGGAATGTGCGCTTGATATACCCTACAAACTGGAAAAATTTCTTGGATCCTCTTGTGTGCTCTTTGCATGGACTTAGCATACTCCTCATAATAGGGACTTTCGTGCTGATTAACTAGAATGCCGTCATCCTTCAGCGCCTTAAAGCAATTACCGTAAAACTCCCGCGTAAACAGACCTTCGCCCGGCCCAAAAGGGTCGGTGGAATCGACAATAATTAGATCATAGGCGTTTTCTTTTGAACGAACAAATCTAAGCCCGTCCTCAAAATACATCTGAACTCTTGGGTCATCCAGCTTGCAGGCGGTCTGCTGCAAATATTCTCGGCACACATCCACCACCATTTTATCAATTTCCACCATGTCAATGTGTTCAATCGTGTTGTAGCGCGTAAGCTCTCTGATGGTTCCACCGTCCCCTGCGCCAATCACCAAGACCTTCTTAATCTTTGGATTGGTGGCCATTGGGACATGTACGATCATGTCATGGTAAATAAATTCGTCTTTTTCAGTCACCATCATTAAACCGTCCAGCGTAAAGAAATTGCCGAATTCCTGAGAATTAAAAACGTCAATTCTTTGGAATTCGCTTTGTCCTGTATAAAGTGGCTTGTCTATTTTGATCGAAAAACGAACGTTCTCTGTATGTTGTTCTGTATACCATAGTTCCATTGTTTATTCCTCCACTATTTTAATGTTCTCAACGGCCAAATCCTCTGTACCTGTCAGGAAGCAGCCCTTGGCCTTGGAATAGTTGATATAATCAATGATTTCCTTGGTGATCCGTTCTCCTGGGGCCAAAATAGGAATACCCGGGGGATAAGACATAACAAATTCTCCGCATATATAACCAGCGCTCACTGTAATGGCGACAGAGTGTTGATTGGAATAGAAGGCTTGCTGAGGTGCTATCACTACATCTGGATTAATGTACTCATGATCAAGCATTCCCGCTTTATCCTTCATATATAGTCTCTTTATTTCAGACAGAGAAGAAACCAGACGTTCCAGGGCCAGCTCACGATCCCCCACGGAGATTATGGCCAGGATATTGCCTATATCACCGAACTCGATCTGAATTCCGTAATCATCACGCAGAATGTCATACACTTCAATGCCTGCCAGCCCTATTTCTCTCGTATAGACAGAAAGCTTGGTCTGGTCAAAATCAAACACCGAATCTCCATTGATAAGTTCTGTGGAAAAGGCGTAGTATCCGCCAATTTTGTTGATCTCATCCCTAGCATATTGGGCCAGAGAAGAGACTTTTTTAAAGATATTTTTGCCGTCCAAAGCAAGATTTCGTCTGGAAATATCGAGAGACGACAAGAGCAGATAGGAGCTGCTGGTGGTCTGGGTAAGGTTAATGGTTTGACGCACATGACCTGTGCTAAGAAGATCATTTTTTAGCAGAAAAGAACTTTGAGTCAGGGACCCACCTGTTTTATGCATACTGACGGCTGACATATCTGCTCCTGCTGCCATCGCATTGACGGGCATATTCTCACCGAAGTAGAAGTGAGTACCATGTGCCTCATCCACAAGGACAGCCATGTTATGGTGATGGGCAAGCTCCGTAATCGACCTTAAATCGGAACAGATACCATAGTATGTAGGATTATTAATAAAAACTGCTTTGGCATCCGGGTTTTCCTCAATGGCTTTTTTTACCTCGTTAACAGACATACCTAAGGGTATCCCCAACAGCTTATTCACGCCGGGATTAACGTAGACAGGAATTGCCCCACTAATAATAAGGGCGTTTATGGCACTTCTATGAACATTACGGGGCATGATGATTTTGTCACCCTGTTTGCACACGCTCATGATCATCGCCTGAACAGCTGCGGTGGTACCGTTGACCATAAAAAACACGTGTTTCGCACCAAAAGCATCTGCAGCCAGTGCCTCCGCCTCCTTGATTACAGAGACAGGATGGACAAGATTATCCAGTGGCTTCATCGAATTGACATCTACCGAAAGGCATTTCTGGCCTAAAAATTCAGTGAGTTCGGGGTTTCCTCTGCCTTGCTTATGTCCGGGCACGTCAAACGGCACCACCCGCATAGATTTATATTTTATAAGTGCTTCATAAATGGGCGCCTTGCCCTGCCAAAGCGAATGCATGAAAAGCACCACCTTTCATAACCATAATCAGTGGATATACCTACGCTAATATATTTAAGTTAGTGATAAAACAATACGTTTAGTATATTAGACTATCGTAAAAATATCAATAATGCCCTGTTTTTGGGAGGTTCAGGAGTCTATTTCAAGCCAACCTAGCTTATATAACTAAAGAGAGCTCGAAATCGAGCTCTCTTCCTGTACCATTAAGTGAGTGCTATCACCCAGTTGTTAAGCGAGTAACGCTGCACCTAAAGCCGCTGTTAACTCAGGCTCTGGTGGAATCACAACTTTCCCTTTTAACTCCCTTTCTAGGAAGCTGACAAGGATGTTATAATGTGCTCCTCCTCCAGTGAAAATCAAACATTCTGGATGCCCAACAGCCTCAATGAAATTAGCTAAGCGTTTCGCAGTACTTTTGAAGAGGCCTGCAACCACCTCCGGCTTGGGAATCCCTTTCGCAAGCATTGTAATGACTTCAGACTCAGCAAAAACGGTACACATGGAGTTGATGGGCATCGGCTTGGCCTGTGCCGCTAAATTTAGTTCCTCCGACGTAAGTTCTAATCCTTTGAGGATAACATCTAAAAAACGTCCCGTTCCTGCAGCACACTTGTCGTTCATGATAAACTTAACAATTTTTCCTTCTGCACTTTTCTTAATAACTTTAGAGTCTTGTCCTCCTAAATCCAGAATGTATGCATAATCTGGGAAATAGTCATGACAGCCTCTGCCCTGACAGGTGATTTCCGTGATCACTCGTCCCTCAGGAAAATTGACTCGGCCGTACCCTGTAACCACGAGCTTTTCTGGCTTCTCTCCGTATTTTCCAGCATAGGTCTCTAAAAGGTTTATACCTGCTTTGACAGAATCGAAGCGGGAGGGTATGACTTGACTGTAAATCCGATCGCCATTTTCCAGCACGACCAACTTCGTATTAACTGAACCGAGATCTAGACCCGCTTGTTTCATGCACGAATCATCTCAATTAAAGCCTCAATCCGAGTTAAAAGTTGCCCTTGATCTTCTTCGGAGAAATCACTTTCAAGCTGCAAGAAGGGAATCTTTCTCTTCTCCATTTCCTTAGCGACAAAATAACTTTCCACGCCATAGGGCTGGCAGAACTGAAGACTAAAATCAATCACGGCGTCTGCGTTTAGATGTTTCGCCATGAGCGTTATATCTTCCATGCGTCCTGTATTTGGGGTAAAACAAGCACAATTCACCTTTAAAGGGCGCTTAGCAATATTCGTGAGCATATCCGATACATTATCCGCGGGCTCAGTCACATCCTTAAAATAGCGTTCACCCGTGCAGGTTTCCTCCCCCACAACAACAGCTCCGGCTTGTTCAATTAATGCATGAAGTTTCCAAGCTGGAAGAGGTTGTGGCGTACCCGTCACCAAAATCCTAGGGGCATCAACGGGTGCAACTCCAATCCCCTCTTTAACCCGTACATCAAGTTCGTCACACAAAGCATTCACTTGGGCAGCTAAGCGAACTGGATCATCAAAAAAGGAGAGTTGATTGATCAGCAGGACATCTAAACCGTGAATAGGCGCTGGGCTATGTTGCCTTAAGTTGGCTAACCTTTGAAGGGCTTGACGCTTACTGTTAATCGTTTGAATTCCCTGAGTTAGATTTTCCTTGGTTAAGTTCACCTTAGTCTCGCGTTCAATAAACGAAGCAAATTCACGCACTTCTTCGTCCCATAGGCGAGCGTCTTTGGCTTCTTTTTTTTGCGGCAGTTCCATGACATAGGTGGGGATATGTTCATTGAGAATCTCCCAGGCTTTCTTTTTACCGTCACAAGTCGTCTCGCCGATGACCCAATCGGAAACTTGAAAATAAGGACAAACCCGATCTAGTTTAAAGCCCATAGTTGATTTAATCAGGGGGCAAAGGTTACGAGGCAAGACCTTTTCTCCCGAGGATACCGTAAACTGGGCCCCAGCACATAGTCCAATGCTAGCACTTCCCGTCGCTACAACAATTTCTTCCGGGACATAGACGCAAAAGGTTGAAAATACTTTAGCGCCAGCTTCTTTCATCGCATAAAGTTCGTGCACACGAATCCCATGAACATCTCCTACTACAGCATCAAAATATCCCATCGCTTTTGGACGATTTGGTCGGTCCCAAAACAGGTTCTTCAATATCGATGGTATGGGTGCCAGAAATTCATCGTGTTTCTCTAAGTCCATACCCAAGGCTGTCCATAATTCTCTGTTATCCATTCTTTTATCCTCCCCATCCTTAACTTACAGCTTACTCTAGCTGTTGTTTTCTACCGAATGATTATATCTCTACGAAATATAATAGTTTAGTTATTTTATTTTATCACTAAATTTATATGTGTAAAGGGTTTGGTTTTAAGTTCTCACTGAGGAAGCAACAAAAGTGTACCCCAGGGCTATAAATTTAACATTTGCTTTACGTAAAGGGCTCTCACCGTAAAATTTAAGATACCAGCGTATATTATAGAGTCCAAGGGGCATACTATTATTACTCTTCTCTTCTCATTTCTCTTATATTTAGGTTAGGCCATCCGTCAAGTTACGGATGCCTAGCCATATTTATTTGCGTTCACAAGAGATAATAAGATCTCCTTGACCTTCTATGGTTTTCATTAAGTCTTATGGAGTCTATCGTTGCCTCGCCTTTGCTGACATTACACTAGTTTGAACGAATGATTCTTCATAACTAACTATATTGCTCAGTTTAATAGACAATTAATGACAAAAAGACCTTCCAAGTTTCAACTTGGAAGGTCTTTTACTCTGAATGGTTTAGTAGTTGTTACGTGCGCAAGCACTCTCTGCAATATACAGGTTTGTCGCCAGAAGGTTGGAAAGGAACAGTCGTTTCTTTTCCACAAGTAGCGCATACAGCTGGGAACATTTCACGTTCTTGACGTGATAGAAGAGTGATCGCTTTTGAAGACTCTTCTATCACATCACTCTTTATTAGTATTTGGGCTTTTCACACGTAGCTCAGTCATTAATGCTTCAAGTTCATCCCGTTGCTCACGGGCCAATTCCAGATCTTCTTTGATTAATATGAGTTGCTCCATTACTGCATCGTGAGTCTCATTAAGAACCCGCTCCTGGCCTTCTCCTGCCCTACGAGCTACATAACCAAGAACAGGAAGTGCTGCGCCTTGGAAGAAAACCGAAATAGCATATTGCATCCAACCAACTAGACCCTGAGGTCGTTGAAATAGCAGCGGCACTAACACCATGCCAGTAATAATATAAAACATAGCCATGGTCGAAAGCCAATAGGACAGTCGCTCTCCCAGCCAATCATTAAATTGCTTCATTAAATGTTACCACCTTGAGTTCACGCTTACAAATACTATTCATGCCTTTCTCCGAAAACCTTTAATTGACTACGGAGGAAACGCTAGCTTTTTACTTTTTATTCTATGCGCTTAAATGGACATGTGTTCTCTGTCTTTTCATATGACTGCTTTTGGAATATAGCAAAAACGCCAATGGAAGACCTTTGATGGCCGGAACCTGAAAATATTAAGATATTTTGGGTAAGCTAACTTTAATCCAATAGATTCAAAATCCAATCAAATTATGCTATATTTTTTCATATTTAAGAAAGAGGTGTTTTACGTGCAAAGGGCCGTTGAATTGCAGAAGTATCTTACTGATATATCTTTACATCAAGGTGCATTAGTTGTAGGCTATACGAAAATAAGGCAGCAAGAACCGGTCATGGTGATTGGCTTTCCTTTCTCAACTAAATGGGTCTTAAATCAACCGTTTTACATAACCAAACGGTTTGGCGAGGAGGTATGGAGGAGTTGGAAACTGCTTAACAATTTGACTGATATTTTAAGTAAAGAGGGATATTCAGCAGGTATCAAAACACCTCTTTCTATTTTCGGTGATTTTCGTCCTTTAGCAGTCTCTGCGGGTCTGGGAAATTGGGGGAAAAACGGTCTGGTGGTAAACCCTCAGTATGGTTCGAGACTTCTATTTGCCTCAGTCTTTACTAATGCCCCTTTGGAATCCAGCCTTCTCCAGTCTGACTTACATCAGTCGTACCAAGCATGTACTAACTGCAGACAGTGTATCGACGTTTGCCCAGCAAAGGCATTTGAGGGGAACCGTTTCCATAAGGGACGCTGCTTTCCAAAAGCTATTCGAGGATGCTCTATGTGTGTACAAGTTTGTAAAGGACAAATCATATCTACCTTGGCTGGTAAATGATCCGTCTAGATCGGTCATTATGGCCCTATGCTACCAATACTAGAAGATGAGCTCCCACGCCTACAAGAATAAGGGCAATTGCAGGAAGGGGATTAAAGCAATGATTAATCGCGAACGATTGTTAGCCGAGTTTATTGAACTCTTAAGAATTGATTCTCCTACTAAGAATGAACGACAAATCGCCGATCACCTCAAAGATCGTCTAAAAAGCTTAGGCATGGTGGTAACTGAAGATAAAGCTGGTATAGCGATTGGGGGTAACTGTGGCAATGTCTTCGCCTATCTACATGGTAATCTTCCTAAGGCTCCCATATTATTACTCTCAGCCCATATGGACACAGTCCAGCCCTGTTTAAATATTGAGCCAGTGCTGAACGCGGGACTCATTACTTCTGCAGGTTCAACAATTTTAGGAGCTGATGATAAATCCGGTATCGCACCGATTCTTGAAGCGCTAAGAACTATTAAAGAGAAAAATATTCCCCATGGGGATATCCAGGTAGTGCTTAGTGTCGCTGAAGAAGGTGGTGTCAATGGCTCCAGAAACCTAGATAGAACGCTGTTGCAGGCAGACCTGGGTTTTGTTTTGGATTCCGGTGGCAAACCGGGCAATATTATTTTACAAGCTCCCGGACAAGATCGAATCAAAGTAATAATTAAAGGAAAGGCTGCTCACGCCGGAGTGGCGCCTGAAGATGGAATTAGCGCAATAGTGGCAGCTGCTAAAGCAATTGCAAGCCTAAAGACAGGACGCATTGACGAGGAAACGACTTCTAATATTGGAACGATCAACGGCGGCCTAGCCACAAATATTGTAGCCGAACGTGTAGAAATTACTTGTGAAACGAGAAGCCACAACTTAGAAAAAATGGAACTCCAGACCAAGGAACTATGCGAAGCCTTCATACGTTGCGCTCAGGAGATGGGTGCTGTTGCGGAAATAAAGGCCGAAAGAGCCTATGACCCCTTTAGCCTGGTGGAGGAATCACAAATTGCAGTTCTCGCGGCTCAAGCTGCTAGGTTCGCTGGCTTAACTCCAGTCTTTGGGGCAACCGGCGGTGGAAGCGATGCCAACCATTATAACTGTTACGGAGTACCCTGCGCTGTTCTCGGGACCGGAATGCAGAAGTATCATACCACCGAAGAATGTCTCGAAGAAGAACATCTGTACCAGTCCGCCAACCTGGTGGTGGAGATCATTCAAGCTGTGGCGAGGGCTGTGAATGAGTGACGCCTAGATAACAATACTTCACCTTTATGTATACAGTATTTAATTACAAAATTACTAGACGTTTGGGCAAATACTCTGTATAATAACCGTAATGAGCAAAGGCGCTCTCGAATCTTTTCGAGAGCGCCTTTTTTTATGAAAGCAAAGGCGCTTGGACAGTCATGTCCTAGCGCCCTTTTATATTTGAGGAGGTGCTTGCAAGACCACATCCAAATTCATATTTATTAAAATAGTGGAGGGAGAATCATCTAATGAAATTTAATTTAAAACAAGGACTTTTATTAAAAAAAGTAGCATTACTTGGAATTATCACACTGATACTTTTGGCCATACCTTCTGTCGTCTTGGCCGCCGATGCTGCACCAACCGCTGAAAGCAATGCCATAGCGATTAACACCATTTGGGTCTTAATCTGTGGTTTTCTGGTTTTCTTTATGCAAGCAGGTTTTGCTATGGTGGAAACGGGCTTTACTCGAGCTAAGAACGCCGGCAACATTATTATGAAGAACTTAATGGACTTTGCGTTAGGCTCTTTAGTATACTGGCTTGTAGGATTTGCAATTATGTTCGGTGCAGACTATGCCGGATTCTTCGGCACCACCGGTTTTGGAACTACTGGTACTTTTGAACATTTGGGTCTAACCATTCCCATATGGGCATTCCTCATTTTCCAAACTGTCTTTGCGGCGACTGCTGCAACCATTGTTTCGGGAGCTATGGCTGAGAGAACGAAATTCTCTTCTTACTTGGTTTACAGTATCGTCATTAGCGCTTTGATTTACCCCGTAGTAGGTCACTGGATCTGGGGTGGTGGCTGGTTACAAGAACGTGGTATGGTTGATTTTGCCGGTTCTACCGTTGTACACTCCGTTGGTGGTTGGGCAGCTCTCATCGGCGCCTTACTCATTGGACCTCGGATTGGCAAGTACAGTAAAGATGGTAAATCACACCCTATCCCCGGTCATAATATTAGGCTCTTTTCGTAAATATTGTGGGTAAATTTGAGCAATAAAAAGTACCTAATTATGGTAGTCTTAGATGCCCTATTAGTATAGTTCCATTGTCTCTTTGTAAGAATGGATGTTACACATAATAAAAA
>Ga0209386_1000999_pt1 | contig 12559 bp, 12 predicted proteins | sample NGEPertwo_FD_184510 | JGI IMG/M metagenome (GOLD analysis project Ga0209386, IMG submission 184510) | Arctic peat soil microbial communities from the Barrow Environmental Observatory site, Barrow, Alaska, USA - NGEE Permafrost154B-two... | ecosystem: Environmental > Terrestrial > Soil > Wetlands... | reverse complement strand
ATTAGTAGCAGGACATAACTACCCCCAAATACATACCTCGGATTCGTGGAAATGTTTCCCGATGACGCTACCTGCTCGGCCTTTTTGGTACGGTTGCGCTTCCGTCACGGTATTCTAACCAACCGTCTTTCGGTTAAACCAAATAACTTGGCCAAATTCAGCCCATTTCGCAACAAATATCTTGCCGCATAACAACTGGACCAAAGGTTACGTTTGGGGTTGGGGTTGCAATTGAAATTCAGTTTGAGGTGGAGCTAAGCGGATACCCCCCTTAAAGAATACCCTTTTAAAGAATACCCTTTGTCTTAAAATAATTCGTGTATTCAGGTAAATGTATTAAACTATCTTCCCAAGCAAAATATTTTTTTGCTTCTTCTAGGTTGTATTCACTCAAAAAAACAAACCAATCATCTGGGTCAATTCCTTCTAGTCCGGCTACCATAGGAATGCCGATATTTCTACACGCATTTTTACCTCCATTTAGAGCTGATACTCGTTTATACCCAAGTTCTTTAAGTGTAGCTGCAGCAAGGATTGAATTAATACCATCGGGACAAGTAATAACTAAAAAGCTCTCCTTATTAGGTGCATATTGGCTAATTCTTTTTTCTAATCTTCCTCGTGGTACCCAGTGCGCACCAGATATATGGCCACTTTTAAATGATCTACTACTTCCCACATCAATTAAAAGAAGTTCTGAATGGTTATCTAACATTGTTTTTAAAGTTAACGGGTCATTTTGTTCTACGACATTAATGGCCTCTTGAAAACCTAGCGGTGAGACTTTAGACCGCCCTCTATCAAGCTTATTACCCTGCCTTGTCCAAGCATTCAAACCACCTTCAAGAACATATACATTTGGATATCCCGTTTCTTTATACCAATACGCTGTAATTGTAGATCGGGTGCCATTATCGCAGATAAAAACAATATTAGCTCCATGTACAGCGACAAAATCATCTGAATTCTGAATAGCTTGCCCACCAGGAATAGTTGTTGAATTAGGAATATGACCTATCACCTCATATTCTTCAACGGTACGTACATCCAATAAATACGTGGGTCTATCTCCATCATTATTTAGCAGGTCTTGTAAGCCTTTTACGTCAATTAAAGAAATATTGTGCTTTTTTACTAGCCTTTCAGCAAATGCATCAGAAGCTTTTTTACTAGACATGGATGGTTGGGGGCCCTGTGGAGTTCCTTTTTCCAAATCGAAACCAGCTAACTGCCAACCTAATGTACCACATTCTAAATCGTACACTTGTTCAATACCCATTAAATTTAACGTAGCAGATGAAATATATCCTCTTGTATGTCCAGCACATGTAGTGACAATTTTTCTTCCATCTTCAATGTAATCAGTAATTTTTATGGCTAATTCGACCCCTGGAATATTGATGGCACCAGGAATGCTGCCAGTTATTGTGACCTCTTCGGAGGGACGAACTTCTAGTACAATATAATTATCATTTTGCTGCATCCACGATCTTAATTCTTTTGGTGAGATTTTCGTCATCGTCTTTCGAACGTCCCCAACTATTTCTCCGAACACTTTACCGACCACATGTGTTCCTTCGACCACAGGATATTCCTCTATCTTCCAGGAATTGAGACCTCCTTCAAGATAAAAAACATTAGAATATCCATACCTTTCTAGAATTTTTGCGGCTAATAAAGAACGTTCATGATAATTGCTATATAAAATAATTTTTGTATTTTTCATTTGAACCAGAACAGGCATACGAAATTCTAATGAACTGCGTGCAACTTGGGTGGCTCCAAATATCTGTCCACTTTCATACTCGTTTTTTTCCCGAACGTCTATTAATGCAAAAACCTCTTCACTTTGTAAAAGGTCTTTCATTTCCTCAGATTTCATTTGTACTATCATCTTTTTATCCTCTCTCTTTCTTTATATTCGTTAGTAAATCCAGATCAATTATAGTATAGTGATTATTATTCCTCCTTTCTCTAAGTAAATAAAGAGAAGCCATCAAATCGAGATTTAACTCGATTTAAAGGCTTCTCTTTACACTATTCTCTCTGGGTTTGCACCCCGCCCTTATAAATGGTTCTAAAATCACTAATCACTTTTCATAACTATTGACAGAAAACAAATACAGTTATTAAATATGCATAATACCTAAACCAGCTCGTTCATGATTAGTAGCAATGGTTAAGGCTGTAACGCCAAACATTGCGACAACGATCCACCCATTAGCGCTTGCTATACCCAATTTCATCTTTATACTTGGATTTTCTAAGTGCGCTATCAAAACGCCCTGATTCGCTTCGACTGTGGCATGAACAACGGCATGTATTTGTCTGGGATCATTACGAATTATTTTGGTACTCAGAGCAGCCGATACGGCAGATTTTATTACCTTTTGTCTATATTCGTCAAATAGACCTGTTACTTCAGTTACTACAACATTGGACATTCCTTTAGACTTTAAATAGTCCTTCATTGACTCTTCTTCTTCACGGTCTGTAGTCATTGCTAACATCATTGCAGCCCGACCTAAAGAAATACCACTAACTTTTGAAAGGATTTCAGATCCCAATACATAATACCTCTCTTTATTGAAACTGATACGCTAGTCCCATTATAATCATTCATTGCTTTTAATGCAAGGGTCAATTTGTTTTGATCTGATTTGTTTTAGTTTGTTTGTTCTCCCGTGCTTCTAAAGAACTTTATATATTCCTAAAGTGCCAATTTGCTAAGCAGAATTCAGAAAATGACTTAGCATTTGAGATATTCAGAAGAAATAACGATATGGGTAGAGGAAGTCCCTCCCCCATAATCGTTTTACTTCATTCCCATGGATATCTATAAGGTGAGAGGGATGCCACTATTCTTAGACTTTAGCGTTGTGGAATCATGACAAGCTATCTAATCGTAGAAAAGGTGAGACCCTATGTTTACTCGACTGAAAAACTAGCCTAAGAACTCAAACTTTTTTCCACGGAACGCTTTAAGGTACTTTGTGCAATAGTCGTCTCGTCCAGCTAAAGCTTCTGCAGTAACGATACTAGCCATCATCAGAGGATCGAGAGGATTGATAATCAGCCCATCTAAACCCTTCGCTATAGCCATCCCTGCAAATGCCTGATTGATAAACTTCCTTATAGGCAAACCGTAAGATATATTGGATAATCCGCACATTGTGTGCACTCCAGGGTAGCGTGACATTATTTGCTCAATTGCCTCTAAGAATTCCACACCAAATTTACTGGCTGTAGAAATGGGCTGAACTAAAGGATCAACATAGATATTACCGATCGGCACGTTATTTTTGACTAATCCATTAATCAGTTTATCTGCATTAGCTAACCTATCTTCCGTAGTTTCCGGCATTCCATCATCGCTCATACATAGAGCAACAACTTTCAGATCAGTTCCAGCGACGACTGGCATTAATGCATCGTAACGTGCTTTTTCAAAAGATATAGAGTTAATCATTGCTATACCCTTATGAACAGACAAGGCTTTCTCTATTGCTTTAGGATCGGGGCTATCGATACAACAAGGTGCATCCACCACCTCTTGAACAGTGTTAACTAACCATTTCAAATGTTCAGGTTCTTTGCCAACAAAAACTCCTGCATTTACGTCGATAAAATCGGCTCCGGCGGTCCACTCATCGACTGCGGTCTTTTGAATATATTCCTTGTCTTGTTTTTCAATTGCTGTAGCAATTGCCTTTCGGCTAGCATTTATCAACTCACCAACTATTATCACGCCTAAACCCTCCCATAATAATTTTCAGTCGGAACCTATATACTGTCTTGTGCCTATGCAATACTTTTGGGTGCTATTTTGACAACAATATGGGTCCAACGGCAAACTGCAACCACATACTATCAATCACTTATGTGCTTTTCGAGCTTTTGGTTTCGTTTGCAGTCCGATAGGACGGAATAAAGCGACGTATATGCTCTTCTGAAGCTGGCTTCGTGGCCAATGAGACTATCACCATTACTATAAATCCGACTATGGAAGCCTCTACTAGCGCTTTAAATACGTTCGGTTCAAATTTGGTGGTAATCAACACAGCGTATGTCCCAGCTCCACTCAGAAAAGATGCAAACGCACCTGCGCCGTTGGCCCGAGGCCAAAAATAGCCCAGAACTAAGGGCGAAAATACGCCGGCCACAATTCCGGAGTTACCAATTTGAGTGAGTAACGTCAATGAGGGTGGCTTGGTCATTGCGATTAAAACGGCAAAAAATCCAATCACCGGCACGAGGGACTTAGCGATAACTAATGATACACGTTCTGCTTTGGCTTGAGCTTCTGGACTATTGCCATGTATCTTCGGTGCTAAAAGCTTTAGGTAAATGTCGTTCGATAACATTGTTGATATTGAAACATATAACCCATCTGTTGTAGATAAGACGGCAGCTAGTATGGATACCACCGCGAAGATGGCAATAACGGGTGGGAAAGCAATCATGAGATATTGGGGAATTGCCTGATCAGCAGCCTTAAGGGTAGGAATAAGTACCCTTGCTGCTAACCCTCCAAATACCATCGTATTAGACATTATGAGGAGAGAAAATCCAGCACTAAAAAGGAATTGACGCATTTCTCCCTCGTCTTTAAGTGCTAAAACTTTGTTTATTAACTGAGGCAGCAATACAAATCCAATAAGGAGGAATTCGATGCCAATAAGGCCAAACATATCACCGAACATGCCGTTTTTCGGATTAAGGTGTCCCGTCAAAAGCGGTGAAATCGCGTTTAACTCAGCATGCAACTTGCCTAAAAAACCAAATCCTCCTCCAATCGTCCAAACGAGTGAGAATAATATAAGGATACCAAAAAACATCATGATAATTCCCTGGATGGCATCCGTAACTATATCGGCATATGCTCCACCCATACCGATATAGACTAAGACAATTACAGTTCCTAAAATAGCTCCCCATAAATATGGTAGTCCTAAAACACTTTCGAAAATGATTGCCATGCCTACTGTCTGTCCGGCGATGTAGAAAATCCCTAGGATACCAAGTAACGCCACCCCTACACGTAGGGCACTGCTATTATACCGAACAGCAAACCAGTCTGCCAATGTGATACTGCCCCCAGCCTCCTGGCCGAACTTCCAAAATTTCTTTGCAAGGAGAATAATGGTAATCCAACTTAGACCAAAACAGCCCCAAGTCCACCACAAAACAGTCTCACCGTACGAGTAAGCCCAACCTGGAACACCAATAAATAGATTCGCGCTTGCGAAGGTAGCCCCAAAACAGATCCCAAGCATCCATGGCTTTACAGCTCCCTTAGCTAAAGCAAATCCAGCCATAGTACTCGATGTTCCGCTACCTTTTCTTCCGATCCATAGAAACACACCGACAAATGAAGCTAGTACTACCCACCCAAAAATCATCATGCCCTGACTCATTAATTATCACTCCTTTCAAATTCAGCCTTTCTTTACTTTTGGGTACATTACGTTAATTAAGATGTGTCCAATAACCCAGCTAACAGCAGTAAGAATTAAAAACGTATAAAGCATAGTTTCCTCCTTCTCCCATTAAAGGCTGTTGATTCGCAGCAGTTCTATTGCTAGCAATATCTCCAGTTTCAGTCAGTATAGCTTCGTTCGTGTTTCTGGTTAAAATTGGATACTCAGGAGTTACATCTACATCTTCTCTAGAATATGCCTCATTGTTGAGACAACTCTGTGCTAATTAAAACGTTAGAAACCTTGAGTATCCAATATAAAGCAGGTACATAAATTATATATTTTAGGTTAACCAATTATTTTGTAGAACGGAAAGCTATCTGTGTGTAGCATTGAAAAATTTTTTAAATATGCATTGAAAACCATTTAGGTCACAAATACTTTGACGTTCTCACAATTGAAAAAACATAGAATTTTAGAATTCAATGGGATATCTTCCGTATTTCTGTACGATTTCAGCCATAGCCTTAATATTTGCTGCCGGTGTATCGCGTGGGACTTCGCAATCTGCACTGACAATATAACGTCCTCCGGGCATTCCCTTCTTCATACACTCCAGAGTTTCCTGTCGAACTTTTTCCTCTGAACTTTGGAGCAATGTAGAGACTGACTTAATATTTCCCATGGAGACCATTTTTTCACTATTCTTTTCTTTCCAATCCTTAATATCGACCTTATCGTGATGATCAATACTTACGTTCTCATCGCCAATAAGATCATATCGGTCATCCCATTTGCCACAAGTATGGTAAATAATTGCCTTAGCTCCGTATGCCTTTAAATCCCCAAACAATTTTTTGGTATAGGGATGAGAAAACTCTTCAAAGTGTTTACGCGAAATACAATCCATGTTAGCTACAGGGTTAGAAGTACAGATAATATCTGCACCGGCGTCGATTAGGGCTTTGCCATAGATAGTTAATGCTTCTAACGATATGTCCAACAGTTGCTTGATAAACTCAGGATCATCAAAAAGATCCAAATAAAGTTCTGCACTTCCTCGTATCATACAGGCAGTTCTAAAGGGTTGTGAGATCCACGAGATAACAGGAACATCTGGTCCAACAGCCTTTTTTAATCTTCTATTGACTTCTAAAAGATAGGGCATGTGTCCATCTTTTGTAGGATCAATTGGTGTCTTAAGTTTAGCGATATCTTCAGGTTTGCTGACACAGCCTTTCGGAACCCAGGGTGGATCATCCTGGGGTATTTGCATAGGTGCACCTAGCGCATCGTCAACTACTGGAGTACACCAGATATCCCATACAGCATCTAAGTTATATTTTTTCAATAGATTCAGTTGAGAATTAACATATAAATCGGGATCTTGGTAGGCTTGCTCATACAGAAGTCCAGCTTGCTTAAGTCCGAATACGCGATCACATAAAATGAAAGGAACACGATCTGGGATTTCATTATTACAAACTGCCAGAACTCTTTCCATTGAAGTCATTTGGTGGCCTATATTTTTCATTATTATCACCCCTTACCTAAAATTTTCTTAACTAAAGAGAGTGTATCAGTAGCATCATCGCCATAACCATCTGCACCGATGGTATTCGCAAACTCTTTACTAACAGGGGCCCCACCTACTATAAACTTAACTTCATCACGCATGCCCTGCTCTTTAAAGTAATTAATTGTATCGCCCATTGCTTGCATAGTGGTTGATAACATAGCGGACATACCTACAATTGCCGGTTTTTCTTTTTTGACAATTTCTAAGAAACCTTCAGGGCTTATGTCTATTCCTGCATCGATAACTTCGAATCCAGCTCCTTCTAGAAGCATGCTTACTAGATTCTTCCCGATATCATGTAAATCTCCTTTAACTGTACCAATAACAATTTTTTCTTTGCTTTCTCCTTCGTTAGTAGCAGCCAGTATAGGTTTTAGAATATCCATCCCAGCATGCATAGCACGAGCGCTTCTCAATACTTCAGGTACAAACATTTCACTTGCTTTAAACCGTTTGCCTACCTCATCCATTCCGGCAATCAAACCTTTTTGAAGTATTACGTCTGGACTGTTACCTTCCTCCAACGCTTGTGCCACTAATAAGCCAAGTGCTTTTGCCTCACCTTCAATTAATAATTCTGAAATTTTCATAAAATCAACCGACATTTAAATAGCCCCTTTCACACAATTAATACGATTTATTTTGAATATAGCGCAACGCAACCTAATATCACTGTTTCTCATATTTCACTCCCTTCAACTTAAACATGTAGGTATGCACGCAGAAAGAAAATTTGCAAGAAATCCTCTTTCGTACAATGAGGAAACAAACTTGCGACAAGATAAGTGTATTTTGAAGATCATATTAACCTAAAATAGAAAAAAGAGAAACCTTTAATAACAAGTTTATATACAAACTTGTTCCTAAAGGTTTCTCTTTTCACTTATCACTTGGGGGGTTTACTCCCCGCCTTATTTAATCCAATGGCACTAATCACTATATTCACAAACTCGACAATAATACTATTACACTACTGAGAATATAAGTCTAGTTAATATTGAATCGGCATCTGAAATATATTAGAATTCTGAATTGTTTTTATTTATTAGGTTTATTATAATACTTTATAGAGATATGTCAATGTTTTTTTTGTAAAAGTATGAACGTGCAATTCGCAAAAAAATTCACCACATACACGAGTAGGAAATCAGGTCCAGTGAAGATGGTTGTTCTTCAATTTTATTAACAAAGTTACAGCTTTTGTCCCCCGGTGGTGTTATTGGATATTTCGATGTGGCAGAGCCACAGATTGAAGTGAGCCTCATTTATTGGAACCCCTTTGATATAATCATTTAATCTAACAAGTACATCGATTGGCGTCTTTGCCCCAAGATGATGGGTATCAAAACTATGTCTCTCAAAAATATCTGCGACCATTTTCCCGCCTATTTGATGCCATTCATTTTCAACACAGGAAATAATAACATTTTTATCTTTTCTCCCCGATGTTATTATTTCTGGTAATAAATCATTCATCCCCTCCTAAAAGAGCGTTAAAATAAGCATCCTGGTATTCTTTTAAGGTCTCCTTTTCCACTTAGAGAGCCTCCATATCTTTATTTAAGAGGCTTCGAAACCTTTGGTTCTCTGCCTCTAGTTCTAATATTTTCAGATTTTTTTCTATTAGAATTTCATCTTGTAACTGAATCAAAGCATCTATATTTTTAACTACATTTTTAACCCTGTTGTCATTTTATCATGCAATGGATTGATACTCTTGGCTACCAAAACTTTTTCAAAATCAACATCTTTCATAACAACATCTCCAATTGTAATACTATTAACCATTTCATTCCTGACACCTTTTTTACAGAAAAATTACTTTTTGTGTCCTATAAGGGCTATTCCGTTAAGTAGCTGAAAGTATATATATCCATTTTAGTCCATATTCTCCCTTCAGAGTAAATTTACCTGTTTTCATTTATTAATATTATTTGGTTTTCATGGTGTTTTCACTACAACACCAAAGTGTGTTTTCCTCTCACTCACTTTGATTTACTATGATGTTTGTTGTGGAAACTAAACATTTCTTAACATGTGCAGGGAGACTAAATTATCTACTTTTCAATAATTTTTTGCTTCCCATTATAGACATTCACACCTGTTTTCTTAAACTCCCATTATTCTTATACTGCATAGTTAAATTTGTGGAACTTAAGTCCAGTTAAGAGTGTAAATTTTAGCACCCCGTTTCCTCCACGCTCATCCCGCTCTTTAGTGCGAAAACAAAATGCGCTGGTGTGAGAATTTCTTCTCAACCAACGCACTAAATATTTCTTCATCGAACTCTTCAAGCAGCGAATCCCTGCTGTTTATTGTCTCTAGGATTTCGTCAAACCTTTGCTTCAACCCATCCTTTTAACCAAACTGTATCGACATGTTCCCTCGGACGCACCTAGGCAACATCTAGCACTAATTTCCCACAAATATTTCCATTACTCCAAAGCGCCAATTATAATGTCCCCAGGGAGTTGGACACGGAACTGAAAAAATAAGATAATAAAGGTATGAGTAAGAAAAGAAAAACCTACAACCCAGCAGAAAAAGCTAAGATCGTTTTGGAGGTTCTCAGAGAAGAAAGTACTCTGAATGAGATAGCCACCAATTATGGAGTCAGTCCGCAGCTCATTAGCCGTTGGAAAGTGGAGTTCATTGAGAATATGCCGGCTGTGTTTGATAAGAAGAACACAGAGATCGAGCAGTTGAAGAAAGAACATTCTACTGAGACGGAGGATCTTATTAATCAGATTGGTCAGCTGACGGTCGACGTGAACTGGTTGAAAAAAAACAAGTGCAAGTCTTAGAAATCCGGAAAAGAAAGAGCTAATAGAGGCCGACAACCATAAGATCACGATAAAGCACCAGTGTGAACTTTTGGGGCTACCTCGTTCAACGGCCTATTACAAGAGTCATAGCGTAACTCAGCCCAGTCAGGAAGAAGTGGATATTAAGAATGCCATGGATAAGATTCACTTTGACGAGTGTGCTTACGGTTGCCGAAGAATCCGGCATGAACTAGAAAAGCAGGGTTTTAAAAATATTGGCAAACGACGATTGCGCCGTTATATGGAGGAAATGGGCATCGTGACCTTCTATCCAGGCCCTAACCTAAGCAAACGTGACCTAAAACATCGGACATACCCCTATCTACTGCGGAATGTACCAATCACGCACGTTAACCAGGTTTGGGGGATCGATATAACGTACTGCGGGACACCCAGTGGATTCATGTATCTCGTGGCCATTATTGATTGGCACTCTCGTTTAATAGTTGGGTGGGCAATGAGTAACACAATGCAGTCTGACTTTGTCATACGAGCTGTTGAAGATGCAATAAAGATCCACGGGACGCCTGAGATAATGAACAGCGATCAGGGAAGTCAATTTACTTCAAATGCCTATATTGCCTGTATTAAGAGCAATGAAACCATTAGAATCAGCATGAATGGCAAGGGTCGAGCCAGAGATAACGCTAGGATAGAGCGCTTCTTTCGCAACTACAAATGGGAGCGTTTGTATCTGGAATACCCTCAGACCGTCTTGGAGTTGAGGCAAATGACCAAGAAGTATTTTCAGCATTACAACTGGATCCGGCCACACCAGTCACTAGAGTATGCTACTCCTGGCAGCATCTATTATGAACAGAACGATGATCAAGGGCAGGTTATATAACAACATTGGCCCTGTGTTTCCCTTGATGTATGAGTAAGACTTAACATGGGGGCGGCGGATACTACCCTGAATTAGGGGATGAGGCTGCTCTCATTAGAATAGAAAACAAGACCGATTGAGAGAAAGGAGTTTATCTTAAGATTTTCAAAATCGTGTCTTGACAAGCGGGGACATTACAAATTTCTGAAACCCGCACCACAAGCGACTTTCAGCTGTGTTTTCTATTGAGACAAACCACGGTCTCGACGTGACTTGTCTCTAAGACATAAACCTCTTCGAAAAACTTACAATGAGGTAACGCCATCGTGCCCTGTCACCCCAATAGAGCTAAATTTTTTATAGTCGTTTTGCCGTGACCATGGCGTCTGGTTACCCCATTGCCCCCTGCCCCTGCGCTTGTCGCAGCCGACAAATTTTCCTGTAAATTTCCCAGAATAACAACAGAGCTGAATAATAACTTTACATATTAATGATGTAAAGGTTATTATTCAGCTCAACAATTACTTCAGAAAACTTTTCCGATATAACCATTTCGTAATTTAACAACTTATGATATAAAGGTCCTTTACTTTCAGACTACTTAAACATTGGCAAAATATAAACTACAATAAAGTAGATTAGTCCAAAAAATATCGCTAAATAAGCAGCATATTTAACTACCACTGAGCCGAAAGCACTGCCGTCAAATCTTTTTTCGATGTTTACTTTTTCGATTTCCACTTTTTTATCGTCATCCATTATAAAATCACCTCTATTCTAGATTGTGTTAATAACAACTAAGATTCGGTCGGGACCCGAACCTCAGTTGTATATCCACTTCCCAGTATCGGATTTTAACCTTCGGTGTACTACTTGTTATCTTCCATGAATTTGTTATATTCTTCTTGGGCTTTATCTTTGCTGTAACCATATTTTTCTTGAAGAATACCAACCAACTTTTCAGTCTTACCTGCTACTTCAGTGACATCATCATCTGTAAGAACTCCCCATTTCTCTTTAACACTACCTTTTAACTCTTTCCATTTACCTTTAAGAATATCTTCGCTCATTATTAGTCCTCCTTTAATTTACCTATCACGAGCATATGTCTATACCCATAGTCGACAAGCTATCATCAAATATCGTGTTTGCTTCAACGTGAATGCCATATTCGTTGGCTAAGACGCCCTCCTCCCTGAAATTAAGTTGACCACTACTACAATTAAAGCAATTACAAGAAGGATATGAATTAATCCGCCCGCAGTATACGAAGTGACCATACCAAGAAGCCATAAGATCCCGAGAATAACAACGATTGTCCATAACATACTTTAGCATCCTTCCATTATTAAGGTCGCACATTTGTGCCAACTTAACTCTCATTTAAAGATTGTAGGTATAGTACCATAAACTTATGACATTCTTATTTATTTTCTATATCTCTATTATTTGAGGGCTTACTATAGGAAATATGGTTAATGTAAGGAATACCCACCGAAAAATTTTAAGGATCAGACAAATAAAGATGGTGCCACTTAGAATCTCCAAAGTACAATCATAATCTGTCTACACTACTTCCTATGATAAAGAAAATACTATATAATTTTAAAGATTGATAGTATTATAATTATGACCACAATTAAACCAATTACTCGTAGCATATAATTCACACTCCTAAATATTTTGGATAATTTTTACTTTATTATTCGAATAAACTAATAGGTTTATTCGAATAAATTCATAGAACGATTCTGTTTTATGATAACTCTATCATTTTATATAAATGTAGTATCATTAAGAAATACAAATACCGTATACTCCACAGCAGTAAAGTAGCACCTATAGTTGCTGTTATAATTCCACCAATTGTTCCATGAGTACTGAAACCTAAAATTCCAAACAAGTATCC
>Ga0209386_1000998_pt1 | contig 12569 bp, 9 predicted proteins | sample NGEPertwo_FD_184510 | JGI IMG/M metagenome (GOLD analysis project Ga0209386, IMG submission 184510) | Arctic peat soil microbial communities from the Barrow Environmental Observatory site, Barrow, Alaska, USA - NGEE Permafrost154B-two... | ecosystem: Environmental > Terrestrial > Soil > Wetlands... | reverse complement strand
GTCAACCTGGTGCCCGACCGCCGCTCGGCCCGGCTGGACTGGGCCAGCGGTCGCCAGACGCTGGGCCAGCTCGACTCCGGTGCCGGTGGCGCGCAGGGCGTGACGGACGCCCCCGGTGCGCTGACTCCGGTGACCCTGCGCCGTGAGCTGCCGGCGGGCGCGACGGCACTGAGCGTCGCGGTGCACGGCCGGCCCGCCGTGCCGGCCCAGGTGGACGCCCTGCTGCTGATGCCCCGGGTGTCCCGCCTCGTCCTGGACGGGCCGGACGGCGCAACGGTGCTGCTGCGCAACGCCGGCTCCCGCCGTGAGGTCTCGACGGTCGCGCTGCCGGGTGCCGGCGACGTGGTCGTGCGGTCCTACGACAGCTCCGGCCGGTTGCACCGGGAGGTGACCGCCGGCGGGACCGAGATCTCGGTCTCGGTACTGGCAACAGGGTTCACGGTGGTCACGCCCGCGCCGGACTGACCCGAGACACGGCTCACAGGCCGGGCGCGCAGGCTCCCTCGCCGAGCTGGCCCAGGCCCGCCAGGTCACCCTCGGCGAACGTGAGCACGTCGCTCGACGAGGGGTGCATCATCTGGTCCGGGTCGCCGACGTGGTCCAGCCCGACCGCGTGGCCGAGCTCGTGCCGCAGCACCGGCACGTACACCGGGACGCCGTGGAAGTCCGGTTCCTTCAGCATCGTGGTGTCCAGGTACACCGTCGCCGAGACGTAGAAGGCGAGACCGCTGCGCCGATCCTGGACGGACTGCGTGGTGGCGAGCCCCACCACGTCTCCCTTGAGGTCGGGCACCGCGTCGGCGTCGGCGAACCGGACCAGGACCGGCGCCCACCGGTCGCCGTACCGGGTGGGCTGGAAGGAGGCGCGGTCCGTCGTGGCCGGCTCGGTCGTCAGACCGTCGGTGACGAAGACCAGTCCCGTGGCGAGGGACACGGCGCCGAGCGCCGCCACCACGTCCGGCACGAACCCCTTCGGTGCGCCGGAAGCGTCGACCACGACGTGGATCGGACGGCACGGCGACCACGCGACCGGGACCGTCCGGCCTCTCGCCGTCTCCTGGGTCTCCAGGAACGCGTACGACGTGCTGGTGGCCTCGGGGACGGGCGCCGTGCCGAGCGGGGCGGCGGCTTCCTCGAACCCCGGGGTGGGGTGGTCGCTGTGGATCACCTCCGGCGTCGGCAGCTCCGCATCGGACATGGTCACCACGACGCCGGACCCGTCCGGGCCGAGCAGGGCGGCATTGCGGATCCCGGCCCACCACTGCATGCCGAGGATGACCAGGAGCACGGCGACGAGCATCGCCACCACCCGCAGCCAGGTGGACGACCGGACCGGCACCTCCGGCGGCCGGTCGTACAGGCCCGGGTAGACGGTGGGGCGCCACTCGGTCGGAGCGATCGGCAACCCCGATGCGTCCGCGCGCACCCACTCCGGGACGCGGCCGGTGGGCGACCGACGCAGGTCGTCCGGCGGGATGCTCACGTCCACCCATCGGTACGGGGAGCGCCGGTGTTGAGCGCCGGGGTCACTCTCCAGGGCTGCTACCGGTCGGCGGGGCCATCATCCCGCCGGCCGGCATCCCGCCCCTGGTGACCGTCTCGGTCTCGCTCGACCCGCTCAGCCCGCTCAGGCCGCTGTCCGTCTGGGTGCCGTCGCTGATCAGGGCTTGCGTCAGGTCGGCGAGGACCACCTCGTCGCCGACCTCGAGCCCGGAGAGGATCTCGGTGAGCTCGCTGCCGACGGCACCGGTCTGCACCTCGACGTCGACCGGCGCGCCGTCCCGGAGCACGGTCACGGTGACAGTCGTGCCGTCGACGTGCACGGCCGACGTCGGCACCGTGAGAGTCTCCTCATTCCCCCCCAAGCTGATCACGATCTGCGCCGATGCGCCGTCGAAGAGCCGTGCCTGCGTGGCGTCCACGCTGATGACGACGGTGTACGCAGGTGTCGAGGACGTCGAGACATCGAGGATCCCGACGCTGCTGACCTGACCGGTCAGCACCTCGTCGGTGCTCGCGACCGTCATCTCGACCGACTGGCCGACCTCGACGGTGTCGATCACCGGGAGCGACAGGGTCGTCGTGACGGTGTGCCCCTGGTCGCCGAGAATCGTGATCACGGCAGTCGTCGACGAGGCCGTGACCGCGTCGCCGGCCGCGATGGAGACAGCTGCGACGGTGCCGGCGATCGGGCTCGTGAGGCTCACCATGGCGAGCTCGGCCCGGGCGATCTCGACGTTCGCTGCCGCGAGGTCGATCGCCGCCCGGTCAGCGAGGATGTCCGCGGCGGAGGCGACGGACGTCTCGGTGCCGGACTGCGAGAGGCTCCCCGACTGGGTGCTGCTCGCTGACGGTGTCGACGTCGTGGCTGCCGTGGTGCTCGAGGCGGGAGTGGAGGTGGACGGCGTCGAGCCACTGCCGGACGACGCATCGTGCGCCGCGGCCGTCAGCGCCGCCCGGGCGCCGGTCACCGCCTCGTCAAGGGTCGCTGCCAGGTCGAGGAGGGTCACCTGCGCGGCGTCGACCGCCTCCTGGTCGGTGAGGACGACGGCGAGCGCCGCCTGACATGCAGCGAGGGCTTCGGTGGTCGCCGGGTCGTCGACAGGGTCGACAGGGTCGGCAGGGTCAGCAGGGTCAGCAGGGTCGACAGGGTCGACAGGGTCGACAGGGTCGGCAGGGTCGGCAGGGTCGGCAGGGACCCCGATGCTCAGGAACGCCTCGCACACCGACTGCGAAGTCGCCAGACTCGTCCGGCTCACCTCGAGGGCTGCGGAGACCACCTCGTACTGGGCCAGCAGGTCCTCCTGGGCCGTCGCGACGGCAGCGATCGCCGCCGTGACCGCCGGGTCCTCCGCGCTCGGCCCGCCGGCCGGATCGGTCGGATCCGTCGTCGGTGTCGCGGACGGCGACCCGGACGTTGACGTGTCGGCGGCGGTCGCCGTGTCGGCGGACGAGCTGCTCGTCGTGGTCGCGGTCTGCGACTCCAGGTCGTCCTCGAGGGTCTGCTCCGCGTCGGCCAGCTCGGACTCCGCCTGCTCCAGGGCGTCCTCGAGCCCGCTCGCGTCCAACGTGGCGAGCAGGGCGCCGGCCGCGACCGTGTCGCCAACGGCGACGTCGACCGTGCCGACGGTCCCGCCGACCGAGAAGGAGGCGTCGGCGCGGGCCGCGGAGGCGACGGTGCCGACGGCGTCGATGGTCTGCTCGACGGATGCCGTGGTGGCGAGCGCCGTGCGGTAGTGGTCCGCCGGTTCGCGCGCGGCGGCGAGGGCGACACCGCCGACGGCCAGCGAGGCCACGAGCCCCCCGGCGACAAGGCCACGCGTGACTCTCCGGCGCCGCAGGGCGCGACGACGGGCCGCAACCCCGTGGGGACGGCCCAGCCTGCCGTCGGCGTCGCGGCGGTGCGCCCGGTGCAGCAGATCAGTCATCGGATCCCCCACCGCCCGGCACGACCATGCCGATGCCCATGCCCGTGCCACGTGAGCACCCGTCCACGCCGGCGTCCGACAGCAGGAGGGTGGCCGCCGCCATGCCACCACGGGTGTCGGTCTCGCCCTGGGCTGACGCGCACAGTCCGACCGCGATCGCCGAGGAGTCGGCCGCGACAGTTGCCGTGTAGGTCGTGTCGGCGTCGACCTCGATCGTCTCAGTTGCGGTGGCACCGTCCTCATCGGTCACCTCGACGGTGATCGTTGTCCCGGACACCGCCGTGACCAGGCCGGCCGTGACCCCGCCGAATCCGCCGGACACCCCGCCGCCGGCCCCCGGCATGTCCGTCGGCATGTCCGTCGGCAGGTCCGTCGGCATATCCGTCGGCAGGTCCGTCGGCATCCCGCCCGACGGCGCTCGGCCGGCACCGAAGCCTGCCGAGCACTCGCCGTCCACCGGTTCGCTCACCGCCACACTCGTTGCCACAGCCGCCGCCCCGTCGGCGGAATCCTCGGACGCCGACGCCCCGACGGCGACCACGCACGATCCGCCGGTGACCTGCTCAAGAGCAGCCGTCACCGTGCGGGTGATGGCCGTCTCGTCGGTCCAGGTGACCGCCGTCTGGGAGTCCGTATCCTGGACCTGCATCACTCCGTCGGAGACCGAGGCGATCAGCCCGGACACCCCGCCGCCCCCGCTCCCGGCATCGCCCGGGGCGCCCTCCTCAGGCGCAGCGGTGGCGGTTCCGGTCGCGTCGCCTGCGCCCGCGGCGTCCGCGGCGTTGGTCGAACAGCCGGCGAGGGCGAGGACGGCCACCGCGGCAAGCGCGGCAAGCCCTGGCCGCAGACGTCGCAGCGCACGGGTGTGGGTCATGGGGTCCTCCTGAAGAGGGTCGGGGTTTCTTCGCTGCACTGTTCTCAGTCGCTCCGCAGGGCGTCGATGGGCGCAAGCCGCGCGGCCCGGGCGGCCGGGTAGACACCGAAGGTCAGGCCGATCACCATCGCGGTCACGATCGAACCGGCGACGGCCGCACCGGAGACGACGATCGAGGTGTCGAGCACGTCCGGCAGCGCCCGCGCCGACACGATCCCCAGGACCGCACCCAGCAGACCGCCGGCCAGCCCGAGCACGGTGGCCTCCACGAGGAACTGTCGCCTGATCGCCCAGGGCGGGGCACCCAGCGCCTTGCGCAGGCCGATCTCGCGGGTCCGCTCGGTGACCGAGACCAGCATGATGTTCATCACGCCGATGCCACCGACCAGCAGGGACAGAGCCGCGATCCCGGTGAGCAGCACGGTCAGCGTCCGGTAGACCGCCGTCGCCGTGCTCACCAACGAGTCCTGGCTGGCGATCGAGAAGTCCGCGCTCGCCGGGTCGCTGATCGAGTGCAGGTTGAGCAGGACGGTCTCGATCTCCTGGTGAGCGGCCGACAGCTGGCCGGCCGACGCCGCCTGGACGTAGATCGTCGAGACGGAGTTGCGGTCCCGCCCGCCCACCACCTGGTCGGCGGCCGTCGTGAGCGGGATGACTGCCAGGTCGTCGAGGTTGGTCGAGCTGTCCGCACCTTCGGACGTCAGGACCCCGACGACGGTGAACACGGAGTCCGCGATCGTCACGCTCTGCCCGACGACGTCGGTCGAGCCGAACAGCTCGGTGGCCGTCTCGGTCCCGAGGACGACCACGGCGGCGCCTGCCGCGTCGTCGTCGGCACTGAAGAACGCGCCAGAGGCAAGCTCGCGGGAGCGAACGGAGAGCCAGTCCTCGGTGGTCCCGACGACTGTCGTCGTCCAGTTCGTCTGACTCGTCTCGACCGACAGCGAGGTCGACTTCTCCGGTGCCACGCCGGCGACGTCCGGCGCGTTGACCTGGGAGTCGAGGGCCGCGACGTCGGTCCGGGTCAACGAGGCGAGCGAACCGAAGCCGCCACGGAATCCCTCGGAGTCCGTGCTGCTGCCCGGGGTGACGATGAGCAGGTTGCTGCCGAGCGAGCTGATCTGCTCGCTGACGTCCTTCTGCGTGCCCAGGCCGAGGCCGACGGTGAGGATCACCGCCGCGATGCCGATCAGGATGCCCAGAACGGTCAGGGTCGATCGCATGCTGTGCGCCCGGACGGCGGCCCACCCCGTGCGCAGGGTCTCGGTCCAGGTCACCGGTGGTTCACCTCGTCGGTGTGGATCCGGCCGTCGCGCAGCCAGACGATGCGCCGGGCGTGCTGTGCCACCTCGAGCTCATGGGTGATCAGCACGATCGTGCGGCCATGGCCGTTGAGCTCGTCCAGGAGTGCGAGCACCTCTCGCGTCGAGACCGAGTCGAGGTTCCCGGTCGGCTCGTCCGCCAGGATCAGGGCCGGCTCACCGACCAGCGCCCGCGCGATCGCGACCCGCTGCTGCTGGCCGCCGGAGAGCTCCCCAGGCTTGTTCGCGAGCTTGTCCCCCAGCCCGACGCGCTCGAGGGCCGCGACGGCCCGCGCCTTGCGCTCGTGCAGCGGCACCCGACCGTAGATCAGGGGGAGCTCAACATTGCGCCACGCAGGCAGCGAGGCCAGCAGGTTGAACTGCTGGAAGACGAACCCGATGCGCCGGTTGCGGATCTCCGCGAGGTCCACCTCGTCCATCTCGGCGACGTCGTCGCCGGCGATCCGGTAGCCGCCGACCGTGAGCGTGTCGAGGCAGCCGATCAGGTTCATCAAGGTCGACTTGCCGGAGCCCGACGGGCCCATCACCGCGACGTACTCCCCCTCGTCGATCCGCAGGTCGATCTCGCGCAGCGCCTCGAACTCCAACGCGCCGGTGCGGTAGGTCTTCCCCGCGCCAGTCAGCTCGATCACCGGCTGACCGGGGGCCTGGGCGGGGCGCACGAGCTCGACGGTCAGCTCAGCCATTGGCCTGCCCGCCCCCGAACTGGCTGGGGTCGAAGCCCTCGGGGAGCTGCATCTGGCTGGGGTCGAAGCCCTCGGGGAACTGGCCGGGTACGACCTGGGTGCCGGTGCCGGCATCCTGGCTGGTCTGCGTCACCACGGTGACGAGCACCTCGTCGCCCTCGACCAGGCCAGCGGTGATCTCTGTCAGGTCCCCGACGGTCTCGCCGACGGTCACCGAGGTCGTGATCTCCTTGCCGTCCGCGCCGGCCTGGGTCACAACGGACCCGCCGTCGACCGTGCGGACGGCCGCCGACGGCACGGTGAGCACGTCGGTTCGGCGCTCGTAGACGATCGCCACGTCGCCGGACACGCCGTCGTAGACGCCGTCGGGCTGGCCGGTGACCTCGATGCTCACCGGGTAGGCCGCCACGCCGGAGGTGCTCGTCGAGATCAGGCCGATCTCGGTGACGGTCCCGAAGACCATGTCCGTCACGTCCTCGATCGTGATCTCCGCCTGGTCGCCGACGGCGATCAGGGCGACGTCGGCGTCGTCGACCGTCACGTCGATCTGCCAGCTCTCGGTTCCGACGACGACGAACTGCGCGCTCGAGGTCGTCGTCGTTGCGCCGTCCTGGGTCGATGCACCAGGGGTGGCCGTGCCTGACCCGCTCGAGCTGCCGGAACCGATGACCGCCTGGCCGACCGCCAGGTTGACGTCCGTCAGCAGACCGTCCACGGGGGCGACGAGCGTCGCGCCGGCCATCGCCTCCGCGGCCACGTCGACCGCGGCCTGGGCAACGTCGACCTGCGCAGCGTTCGCGGCGATCTGGGCCTCGGACGCGTCCGAGCCGTCGTCGGCATCCTCGCTGTCGGCGAGCCTGGCCTCGGCCGCCGCGAGCGTCGCCTTGGCGGAGAGCAGGTCCGCGTTGAGGGTCAGCGTGTCGATCGTGGCCAGCGTCTGGCCCGCGGTGACGGTCTGGCCGGCCGCGACGGCCACCGAGGTCACGGTTCCGCTCGCCTCGAAGCTCACCTCCTCCTGGACGGTGGGCGTGAAGGTGCCGCTCGCCACGACGCTCTTCTCGAGCGTCGTCAGGCTCGCGGCGACCACCTGGCTGGTGACCTCGGGGGTCTGGACCGCAGCGGCATCGTCGCGCAGCCCGAACCAGTACACGCCCCCCGCCCCAACCACCAGAGCTGTCACCCCGACGAGGACAACCGTCACCACCCGGCTCCGCCTCAGCCTGCGCAGCATGCGAACGCTCACCCACTTCGATCAGGGGCTCCAGGATCAGCCGGGACGACCGTAAGGGCCGGTGCTGGGATCATCTTGAGCGTGCGCTGTGGGCACGCTGTGGGCTCGCGGCACCGGCGACGACGACAACCGGCTACGGCCCGGGCTCAGCCGTTCCCGCGATCGGCATCGGCGGTGAGGGAGTCCGCGGGCCGGACCGGCCACGCCTCAAGCTCCGGGGCCTCCAGGACGGCCGCTACCGCCGCCGCGCTGCCGCCGACCAGGGTGGAGTCGAAGTCGATCTCGGTGGCGACGCACCACGCCCGATCCTGTGGCCAGAACAGGTTCGGCGACTGGCTCCACCAGGCGTCGACGCCGTCGTACCTGGCGAAGTCGAGCGTCGCCGAGATGGGGCCGTGCATCACGAAGTAGTCCCGGCCGGGGAGCCGGAGCCTCGGTGACGCGTGCTCGGTGTCCGTCAGGGCGGGGGGCACGGGCTCGTCCGAGCCAAGGTGCGCGACGGCGGGGCTGCCGTGCAGCTGGGCCCAGCCCTCCCACAGGCCGAAGAAGCACCCGTCGGGCGTCGTGGTGTTGACCGCCAGGACCTCGCACAACACGGCCAGCTGGGAGATCGCCAGATTTCCCCACTGGGGCCGGGCGTGCGGCCACAGCCCGCCGACGTGGTCCCACACGTCCGCAGCTCCGACGAGGGCGTGCCACTGGACCGTCGGATGCACCAGCCGCCCGGTCGTCTCGGCGACCTGGGCCCAGGTGACCGGCTCGTTGTCCGGTCCCCCAGCCGGGTGCAGGATCCGCGCGTACGCGGCGAACCCGCTCGGCACCGTCTGCGTGACCGTGCCTCTTGGGCCGGCCATCCGCTCGGCGAGCCAGTCCGCGGGCGTGACGTCGTCGAGCACCCATACCCGGTCGGTCCACATCCCGCCATCGTGCCGTGCGGCGGAGTGGCCCGCCTGCCGGACCAAGTGCGAGCCCCGCCGATCCGACGGGAGAGCGTCAAGGTTGCCCGGCGGCGCATCAGGGAAGCGTCAAGACCGAACGCTCAGCGGTCCGGCAAGCGATTCGATCATCAGGTGGCCGAAGTCGTGAGTCTTCCGAAGCGCCTGCTCGTCGGGCGGCCGCTGCGCTCGTCCCGCCTCGGAGACACGTTGCTCCCGAGGCGGCTCGCGCTTCCGGTGTTCTGCTCGGACGCCCTGTCCTCCAACGCCTACGCGACCGAGGAGATCCTGCTCATGCTCTCGGTCGGTGGGCTGGCACTGCTACACCTGGCGCCGTTCGTCGCGGCGGCGGTCATCATCCTGCTCTCCGTCGTCGTGATCTCCTACCGGCAGACCTGTCACGCCTATCCCAACGGTGGCGGGGCGTACGCGGTGAGCCGCGCCAACCTCGGTCAGAACGCCGCACTCGTGGCTGCCGGCGCCCTGATGATCGACTACGTGCTGACCGTCGCCGTCTCGGTCGCCGCCGGAGTCGCCAACCTGGTCTCCGCATTCCCGGGCCTCGCGCCGAACGCTGTCGGCCTCTCCGTCGCCCTCGTCGCCCTGCTCGCCGTGGCCAACCTCCGAGGCCTGAAGGAGGCGGGTCGCACGTTCGCGATACCCACCTACGGGTTCCTGATCGCGGTGTTCGCCATGATCATCGTCGGCCTCGCTCGCGCCGCGTTCGGCTCCGCACCCACCGCCGAGTCCGCCCACCTGGCCGTCACGGCGACGAACACGTCCCTCGGCGGCCTGGCAGTCGTCGCCATCGTCCTGCGATCCTTCGCCTCCGGTTGCACCGCACTGACCGGTGTCGAGGCGGTCAGCAACGGGGTACCGAACTTCCGGCCGCCCAAGGCCAGGAACGCGGCCAGCACGCTGGCCATCATGGCGGGGCTGACAGTGACCATGTTCGCCGGCATCGCCGCGCTCGCGCTGATCACACACGTGCACATCGCCGAGAACGCGGCCCAGCTCGTCGGCGCACCCGAGGGTTACGCCCAGCGCACGGTGATCGCTCAGCTCGCGGGCGCGGTCTTCGGGAGCGACAGCGTCGGCTTCTTCGTGGTCCAGTCGTTCACGACCCTCGTGCTGGTGCTGGCGGCCAACACGGCGTTCAACGGCTTCCCGATCCTGGCCTCGATCCTGAGCAGCGACGGCTTCCTGCCGCGCCAGATGTCGCGCCGGGGCGACCGGCTGGTCTTCAGCAACGGCATCCTCATCCTTGCGGGCTTCGCCGCGGTCCTGCTCGTGGCATTCCAGGCCAGTCCGACCCGCCTGATCCAGCTCTACATCCTGGGCGTCTTCGTCTCGTTCACCCTCAGCCAGGCGGGGATGGTCCGGCACTGGACCGACGCGCTCCAGCTCGCGCCGGCATCGGGGCGGGCAAGGATCCGGCGTGCGCGGGCGGTCAACGCCTTCGGGGCGTGCCTGACAGCCGTCGTGCTCGTGATCGTGCTGATGACCAAGTTCACGCACGGTGCGTGGATCGTCGTGGTGACCTTGCCGGTGATCTACCTGCTGATGCAAGGCGTCCAGGCGCACTACCGGCGTTCCGACGGCGGCCTGGAGCCGACCGCCGAAGGGGTACCCCTGCCCAGCCGGGTGCACGCGCTCGTGCTCGTCTCGCGTCTCACGACGCCGACGCTGCGCGCCCTGGCCTACGCGCGGGCCAGCCGTCCATCGACCCTGACCGCCCTGAACGTGCGCGCCAACGTGGACGAGAGCGACCGCCTGATGGACGCCTGGCGGGCCCGCGACGTGCCCGTCCCGCTGACCGTGCTCGACTCGCCCTACCGTGACATCACTCGACCGGCCGTTGAGTACATCGCCGACATCCGGCGGGACAGCCCCCGCGACGTCGTCGCGGTCTTCATCCCCGAGTACGTGGTGGATCACTGGTGGGAGCACCTGTTGCACAACCAGACCGCCCTCCGCCTGAAGACGCGGCTGCTGTTCCAGCCCGGCGTGATGGTCACCAACGTCCCGTGGCGGCTCGGTCACGAGGCGACAAGCAGTGCGGGCCCCGACGTGAGCAGACCCGTCACGGCCCCCGGACCGACGGACGCGGCGCCGACGGACGAGGCACCGACGATCGCTGCACCTCCGCCGGCCACATCGGGGGCCGGGACGCACCCCTAGGATCCCGCGAGCAGTGTCGTGACAGTGCCACGCTGACCCTGTGGCCACGACGGGACCCGCGGGAGCTGCGGCACGGGAGCTGCCGCTCCCCACTGCCGGACTCTCGGCTGCGCGCCGGTGGACGGGCCTCGTCGCTGCGGTCACCGGACTTCCTGCCCTCACGATCGCCCTCGTCAGCACCGGCGACGACCTCGGCCTGGGGAGCGTGCTGCTGCTCTACCTGCTCGCCGTGGTCGTCGTGGCCGCCATCGGCGGGCGTTGGCCGGGGATCCTCGCAGCTCTGGCCTCGGTCTTCGCCGCGAACTGGTTCCTGACGCCGCCGTTCCACACGCTTCTGGTCGAGAGCCGGGACAGCATCGTCGAGCTGGTCGTCTTCGCCGTCGTCTCGCTGATCGTCAGCGTGACCGTCGACCTGGCCGCCCGCGATCGGGGCCGAGCAGCCCGTAGCGAGCTCGAGGCCAACCTCCTCTCCGATCTCGCTGCGCGTCCGGTGGCCGACCTCAGCCTGGCCGAGGTCCTTGACCAGGTGCGCACCACCTTCGGCATGACGTCGGCAGCGCTGGTGCTCGCCCCGGCGTCCCCAGGGGCCGGTGAGACGGTCGTGGCAAGCATCGGGGAGATCCCCGGCGACGAGCCCAGCATCCGGGTGACCGCCGGCGGCAAGCTGATGCTCGTCGGGCACGGGCCGCAGCTCTTCGCCGAGGACCGCAGCGTCCTCGAACGCTTCGCGGCCGCCGCCGCCCGGGCGTGGGAAGGTCAGCACCTCGCTGCGCGCGCGGACCGGCTGGTCGAGGTGGACCGCGTCCGCTCTGCCCTGCTCGCGGCCGTCGGCCACGACCTTCGCACCCCGCTGAGCGGGCTCAAGGCGGCCGTGAGCAGCCTTCGCCAGGACGACGTGACCTGGTCGCCCGCAGAGGAGGCCGAGCTGCTGGCCACGATCGAGGAGTCATCCGACCGGCTGGCCGACCTGATCGCCAACCTGCTGGACATGACCCGGTTGCAGGTCGGGGCGGTCACCGCGCATCCTGTGCCGGTCGCCCTCGACGAGGTCGTGTCGCGAGCCCTGCTCGACGTGCCCTCCGAGACCCTCCGGATGACCATCGCCGACGACCTTCCACTGGTGTCGGCGGACCCGGGCCTCCTCGAACGCGTGGTGGCCAACCTGGTCGACAACGCCCGCCGCCACACCCCGGACGGTCGGGCGGTACGCCTCGAGGCCGCGCTCACCGCGGGACGGGTGGAGCTTCGGGTGATCGACAGCGGACCTGGCGTGCCGGCGGACCTCTGGCCGACGATGTTCGCTCCTTTCCAGCGACTGGGAGACCGCGCGACCGGTGCGGGGGTCGGGCTCGGCCTGGCCATCGTGAAGGGCTTCTGCGACGCGATGGGCATCTCGATCCACCCCGAGCACACCCCGGAGGGCGGCCTGACGATGACCCTCTCCCTGCCCGTGGCGGCCGAATGACCACGATCCTGATCGTCGACGACGACCCCACCCTGCTGCGCGCCCTCGCCATCAACCTCCGGGCCCGCCACTTCGATGTGGACACCGCGCTGGACGGCGCCACCGCGCTGCGCAAGGCCGCCGCCCACGTGCCCGACCTCGTGATCCTCGACCTCGGTCTGCCCGACCTGGACGGGGTGGAGGTCGTCCATGGGCTGCGCGGGTGGACCACCGTGCCGATCATCGTGCTGTCCGCGCGTGACAACCAGTCCGACAAGGTCGACGCGCTGGATGCCGGCGCGGACGACTACATGACCAAGCCGTTCGGGATGGACGAGCTGCTCGCCCGCGTCCGTGCCGCGCTGCGGCGCGCGACCCCGGACCCACCGGCACCGGTGGTGCACACCGCGAGCTTCGTCGTCGACCTCGCCGCCAAGAAGGTCGAGCGGGACGGCGTCGCCGTCCGGC
>Ga0209386_1000997_pt1 | contig 12571 bp, 11 predicted proteins | sample NGEPertwo_FD_184510 | JGI IMG/M metagenome (GOLD analysis project Ga0209386, IMG submission 184510) | Arctic peat soil microbial communities from the Barrow Environmental Observatory site, Barrow, Alaska, USA - NGEE Permafrost154B-two... | ecosystem: Environmental > Terrestrial > Soil > Wetlands... | reverse complement strand
CTCGTGGACCACGGGCTCGGCAACTATTGGGGCTACAACAGCATCGGCTTCTTCGCGCCGGCCGAGCGCTATCTCTCCCCCGGTGCCGGCGTCGAGCAATTCCGGACGATGGTCGACAGACTGCATGACGCCGGCATCGAGGTCATTCTCGACGTCGTCTATAACCACACCGCCGAAGGCAATGAGCTCGGCCCGACCCTGTCGTTCCGCGGCATCGACAACGCGTCGTACTACAAGCTTGCCGAGGACAAGCGGCACTATTTCGACACCACCGGCTGCGGCAACACGCTCAATATCGGCCAGCCGCGCGTGCTCCAGATGGTCATGGATTCGCTGCGCTATTGGGTCGAGCAATGCGGCGTCGACGGCTTCCGCTTCGACTTGGCCTCGGCGCTCGCCCGCGACAATGACGAGTTCGATCCGAGCGCCTCCTTCCTCGATGCCATCGGCCAAGATCCCGTGCTGAGCCAGGTGAAACTGATTTCCGAGCCATGGGATCTCGGCGAGAACGGCTACCAAGTCGGCGGCTTCCCGCCGGGCTGGGCGGAATGGAACGACCAGTGGCGCGACGGTTTGCGCTCCTATTGGAAAGGCGACATGGCAGTGCTGCCGGCGCTCGGCAGCAGGATCACCGGCTCGGCCGAAATCTACGACCACCGTGGCCGCAAGCCATGGGCGAGCGTCAATTTCATCACCGCCCATGACGGCTTCACGCTTGCCGATCTCGTCTCCTACAACAAGAAGCACAACAAGGCGAACAAGGAGGACAACAGGGACGGCCACTCCGACAACCGGAGTTACAATTGGGGGGTCAAAGGGCCGACCGACGATCCGGCCATCCTCGATCGCCGCGACCGGCTGCGCCGCGCCTTCATGGCAAGCCTGTTGTTCAGCCACGGCACCCCCATGATCCAAATGGGCGACGAGCTCGGCCGGACTCAAGGCGGCAACAACAACGCCTTCTGCCAGGACAATGAGATCTCCTGGGTGAATTGGACCGATCTCAGCGAGCGCGATCACGCTTTTCTCGACTTCGTGCGCGGGGTGACGGCTTTGCGGGTGCAACAGCCGCTACTGCGCAGCCCGCGCTTCCTCCATGGCGAGCCGGTCGCGCCACGCATCAAGAACGTCTCCTGGTTCAAGCCGGACGGCGAGGAGAAACAGGCCGAGCATTGGGAAGACCCGGTCGCCAAATGCATCGGCGCATCCTTCGCCGGCGACGGGCAGATCTTGCTGATGCTGTTCAACGCCGACGTCGAGCCGATCGATTTCATCTTTCCGTATTTCGGCAAGCGCCATTTGCGCTGGCGGCTGCTTTGCGATTCGGCGAACGGTCTGATACGGCCGGAGCCGGCGCCCATCGCCACGGGCAAGGCCACCATCCCAGGGCACGGCCTCTTGTTGTTCGAGAGAACCGATTGATGGCGCCGCGGGTCGCAGTAATTTCTAGTCGGGAGTAGGGCATGCCGGATCGGCTCAACGAATTGGCTGGGCGTTTCGGCATCGCCGATGGCTATCTCTCCGAGAAGGGAGATTGGGTCAGAACGCCGACCGAAACCAAGGTCAAGGTGCTGGCGGCCATGGGGGTTCCGCTGGGCGTTCCCGGCGACGGGACGGGCGATCACGGCGGCCTCCCCGAACCGCCGCCGGCGGACGACGTAGCCACGCTTTCGGCAAGCGCCTTCTGGCCGCCCTTTCTGGTGGAGCACCGCGCTTGGGGCCTCTCGGTGCAGACCTATGCCCTGCGCTCCGCCCGCAACTGGGGCATCGGCGATTTCGAGGACCTGGCGCGGCTGGGGGAGTTCGCGGCGGGCCTCGGCGCCGACTTCATCGGCGTCAGTCCCATGCACGCGTTGTTCTTCGCCGACCCTTCACGCATCAGCCCGTACAGTCCTTCAACCCGCGACTTCCTCAACCCGCTGCTGATCGCCCCGGACTGCGTCCCCGGCTTTGCCAACCTGCCAGACCGCGCCGCGCTGGAGGCGGAGCTTGCCGGCCTGCGCGAAACCGAGCTTGTCGACTATCCGGCGGTTCATCGTGTGAAATGCCGCGCGCTCGAAGCGCTGTTCGCCCGCTTCGTGACGACCGCCGACCCGAGCGCGGCGGCGGCGTTCGAGGCGTTCTGCCGCGAGCATGGCAAGGCCCTCGAAGGTCATGCCCTCTACGAGGCCCTGTCGGAGCGCTTCGTGGCCGAAGGCGGCAACGCGGCGTGGATGACCTGGCCCGAGGACTACCAGGACCCCGACAATCTCGCCGTGCGCGACTTCGCCCGCGCCGCCAAGCACCGCATCGCGTTCCACGCGTGGCTCCAATGGATTGCCGATATCCAGCTCACCGGCGCGCAAGAACGCGCCAAGGCCGCCGGCATGCGCATCGGGCTCTATCTCGATCTCGCCGTCGGCATCTCGCCCGACGGCTCGCGCAGTTGGCTCGGCGGTCCGGCCATCGCCAACAGCGCGCGTATTGGCTGTCCGCCCGATCCCTTCAGCGCCGCCGGCCAGGATTGGGGCCTCGTCCCCTTCTCGCCGGTTGGGCTTTCGCTGGAGCGTTTCGAGCCCTACCGCTCGGTGCTGCGCTCGAACATGCATTATGCGGGCGCGCTGCGGATCGACCACGCCATGGGCCTGCAGCGGCTCTACTGGATCCCTGAAGGCAACACGGCCACGGACGGCGCCTATGTGGCGTATCCGTTCCGCGAGCTGTTGGAAGGCGTGGTGGAGGAATCGTGGATCTCCCGAACCATCGTCATCGGCGAGGATCTCGGCACGGTTGCCCCCGGATTTACCGACACGATGGTGCGCGCTGGGCTTCTGAGCTACCAGGTCTTCTACTTCAGGGAGCAAGACGGCGTGTGGATGCCGCCCCATGCTTACCGGCGTGAAGCCATGGTCTGCGCCTCGACCCACGACCTGCCGACGCTGAAAGGCTGGTGGCTCGGCCAGGACATCGCCTGGCGTGTGGCGGCAGGCCGGGCGTCGGAGGTGGACGCCGTGTTGCAACGGCAAGAGCGCCTGCGCGACCGCCAGCTTCTGCTCAAGGCCCTTGTCAGCGCCCAGGCGCTCGACCCTGGTGCGGCGCAAACCACCTCCAAGGAAATGCCGGACGAAATACTTATCGCCGTTCACCGCTTCCTCGCGCTGACGCCTTGCCGGCTGCTGGCCGTGCAACTCGACGATGCGCTTGGGCTGCGCGAGCAGGCGAACCTGCCAGGCACCGTCGATGAGCACCCGAATTGGCGGCGCAAGACGCCCGTCGCCATCGAGGCCCTGGGCGATCACGACTTGTTCAGCGCGGTGATCCGGGCCGTCGCCGCCGAACGCCCACGGCGATGACCATGGCGCTGCTGGTGGCGTGCTAGAGCGCGTCGGCGCCCATCTCGCCGGTACGGACACGCATGGCGCCTTCGAGCGCTAGCACGAACACCTTGCCGTCGCCGATCCGGCCGGTTCTCGCCGCCTCGCCGATGGCCTCCACCACGGCGTCCGCCGCCGAGGCCGCGACGGCGAGCTCGATCTTCACCTTCGGCACATATTGGATCGCGTACTCGGCGCCCCGGTAGATCTCGGTCTGCCCTTTCTGCCGGCCGAAGCCGCGCACCTCGGAGACCGTCAAGCCCTGCACGCCAATCCCGGCGAGCGCCTCGCGCACGGCGTCGAGCCGGTGCGGCTGTATGACTGCGATGATGTATTTCATGATGCGCGTCCCCGCTTACATGTTGTAGCCGCGTTCGCCGTGAATATTGAGATCGAGACCTTGCTCCTCGATCTCGGCGCTGACACGCAAGCCGACAACCGCCTGCACGAATTTGATGATGATGAAGCTCACCACCACCGACCATATCAAGACGGCGACGAGCCCGGTGAGCTGAATCAGGGCCTGTCCGCCCATGGTCCGCCCTTCGGCCAGGCCGATCCCGCCGAGTGCCGCATCGGCGAAGACCGCGGTCAGCATAACGCCAATCGCACCGCCGATGCCATGCACGGCCAGCACATCGAGCGCGTCGTCGATTTCGAGCCGGTGCTTGATGATCGTCACCATGAGATAACAGACCGACCCGCCGACAAGCCCGATCACGAGCGCAGCACCCGGTCCCACATATCCGGAGGCCGGCGTGATGGTCGCGAGCCCGGCGATCGCGCCGGTGACGGCGCCGACCATGCTCGGCTTGCCGTATTTCACGGACTCGATGACGATCCAGACCAGCGCGGCGGTGGCCGCCGAGATATGGGTCACGGTCATGGCCATGCCTGCATCGGCGCCCGCCGAGAGTGCGCTGCCGGCATTGAAGCCGAACCAGCCGACCCACAGCATGCAGGCTCCCACCATGGTCATCCAAGGTGCGTGCGGGGGCCGGACGTCGTGCGGAAAGCCCATACGGGCCCCGAGCACGATGGCCAGCAGCACGGCCGAGACGCCGGCCGTCAGATGCACCACGAGGCCACCGGCGAAATCGAGCACGCCGCGCTCCGCCAGCCAGCCGCCGCCCCAGATCCAATGGGCCACCGGCACGTAGACGAGGAACAGCCAAAGCACGCTGAACAGCACCACCGCGCCGAAGCGCATCCGCTCGACAAAGGCGCCGACGATGAGCGCCGGGGTGATGATGGCGAAGGTCATCTGGAACATGAAGAATACGGTCTCGGGGATCGTGGTGTTGGCGGCGACGGCGTCGCGCGGCACGCCAAGCAGCAATACCTTGCTCAAATCCCCGATCCAGGCGCCGGAGCCGGCGAAGGTGAGGCTGTAACCCGCGAGCAGCCACAGCACCGTGACCATTGATGCGATGGTGAAGCACTGCATCAGCACCGACAGCAGGTTCTCGGCGCGCACGAGCCCGCCATAAAACAGAGCCAGCCCCGGCAAGGTCATAAAGAGAACCAGCGCCGTGGCCGTGATGAGCCAGGCGGTATTCCCCGCGTCGATCATGGTAATCCCCTCCCCCAGACGCCTGCACAAAAACAGGTCTTTGCCCAATTCTCTAGCATGAAGAGGCCGCTCGCGGGCAAGGGGCTGCCTAAAAAGATGCCATTATCCAAAGGGGATCGAGACGGGACGCCCGAAGCAGCCACAATGCTGACTCTTCGCGTGCTATAATTTCCAGATGAGCAAGGCCTTTACCAAGGAGGCCGAAGGGGGGGACGTTTATGACGACCTTCCCGATCGGCCGATATCCTCACACAACCTCGTCACCGCGCGGGGACTGGCGCTGATCGAGGCCGAGCTTGCCCGGCTGCACGAAGAGCATGCCGCCGCCCACGACGCGGACGACAAGCCCCTGCTCGCGAAGATCAACCGTGACTTGCGCTATTGGACCTCGCGCCGGGCCACCGCCCAAATCATCGAGCCGCCCCATGACGCAACCGAAGTGCATTTCGGCTCCAAGGTGACCATCGAGCGGGAGGACGGGCGCCGTCAGACCTACCTGATCGTCGGCGAGGACGAGGCCGACCCCGCTCACGGCACGCTGTCCTACGTCTCGCCCGTGGCCCAGGCGGTCCTGGGCAAGCCGGTCGGCGAGACGGTGCCGGCCGGGGCCGGCGAAGCCACCATCGTCGAAATTTCCTGAAGCCGCGCTCAGCGCTTCGTCGTCGGCTTTTCCAGCATGAGCTGTCCTTGCCTCTTGACCAAGGCCTTGGCCTTGTCCGCAAGCATGGCCAGCACCCACGGCAGCTCCACCTTGAGACGGACATGATCGTCGGTGACGTCGATATGCCCCTTGGTGGTCTGTCCGAGCAGGCTCGCCTGGAAATCCATCTGATCGCCCTGCCACGTGTCCTTGACCATCATCAGGCCTTGGCCCATTTGCGAGCGGACATTGGTGAAGCCTTCTTGCAGGCGGCGCTTGGCTTCCGCCTTGCCAAGCTTATGGGGAATGTCGACGACGACCGGACGGCCCATGGGACTGCTCTCCTTCGTGGCGGGTTAGCCCCTGCCATGTGGGGTGCGGGGCGCGGCTGCGCCAGAGTCTACCGCACTCTAAGCCACTGAAACGAAAGGTGGGCCACAACGGTTCCCGAGCGCCGCCACCCGCCATCAAGCAGGGTGCTCACACTGAAGAAGGAGATTTACGGCTGCGGATCTTTGTTATCGACATGGCCGAGGTCGCGCCCCGGCGCCACCGCATCGCGCACCAACTGCTTCAGCTCTTTCATCTCGGGAAAGCGCCCGGCGTCCGCCCGCGACCAGATCACCTTATCGTCGACGCGCACCTCGAAGACGCCGCCCGTATCGTCGGGAATGAGCGTGACCGAACCGAGCTCCTCGGCAAAAGTCGATAAAAGCTCCTGGCCCATCCACCCGGCCCTGAGCAGCCAGTTGCATAGACGGCAATAGGTGATGGAAACATTCGGCGATGGTGCGATAATGTGAGTATCCAAATCTTGGAAAAACCAACCCGGCCTTGCGACTTTAGACCGCGCGCGGCCCCCTATTCCAGCCTCTTGGGGGTGCGACACCTCACAATCACGCGTTGGGGGTTGCATCGGAGGCGCCGGGTCATCACCTCGTAACAGCAATCCTGGCTTGTTTGAGAACAGAAACTGCGGGAAGACAGAACCCATGACACGACTGATTCGCAACGCTGCGCCGATTCTCTTGGTCACCGCCGTCCTCGTCGGGCTCCTGATCGTTGCCCCATCGCAGGCCGTCGTGGCAAACCCCAGCCCGTTTGACACGCTGCTCGGCACTTGGCGCGGCAGCGGCACCGTCCAGCTTAACAGCGGAAGAGAACGCCTGACCTGTAACGCCTATTACACGGGTGGCGGCAGCAGTCTCGGCATGGCCATTCGCTGCAAGAGCGAGACCTCCAAGGTCGAGATCAGAAGCAAGCTCAGCCTGAGCGGCAACAAGATCACCGGCAACTGGGAGGAGCGCACCTACAACGCCGAGGGCAGCGCCACCGGCACCGCGACGCCCAGCAGGATTAGCATCACCGTCTCCGGCTCCATCACCGGCAGCATGGTCGTCGATTTCAACCGTTCCAGCCAAAAAGTGTCGATCTCGACCTCAGGAAGTCCGCTGCAACGCGTGTCGATCAACCTGACCCGAAGCTAGTTCGCCGCTACTCTTAGGTCGACATCATCGCCGGCCTTGGGGCAACCTCCGGGCGGGGCTGGCGCGATTTGGGCCGCTAGGAGCGATTGCCATGGGCGAGGCTTTGCTGACGCACAAACTGGACGGCGAACGGCTCGAGCTCGCCGCGGGCGGCTCGTGGACCGCCACCCATGCCGGCGAGCTTGAAGCCCTGATCGACCGCGTGACCGGCGAAGCGCCGGGGGCCAAGGACGTGTCGATCGACATGGCCGGCGTGCGCGAGTTCGACACCTTCGGAGCCTGGCTCCTGGAGCGGCTGACGCGGCAATGGACGGCATCGGGACGCGAGGCGGTGGTCGTCGGCCTGCCCGAGCACGACCTCGGCCTGCTCGAGGAGATGCACGGCGTCAATCGCGAGCCGCCGCCGAAGCCGAGGCAGGAAAACCGTATCGTCACCGCGCTGGCCGGCCTGGGCCGCGCCACCACCGACTTCGGCCGCAACCTCCTCGTGTTCGCCGATATGCTCGGCGCCGTCGGCACGGCGCTGGTGCGGGTCGTGATCCGCCCGCGCGAGTACCGGCTCACCTCGACCGTGCATCAATTCGACCGGGTGGCCTGGCAGGCCGTTCCCATCATTCTGCTGATCACCTTCCTGATCGGCGCGATCATCTCGCAGCAAGGCATCTTCCATTTCCGCAGGTTCGGCGCGGAGATGTATTCCGTCGATCTGGTCGGCATTCTAGTGCTGCGCGAGATCGGCGTGCTCATCGTCGCCATCATGGTCGCCGGCCGCTCGGGCAGCTCCTACACCGCCGAGATCGGCTCCATGAAGATGCGCGAGGAGATCGACGCGCTCCGCACCATGGGCTTCGACCCCGTCGAGGTGCTGATCCTGCCGCGCATTCTGGTTCTGGTGGTCGCCCTTCCCGTGCTGACGTTCCTCGGCTCGATGGCGGCGCTCTATGGCGGCGGCATGGTCGCCTGGCTCTATGGCGGCATGAGCCCGGATATCTATATTGCCCGCCTGACCGACGCGATCTCCCTGACCCACTTCAAGGTCGGCATGATCAAGGCGCCGTTCATGGGCCTCGTCATCGGCGTCGTCGCCTGCGCCGAGGGCTTGCGAGTCAAGGGCAGCGCCGAGTCGCTCGGCCTCCAGACCACCAACTCCGTCGTGGAGTCGATCTTCCTGGTGATCGTGCTCGACGGCCTGTTCGCCATCTTCTTCGCCTCGATCGGAATGTGACCGGCCCATGACCGAGAAGAAGGCCGTCATCAAAGTGCGCGACCTCGTGGTCGGCTTCGGCGATCAGAACGTGCTCGACCATCTATTCCTCGATGTCCGGGAGGCCGAGATCCTCGGCGTCGTCGGCGGCTCGGGCGCCGGCAAGTCGGTCCTGCTGCGAACCATCATCGGCCTCCTGCCGCGGCGTCACGGCTCCGTCGAGGTGCTCGGTGTCGACATGGCCAAGGCGGACGAAGCCGAGCGGCGCGCGCTCGAGCGGCGCTGGGGCGTCCTGTTTCAGCAAGGCGCGCTGTTTTCCTCGCTCACCGTCCGCCAGAACGTGCAATTTCCCATGCGCGAGAACCTGGAAATTTCACAGAAGCTGATGGACGAGATGGCGCTCGCCAAGCTTGAGATGGTCGGCCTCACGCCGCAGGACATGGACAAGCTGCCTTCCGAGCTGTCGGGCGGCATGACCAAGCGCGTGGCGCTTGCCCGCGCGCTGGCGCTCGACCCGGAGATCGTGTTCCTCGACGAGCCGACGTCGGGTCTCGATCCGATCTCCGCCGGCGATTTCGATGAGTTGATCCGCACGCTGCAACGGACGCTGGAGATCACCGTGTTCATGGTGACCCACGATTTGGAAAGTCTCTATACCGCGTGCGACCGCATTGCGGTCCTGGCCGACGGCAAGGTCGTGGCCGATGGACCGATTGCCACCATGCTTGAATCCGAGCATCCCTGGGTGAAGACCTATTTCCAGGGTAAGCGCGGCGGCATGCTGGCTGAACGTCAGATGAGCGCTTGAACCCGAGGGACGTGACCGATGGAAACCCGTGCCCGCTATGCCTTGATCGGACTTTTCATGCTCGCCGTCATCCTGGCGAGCTTTGGCTTCGTCTATTGGCTTGAGAACAAAGGCGGCTTCGGCGAGCGCGAGACCTACCGCGTTCGGTTCGAAAGCTCCGTGTCGGGCCTCCTCATTGGCTCCGCCGTGCTGTTTAACGGCATCCGCATCGGCGAAGTCACGGGTGTGGCCCTCAATCCCGACGCGCCGCAACAGGTGATCGCCACCATCTCCGTGGTCAAGAACACGCCGATCCGTGAGGACACCCGGGTCAATGTCGAGCAGCAAGGCCTCACCGGCGGCGTCGCCGTCACGTTGACCGGCGGCACGTCGACCACGCCGCTGACGGCTGACGGCGGCGTGCCGACCCTCGTCGCGCCCCCCGGCGTCGGCCAGGACTGGACTCAGTCCGCCCGGGACGCCTTCCAGGAAGTCCAGTCCGTCATCGCGCAGAACGCTACGCCCCTGAACGAGGCCATCAACAACATCGAGGTCTTCACGGACGCGCTCGCGCGCAACGCCGACAAGGTCGACGGCATCCTGGCCGGCATCGAAAAGATGACCGGCGGCGGCAAGGACACCAGCCCGCTCTATTCGCTCAAGCCGGCGACCGACCTGCCAACACCGCCCGAGCAGGTGCCGGGCTGGCGGCTCGTCATCTCCGAGCCCACCACCCTGCTTGCCTTCAACACCGACAAGATCCTGACCGAACCCGCGCCCGACGAGAGTCTGCCGCTTGAGAACGCGCGCTGGAGCGACAGCCTGCCCATCCTGGTCCAGGCGAAGCTGCTAGAGACATTCGAGAACGCCGGCTACGCGCGGTCCGTCACCCGGACCATCGGGGAATTTGCCGGCGGTTTTCAGCTCTCGATCGACATCAGGCGGTTCGCGGTCGCCACCTCCGCAGAGCCGGCGGCCCAGATCGTGGTCCTGGCCAAGATTCTCGACCCGAATGGCGAGATCGTCGACTCCCGCCAGTTCGAAGTCTCGGCGCCGGCGACGGGAAGCGACGCGCGGGCCTATGTTAATGCGCTCAGTTCCGCGTTCGCCAAGATCGAGCTGGCGCTTCTCGAATGGACCACGGCGAAGATCGATGCCGTGCCGCTGCCGCCCGTGACCGTCGAGCCGCCCGCGCCCGGCGCCATGCCGGAAAATATGCCCGGGGACATGCCTCCTGCGCCGGACGACATGCCGCCCGCGCCGTAACGCATCAGCCGCTCATTGATCTGGCTCAACGACTGAGCCCGCGTGGCGCGGGATCGTCTCGACACACACCACGCCCCGCGTTCGGGGCGTGGTGCAAACTGCCCGGGACGTCGACCATGGAGTTGCTGGAGGCCATCGACGGACGCAGGTCCGTGCGCGAATACACCGACGAGCCGGTCGACGACGCGGTTCTTCGCGAGCTGATCGAAGCCGCGATCAAGGCGCCGAGCGCCATCAACCAGCAACCGTGGAGCTTCATCGTCGTCAAGGAGAGGGCGCAGCTGACGCGCATGTCGGATCAGGCCAAGGCCCACTTTCTCAAGGCCTCGCTCGCCGCGCCGGCCCACCCGTTCCGTGACATGCTCAACGATCCTAAGTTCCACATCTTCTATCACGCGCCTGTTCTCGTCGTGATCGCGGCCGCCGAGCCCACCGATTGGGCCGTCGAGGACTGCGCGCTCGCCGCGCAGAACCTGATGCTTGCCGCTTATGCCAAAGGCCTCGGCACGTGCTGGATCGGATTCGCCCAGCATTGGCTCGCCACGCCCGACGGCAAAGCGGCGCTCGGCGTGCCGGCAGGCTTCTCGCCGATCGCCCCGATCATCGTCGGCCATCCCCGGCGGCAGCCCCCGCCGGTCCCCCGCAAACCCGCCGATATCCGCTGGACCGACTGAGGTCCAGCGCGAGCGTGACTGGCCTGGCTCTCTGCCCCATGATCGCCGCCTGAAGAGATATGCGCGAGGCGCGTTGCCCCCACGCCGGAGCCACTGGTGAGACGAGAGATGACATCGCCCCCGGACGCGTCCCTCGCTTATGCGCTTGCGGCCTCATCGGTGCTTGAGCAGCAGAATGTGAGTGTCGCGCCGGGCCTGACCGGGCGCGAGGCGGCATCGCGCCTGGAACGCTACGGGCCGAACAGGCTTCTCACCCATCCGCAAGCAACGGCGCTGTCCGTCCTCGTTGACCAGCTGAGGAGCCCCGTGGTCTGGCTGCTCGGCGCGGCGGCTTGCGTCGGGGCCCTGTTCGGCGAGTGGACCGAGGCGATCGCCATCCTGGCGGTGCTGGTCATCAACACAGCCATTGGCTTCGTCACCGAATTGCGCGCCATCCGCTCCATGGAGGCCTTGCGTAAGCTTGGCACGCGCGCCACGCGCGTGCGCCGCGACGGCACGCTCAAAATCGTGTCCGCCGAGGCGGTCGTGCCCGGCGACATCGTCGTGCTGGAGAGCGGCGACGTGGTCACAGCCGATATCCGCCTGGTGGAGGCCAAGAATCTGTTCGCCGACGAATCGACGCTCACGGGCGAGTCGGTTCCGGTGGAGAAGGGCACGGAGCCGGCACCGGCCGATGCGATCATCGCCGAGCAGACCTCGATGGCCCACAAGGGCACGGCGATCACGCGCGGCAACGGGCTCGGCGTCGTCGTTGCCACGGGCATGGCGACCGAGCTCGGTCTCACCACCAAGCTCGTCATCGAGGCGGAGGAAGACAGCTCGCCGTTGGAGCGCAAGCTGGCGCAACTCACCGGCCAGCTCGTCAAGGCGACCCTCATCGTTACCGCCCTGATCGCGGTGGCCGGCATGGCCATGGGCCGCGACCTCGTGCTCATGATCGAGGCGGGCATTGCGCTGGCCGTTGCCGCGATTCCCGAAGGCTTGCCCATTGTGGCCACCATGGCATTGGCGCGCGGCATGTGGCGCATGGCCAAGCGCAACGTCGTGGTCGAGCGTCTGGCCGCGGTCGAGACGCTCGGCGCCACCACCGTCATTTGCACCGACAAGACCGGCACGCTGACCGAGAATCGCATGACGGTGGAGCGCCTATGGCTGCCGTCGGGCGACTATCGCCTCGACCACGCGCGCGACAAGATTGTTGACGCTGCGGAGAACACGGTCGCGCTCGACGATGCCCTACGGCGGGCGATGGAGGTTGGCGTGCTGTGCGGCACGGCGACCCTCAAAGCCGAGGACGCGCGCGGCGCGGGCGATCCCATGGAGCTGGCGCTGCTCCGGCTCGGCCAGATTGCCGGGCTCGACCGCGAGGAAATGCTCGAAGCCTGGCCCGAGCGCCAGGAGATCGCCTTCGACACCGAGACCAAAATGATGGCGACGGCCCATGAGCGCGACGGTCGCCTCTTCGTCGCGATCAAAGGCGCGCCGGAAGCCGTGCTCGATGCCGCGACGACCATCGCCTCTGAGCCAGGGGCGCCGCTGGACCGGGAAACCCGCGAGGACTGGCTGCGCCACGCGGTGTCGCTGGCG
>Ga0209386_1000996_pt1 | contig 12573 bp, 10 predicted proteins | sample NGEPertwo_FD_184510 | JGI IMG/M metagenome (GOLD analysis project Ga0209386, IMG submission 184510) | Arctic peat soil microbial communities from the Barrow Environmental Observatory site, Barrow, Alaska, USA - NGEE Permafrost154B-two... | ecosystem: Environmental > Terrestrial > Soil > Wetlands... | reverse complement strand
GGTTTTAATCTCTCTCTGGGTAATAGAAGAGCCTAAAGAGCTTCTGCTAGGATTTAATAAAGAGATGCCATAATTAGCATTTCCCGGAACCGTAAGCTGAAGGGTAATTTGCTGCCCTTCTTCCAAGTGAATACTGTAGTAGTCAACGTCGTCTCGATGACCTTCTGCGTCTTCCTCACCAAGACTACCGGTACAAGTATCCGCTTGAATTGGGGTTGCTCCTTCACAATCGTCATCATTTGATGAAGGCTCTCCATTGGGGGGATGTGTTGCATCGGTTAATAGAACTATACTATCTTCCTTAAAAGCGATATGATTATCCTGGGCTGAATCGCGTCTAATCCTTAAAGAAATCCTTGACGCTGCAGGAATAGTTGATGCTGGGATAGTAACCTGACCTTGACAACTATACCCAAAAGAGTCATCCGGAGAATGAACATTTTCCAAATTTACTGTCTGAGGAGGAATGTACGTCAGAGGCATGTCTCCCTCTCCTATAAGCGAATAATAAAGTAAAAATTTTGCATTAAATCCCCCACCTCCACCTGGTCGATCCGTAGCCAAAGCGTTTATCTGTACGGTAATCTCCTCAGGACCAAGAGGAATATTATTAAAGGTCCATTCAGCATAATTTTGAAGGGCAGAATCTCTCAGCCAGTACCAACCTTCAATTAAATCACCATTTGATTGAAAATCGCTTGCCTGTTTACTATCTTCTGCAAATACTAATAAACTCATAATAATTAAGATAGAAAAGAAAATCACCAACATAAAAACTTTTACTGTTTTCATAATAAGTCACTCCTTTTATTTTATTTTATCATTCTCTAAGTTTATTTATTCTCAAATAATCATTATTTCCTTAATATTTAAAATCCTCCTTTTTTAAAATTTTTTTCTCTTAGACATTTATAGATTTTTACAGGAATTTATTGATCCTTATTTAAATCATAACCAGGCGATACTTGGTAAAGAGCCTTTATCATCATCTGCATAATCTCCGAGATAAGGGTAAAGTCTTGCCAATCTCTCTTTTCAACTACTTCTCCCTTCCAGGCATTAAATCCAGCTACTCCACTGAAGAAATGGAGATACAAAGCAAAACTATTTTCCGGATAACCACAAAAAGAACCATCCGGATTTATGGTAATCTCGGCTGCATATAACCTATAACTCTGCCAGTGAGTATCTATATGACCACACAGATTCTCTTTTCTTAATGCTGAATTATAGGTAACTTTTACCGGACTTCGAGGATTATTGCTTAGATAAAAAATAACCTTGCCATCCAGTACTTCATTCCATTGGTCTAAAACCTCCTGCATTTTGCTAAAGTTAGTGGCATCATAGACTTCCACATAGCCATCAGGCCAACGGATTGTCTTGTTGCCTCCCCAACCAAACCTTCTAATCAATTCTTTTTCCTCGTTAGATAATAGAGGAAGTTTTTCTGCTACAAAAAGTTGAACCAATTTAATATCTTTATCTCCACTGTTATCCATTACTTCACAGGAAATACTATAACCACCATTTTGTTCAGGTGCTATCCAGGTAATGCCGGGACCATTTCCTAAAATAGTTCCCCCGGAAGAAATCCAGGTATAATGGAGCATATCTCCGTCTTGATCAGCAGCATGACAGGTTAAATAACTATGTTGACCGGCTTCAAGTGTAGAAGGTTGGGCGATAAGAGCAGAGATAAAAGGAGGGTGATTCTCTATCCAGGGTATAGTCTTAATAATTAAACCTTTATCATTGGATTCTTTTTTTTTGCTTATATATATTATCTGACGTAAAAAACCATAGTTGTCATTCACAGCTGCGTTTAGCCATAAAACATCTCCTGGCTGTAATTGTTCTAGTTGAGGAGTAGAACTTCTAAATAGAAGGATGCTTTGATCCGAAGAAATATAAACCAATTCTTGAGATGATGGTTCATCTAAGACTATGGTGTTTTTTGGTATTAAACTTTTATCTTCTATAGAGTATATTTCCGTTGCAAATACTGTTACTCCAGTAGAAAATATAATTATAAAGATAGACAACAAAATATAAATAATACTTTTAAAATTTTGATTAGAACTAATACGTTCAATCATTATATCACCCTCCTCAATTTTATCTCTCCATCTTCATCCATCTTTATTACTCAGGAATCCTTTAATTCTGCACTTTGAAATAAAATAAATAAAGTTAATTTTTTTTACGGACCAGTAGTAATAGAAATTATTTTTCGGTTGTCTTCATTAGTTGTAACAGTTATCCAGCGGGTATTTTCACCCTCCTCCCAACCACAATAAGGAGAACCCGGTTTAGAAATCGTATAGATATTGACTTCATAGAGGGATTGTTTATCGAGCCATTTTTGATCTTTTTCGAGATAGATATGAATCACTTTAATCTTGTCTAAACTGGAAAAATTAACTTTCCACATCTCCTGCATATTTTCATTTCCAGCGAGGTTTTCATCCATCATAGAAAATATTTGTTCAACATCTCCCCGATCTATTGCTTCAAAAAATTCATAGATAAAATTTTCTTCTTTTATCCTGGCCACCTTATCGGGATAGAATTCGTGTTTAACTTCTTCCGGTGCTATTTTTTTACCAGTCTTCGGGTCAAAATAGTGGATAGACAATAATTCCCCGGTTAATCCGTCTATAGTATATGCAGCAGACTGAGAGGCAAAGAGAAAATCCCACACCGGTTTTCCCCGATAAGCGCTCACGGAATTATCTATAATATAAATCGATGAAGCTCTCTCCCACAAAGGAGCGCCGGAAGAAAAAGCCACCCGTGCTGCCTCCTGCATGGAAATTCCCGGCTTACCTTTTGGAAAAGAAGGAAGGATGGGAGAAATTCTTTTTACATGCTCTTCTTCCCGCATTGAAACAATCTGGTTATTTACAATTTGAATATTATATATTTTATCATCTTTAGGGCGGACAAAAATAATCCCCCATTCCCAGGAAAGGTCATTTTTTCCCCAGTTATAATCTAATTTTCCTCCATGAGGATTCATATACCACAAGACTGCTTCACGGTCCCACTTTCGAGCTTCCTGGTAAGCCAGGGCAGCCGCTTCCAAAGAGGTTAACTGGGGAAAATCTCTTGTTTCTTGAGCTTGAAGAAGGATGAAAAAACTGAGGGTGATAATAACGAAGCATAAAAAAATGACTTCTATCTTCAAATATTTTTTATTCATCATTATAATCCTGGCTCCTATAATTTTTTTAAAAATAATAGATTTTTTGATAGTTTATGGGAAAATTTAATTTTTTATGCCAATTTTATATTTTATATTTCAACTTATACAAGTTATTTCCTTTGCAATTTTTGCTACTATCTTACTTATCAAGGATAAGAGTACCTCAAAAATAAGGCACTCTTATCCTTTTGTAATTTATTAGTATCCAATTTTATAGTATTGTTAAGTAGAATTTTATTTACATTTATCTTTATTTAGTACCAGATCTCCCGATTTCGCGGAAACCGGATGATGGTTCTTCGGTAAATAAAGTAATACTTTCTTGATTAAAAGCTACATGGTTATCGTTAGGTGATATACGTTCTACTCTAAAGAAAAAAGTGGTAGCTCCGGCTATAAAAGATCTCGGAATGGTTACTAAAGCATGGCAAGTATAACCAACCGGATCATTTGGAGGTGATACATTAGGTAAGGTGATTTCTGCAGTTTTAAAAACTCCTCCCATTGAGCCGCTACCTGGAAACCCATAAATAAGTTTAAACCTGGCAGGAAAACCGCTGCCTCCACCGGCTTGATTAGTAGCGAGTGCAGTAATGTCCAAGGTTAGATCGGTATTTCCTGATGGAATATTTTCAAAGGTCCATTCCGCATATTGCTGTAGGGAAGAATCTCGCAACCAATACCAACCCTGAATTAAGTTACCATTAGATCTAAACTTGTTGGCAGTGAACCTTTCTGCAGAAACAGATTGTGATTGTTCTATCTGGCCAGACGGGTAACCGGAGACATTTATGGAAAGCTGGTAATCCCCTTCTCCTGATGAACGAGTAACCCTGATTCCCCAAATCCCACTAGTATCAGCTGCATACTGTAGAGTTGTCATATTACCTTGAGGGGTTGGCGAAACTGCTCTTGAAGAACTAGATCCAGGGCGGTACAGATAGAGCCTAAAGTTAGCTTCAGGTGGCATAAAAAGTTGGAGACTTATAGTCTGACTCTCTGAAAGATTTATATTATACCAATCTACCTTATCTATCATATTTAAGAATCCATTAAAGACTCCAGGATAAAGAGCCATCGAATCCTCAAAAGAATCTCCGGCATCGTGATTGCTTCCTGCATCATTTTGATTCTGAATATCCACTGAAAGCTGATAATTCCCCTCACCGGAAGAACGATTTATCCTGATAAACCATATCCCGCTAATAGTTGCTACGTACTGGAGAGTCCTAATATTATCTTGTCTTGTGGCGGAACCAATACTGGAAGTTGATCCAGGTTTTCTTAAATAAATAGTAAAATTACCACCGGAAGGTTGAGCAAGTTGGAGATTAATAATCTGTCCTTCCTGTAAGTTTAAACCGTACCAATCCTCTTTATCAATTTGATCTCCTGCTATTTGTCCACCAAGGCTTCCCTGATAAGTACCAGGTTGAATTATAAATGCCTCATTCTGATTATTTGTATCAGGTAATTGATTGCCCTGGTTAAATTGAGTCTCTTGATAAGGAGGGAATGTTTCTTCTCCAGTAGTTTCTACTATCTCAATGCTTCCTTTTTTAAAAGCAACGTGATTTGTATCAAGGGAAATTCGTTCAATTCGCAGAAAAAGAACAGAAGCCTCCTGAAGAATTAATCTGGGAATAATAACCTGACCTTGGCAGGTATAGCCAACCGAATCACTGGGTGATGATACATTCGGTAAAGTAACTTTTTGAGTTACAAAGACATTTCCGCCTGGTACCTCATAGATGAGTAAGAATTCAGCAGGGAAACCTTTTCTTCCATCCGGACGGTCAGTGGCCAAAGCAGTAATATCAAGGGTTAAATCATTATTTCCAGATGGAATATTTTCGAAAGTCCATTGGGCGTAATTTTGAAGGGAATTATCCCGGAGCCAGTACCAGCCATTAATTAAGTCACCATTGGTGTTAAAATCTTTAGGAAGATTTGAGCTATTGGCAGAAAAAACAACTAAAGTTATAGTCATTAAAATAAATAAAATAATTATAGGTAAAAACAATTTATTAATTTTCAAAATATTATTCTCCTTTCTTTATTTTATAATCTTCTAAATATGTATATTTTATAAAATATCTAAATTCTTTCCTTTTTACTTTCTCAGAATTATTCCTACTCTCATTCCTCCTTTTTATTAAAATATGATGTTAAACTCAATTTTTATTGATACCCTAAAACAAAAAAAACTGCCAACATTTTTAATTTTAAAAGTTGGCAGTTTGGCAGTCATATCACTAAAGTGATTTAGACCCATAACTTTGTGCCCTATCCTTTTGGATAGTTTACGTTTTTCAACGTTTAAAGAAATTATTCTGGTTTTTTTTATATATTTTAACTACTACATAAATTTAAAAAATCCTTCTTTTTTTTTGAAAATAATTTTTAGCTCCTAAAGAGAACTTCTTCTTTGCTAAAGAGTCGGGTAGCTCCCATAAGAGCAAACCCGGCAATTACCGTATTAGCACTAAAAGTAGTTAAAATATGGTCCCAGTAAATTTTGCCCATCAATAGCTCTTTAAAAACAAAACTACTGTTTAAGACCGGAACTAAAAACATTTTGCCGGTCAATTCCATTCCTTGACTTATAGAAATTACTCCCAAAAAGATAGTCAGCATATAAATGGGAGTGATATAACTCGAGGCCTCTCTAATGTTACGGGCAAATATGCCCACCATCACTAGTACTGCGCTGGCTAAACCGACCAAAGGGAATAAAATTAAAAAGAGTAAAAAGATAGTATTAATAGATATTCCAAAATTCACTCCCTCAATACCTCCGGCAATAGAAGCTCCCAATAAAAAAGCAAGACCAAGCCCGAGCAGTCCTAAAACCATACTGGTAAAAGAGATTAACATTACCGCAAAGCACTTACCCAACACTATTTCTAATCGGCTTATTTGACTTACTAATAGAGTAGCAATAGTCCCTCTTTCTTTCTCTCCTGCAGTTATATCCACAGCTGTATGCATCGCCCCGGCAAAGATGAGGATTATAATTAAATAAGGGAGTAGAACTGCCAAAAATGAACCGGTAATTTTTTCAGCAGTAGCCATATTTTCTTCTTGTAGAATTAACGGAGTAAGAAATTCCTCTTTTAAATCCAGACTAGAAAGCCTTTGCAAAATTATTTCACTCTTGTATTCTTCAATTATTTGATTAATTCTTTTTTGGGATATCCTTGACTTAGCTTCTGTGGTATCATATTTTAAGATAAGTTTGATAGGCTCTTCCTGTTCAATTTTATATTTAAAATCTGAAGGGATTAGCAAAACTGCCTGAATATCCCCATTTTGCAATTTATTGGAAAAGTCGTCTTCCATAATAAGAATTTCAATCTTTTCAGAATCCTGGAGATGTTTTACTAATTGGGGAGCAAACTCCGCACCGTCTATTATGATCTTTGAGTTGGCTTCTTCTGATTTCATACTTCCCACCTTGTTAAAATAACCAATTCCCGTAAACAAGAGAGGATAAAAGATTAAAGGAATTATAATCATAGCAATTATAGTTCTTTTATCCCGTATAGTTCCCACTAATTCTTTAATAAAGATAAGTTTAATATTTTTCCAGCTCATTCTAAATTCTCTCCTTGATTTATTAATTCAAAAAATATTTCTTCTAAATCGTCAGATAAAGAATTCTTTTTTAATTCTTTTAAGGTTCCTTGGGCAACGAGATTACCGTGATGGATAATTGCGATCATATCACACAATTTTTCAGCTTCCCGCATAATGTGGGTAGAGTAGATGATACACTTCCCTTGATCTCTAAAGCTTTTAACATATTCAATTACTATTCTAGCTGTAATTATATCTAATCCTACTGTTGGTTCATCTAAAATTAATACAGGCGGGTTATGAATAATGCTCCTGGCAATAGAGAGTTTCTGTTTCATCCCGGTAGAAAGTTTATTTACTCTAACATCCTGAAAATCTTCCATGTCTAAATTGTGAAAGATTTCAGCTGTTCTTTTTTTAATAACCTTGTCTTCCATCCCATTAATCCGTCCGAAAAACATTACAGTTTCTCGAGGGGTAAAACGGTCATACAATCCTGTTTCACTGGATAAAAATCCTATCTGACTCCTCACTTTAGCGGCATGTTTTACTACATCAAGCCCATTTACCATTATTTTACCTTTAGTGGGGAGTATCATAGTAGCTAAAATGCGTAAAGTGGTGGTTTTACCCGCTCCGTTAGGACCTAAAAGTCCGAATACCTGACCTTTCCGGCAATTAAACTTTAAATTATTAACTGCTACTACCTCGCCTCTTTTTTTATCGTAAAATATCTTGGTCAATCCTTCTATCTGAATCATTCTTAAACTTTAATCCTTTCTTTTAATCTATTCTTTAATTAATAGTCTAATGGAGCTCTGATTTTCTGGAGTGTGGCAAACTCGAGCTGAGATTGCTTCGTCACTACGTTCCTCGCAATGACAGAACTGTTTCTGAATTCTGGATTCTATCATTTTCTTTAATTTATTAGAGCATTTCTAAAGCATTTAGAATTTCTTCCCTTACTTCTCTGTCCTTTTCAATTTTTAGAGCCTTTTCTAATGCAAATTTCGCTTTTTCTCCTCTAATTTTACCCAGAGCCCAGGCAGTATGTCTTCTTATCATTAGATTGTCGTTTTCCTGTAAGACTTTAATCAAGGGAACAACAGCCCGGGGGTCGCCAATATTACCTAAAGCCAGAACAGCATTTCTTTTAATAGCTTCTTTCGGTCTCATGGCAATCTGGTTATAAGCGAAATAACTCTGAAATTTCTCTTCGGTAATTTGCAATAATGGTATTAAAGGAATCTTTGAGCCGATATAGCCATATTCCGGTTTGTATTTTTTAGGTATTACTTTACGGTTCTGGGGGCAAACCTCCTGACAGGTAGTGCAGCCATATAATCTATCCTCCCATTTTTCCCGAAAAGCTAGAGGTACATTCATTGGCCTTTCCGAAATAAACTGAAGACATTTAGTCCTATCAATTACATAAGGGGAAACCATAGCTTTGGTCGGACATGAATCGATACATATCGTGCAATCACCACAATCTCGCTGAAGGGGTTCATCTATGCCTAATTCTAATTCAGTTATAATTTCTCCTAAAACTACCCAGGAACCGAATCTTTCGGTGATAATTATCCCGTTTTTCCCATACCAGCCTACTCCGGACCGTCGGGCAATCGGCTTTTCCGTTAAAGATATGTAACAAGATTTATTTTTAGATTTATACTTAAAATCAGTCTCTTGATTTATAAAATCAACTATTTTTTTAAGTTTTAATTTTACATCATAATAAAAATTACCGATATCATATTTAGCAATTTTCCCCAAGGGTTGATTTTTATCTTGGATATCTTCTGTCTCCTCTATTAAATAACCTTGAGCAACACTAATTATAGATTTCGCTCTTTTTAGAATATTTTTCGGATTGCATCTTTTTCTAATTTTATTCAGATTTAGTTGATTAGGTCTTACTAAAATATTTCCCGAGGGATAGTAATCATTTTCAGGAATATAACCCTTCCCTACACTTTCTATAATATGCTTTTCTGCTTCCGGGAAGCTTTCAGCATTAGTAATCCTGATGATATCTAAACCAATCTCTTCTCCTAATTCTTTTATCTGTGCAGCTAATGACATAAATCCCCCAAGTTAATCTCTTTTCTTAAAAGCCTTAATCATAATAGTTATACCTACAGCAATTAAGATTAGCGGCCACAGTCTGCCCCAACCTATCCAGGGGAATAAACTGTTTAGTAAAAAAATTAAACCTATAACTATTACAATTATGCCTCCGAATATCCTTCTATTTTTTTCTGATTTATAGTGAGGCCCTTCTGATTCAAAATGTTCTTTAACTTCTTCAATTACATTCTTTGCACCTTTTTTTATTTTCTCTTTTATATCTTCTCTCTCTCCAAATGCCTCATCAGAAACTTGTTCTGGATTCTTGGGAATTACAATCCAGGCAATAATATAAGCGACAACTCCTGCTCCTCCTATAAGTACAACCAACACTGTTAATAATCTCACTAAAGTAGAATCTATATCAAAATATTCTGCTATTCCTCCACATACACCAGCAATCATATAATCCTTTCTAGACCTGTAAAGTTTCTTATCCATAATTAAATTTACTCCTTTCATAATATATTATTCACCAATTAAATTAATCGTTAGTATGTCGTATTGCGTATTGCGTATTGCGTGAAGATTTATCCCCCTCACCCTAACCCTCTCCCTCCAATGGGAGAGGGGATGATGTATAGACAGGTGAGACGCCTGTCCTACGGTTTTATCTTATATCTTATATCTGGCTAACCGGGTAACCGGTAAACAGGTTAACTCTTCTCTCATTACTCATTACTTCTCTACGCTATACGCTCTACGCTATTTTTTGTATCCAATCATCCTCAGAAATTCTTTCCGCTCCTGAATATCTTTGTTTGTCTCCACTCCTTTGGGTGAGTTCCCATCAATAACTCCCAATACTCCTCTTCCCAATTCAGTTTGAGCAATAATAACCTCAACCGGGTTAGCAGTAGCACAGAATATAGAACAGACTTCAGGACAATTTTTTATAGCATTCAATACATTTATAGGAAAAGCATCCTTCAAAATAATTACAAAAACATGTCCTGCTCCGATAGCTTTTACATTTTTTATGGCCAGGGCTTTCAGTTCTGAATCATTTCCCTCTGCCCTCACCAGGCACGGACCTGAAGCCTCATTAAAGGCCAGACCAAATTTTGCTCCCGGTACAGCACTAACCATCACTTCATAAAGGTCTTCTGCGGTTTTTATAAAATGAGTCTGACCAATAATAATGTTAGCGTCTTCAGGAAATTCCATTCTCACTGTCTTTAATTCCATTTATATTATCCCCCCTCTTTTTATAATATTCTTCACCAAGAGGTTTCTTTCCTTCTATTTTCCTAAAATAATGTTAAAATATACTTTTTCTTTTCATTTATTATCTTATCTTTTATATTATGCTATAATTGTTAATATTTTACCATACTTTATATAAAAAATTTAGTTTTAACAAGAACTTAAGGAGCTTTTAATGAATTTCTTGACTAAAATCCGTCAATCATTATTTATCGAACAAAATGTTTTGGTATTATCTTTATCTGTTTTATTTATCATTCTTGCTATTTTCAGCTGGTATCCTATTCTCCCAATTTATCTTCAAGAATTAGGAGCTAATGATTTTCAAGTAGGATTTTCATATACATTACTTTCGCTTGCTTCTACTCTAGTGCAATTTTTTGGAGGATTACTTTCTGACCGTTTCGGGCGAAAATGCTTAATTGTTTTTCCAACTTTTTTCTTTCCTTTATTATATTTCTTTGCTGCAAATTCTACTCATTGGTATTCATTAGTATTTTTTCTTGTTATTGCAAATATTGTAAGTGCTCTTCAATTGCCTTCTTTTTATGCCATGATTGCCGAATCGGTTCCAAAAATTAAACGGGCCAAAGCTTATAGCATATTTGAATTATTTGTTGTTTCAGGAATAACCATTGGCCCAGCCATAGGAATGCTATTGATTTCTCGAATGAATATAAAATATTTATTTTATCTTACTACTTTTATTACATTGTTATGTGCTTTGGCCAGGATGTTCTGGTTAAAAGAGACTCATCATCATCGAATGCAAATGAATAAAAATGATTCCTTTAAAAAGTTATTTAATAAAAAGATATTATTGGTTGTTGCCGCCCTTTCTTCCCTCTTGCTTTTGTTCAATCTCACGACTAATGGACCTTTCATATCTCTATACGCAAATGAAATCATGGATTTTAGCAAATCAAAAATCAATCTTCTTTTTTCTTTAGGTGGTTTTGGAGCAGTAATTTATAGTATCTGGGGCGGGAAAATCGTTGAAAAATGGGGCAGTGAAAAAGTGCTTTCGAAAAGCGCATTGGGTATGGGAATATTTTCAATTTTATGGAGCCTGCGTGCACCTCAATTGCTTACTATTTTCCTATTTATCATTTTATATATTTTTTTTCAAAGCTGCTATATCGCTTACGGTTCATTGTTAGCAGACATCACTCATCAACAATCAAGAGGATTAGTCATTGGTTTTATCGGTACTTGTACTGGTTTAATCGGATCTATCGGGCCTTCCCTGGGAGGATATTTGAAGCTCCAGTTTGGTTCTTCGTCACCCTTCTGGGCTGGATTGATATTTGCTTTAATAACTTCTCTCTTACTTATAAAAGTAAAAGAATAAAAATTATTATTCTCAACGAAAAACTGTTTTAAAATTAGTGTATAGATCAAAATAGTGATAAAATATATAAGCTAAAAGGAGGATGAAGATGAAAAAAATAAATAATTATAAAGTAATCAAATATAAAGCAATATTTTTTGATTTTGGGGGGACATTAATGTGTGCCGAAAGTGACAATGTCGCTCATTTGCACATGATGAAAGAGGTTATTCAAAAATACAACCTTCCTGCCTCCCCGGAAGATATGGTAACTAAATATAATTCTTATCTATTTACCAAGGAAATGACTTTGCTGGATACCGACCCGGAAGAAAAATCCTTCACCCCTCTTCGGGAATCTACTAAAAAAGCTTTTAAAGGGGTACTTGCAGAATATAATATCCAACCTTCGAAAGAGGATTTTCAGTGGTTTAGTAAGTCATTCTTTGAAAACCACAAAAAGTATATAAAATTATTTCCTGAAACCTTACTAATTCTTCGGAAATTAAAGAAAACTAATCTTCATGTGGGGATTATCAGTGATATCGATAATGATTTTCAAGATTTTCAATTTAAAGTCTTTAGAATTAATGAGATATTCGACTCTATTACTACTTCAGAAGAGGTTCGATCCTATAAACCTGAACCAAAAATCTTCCAAGTTGCCCTTAATAAGGCAAGGTGCCGGGGTGAAGAATCCATTATTATAGGTGATTCTTATAAAAAAGATATTGTGGGAGGGAAAAATATGGAAATGACTACCATCTGGATAAATAAATTCTCCGGAGATGATGCTGATATGGATAAAGCTGACTTTGTAGTCAAAGACTTAAAAGAAGTACCTCCTATTCTAAATAGGCTTTTTAACTAATTTTGGCTCTGCTTGTCACCCTAGGGTATTTTTTAAATATGTTTTAAATAATATGTTATAATAAATTAAAATAATTGATAATAATTTTAGGAGATAGCATGTTTTTAAAGCATAATATTTTAGATACTTACTTTGTTAGAAGAAATAGATTTATATTTACTTTCAAATTATTAATAATTTCATTGCTAATAATAATATTTAATCAAAATATTTTTTTAATTACAAGCAATGCTGTCTATACTGAAGAAA
>Ga0209386_1000995_pt1 | contig 12576 bp, 12 predicted proteins | sample NGEPertwo_FD_184510 | JGI IMG/M metagenome (GOLD analysis project Ga0209386, IMG submission 184510) | Arctic peat soil microbial communities from the Barrow Environmental Observatory site, Barrow, Alaska, USA - NGEE Permafrost154B-two... | ecosystem: Environmental > Terrestrial > Soil > Wetlands... | reverse complement strand
GTTTAGGAGTTCATCCTTTCCTGAAATGTCCGGTAACCCCATTTGAATTTCTTCGCGAAAGCTTTGATTCAGCCATGCGTCATCAATTTTTCGGGCCAAAGCCCCAGCAAATAAATCATATAGGACCGCACGTGTTGCTGACTCGTTCTGGAAATCCGCTGTTAGCGTCATTTATTCACCTTCTTACAATTATGCTTTCTCGATTTTCACTCGTGAATCATAGAAGGAGCAACTACCGCCAATCTTGTCCTGTAGGCAGACATTCCCGATAGAATCATCAAGACGCATAGCGTAATTTATATTTGAACCTTTACTCCTTCTTTTATCGCCCGCAACAGTCTTACCGTCGATCACCGTATCGACAGAGCCATAATGCCAATGGCCATATCCGACACTGGTAGAAACAACACCTGGCCGCAAACCCGGTCTTAAGAGTACAGGCCCTGTTATTCCCTCTTTGTTGGAGGGACCGGATACTCTCACTTTATCTCCATCTTTCAAACCAAGCTTAGCGCCGTCTTCGTTATTCATCTCAATAAAGTTTTCCGGCAAGATTTCCGTCAACCACGGCAGGTGAATTGTCCGACTATGAGTTTGAATCGCCTGTTTATACGTGTTAACGATAAAGGGATATCCGTCATCCTTAACTTCTTGGCCCATAGCATTCATCACTGGTTCATAAAACGGCAAGCCGTCAAAGTTCTTCCCGGTCATTGAATCTTTGGTGGTAGCTACTTTCTCAGCATAAATAGTGCATAGCTTAGCCAGTTTCTTACCCATTAGATTCCCATCATAATACTTGGAATTATTGAAAACGCCCCCTCGGTCAAGAATGTATTTGACCTGCTCTGCCTCTGTAGCACCGGGAATCTTACCGTTCTCATTCGCGATATTGGCGACCAATTTCAGAAACCAATCTTCCTCTTTGTTTAATGGGAGACCAGCACCAAAGCCATTGTTCCCGAACCCAGGAAGCTCCATTTGTTTGGCAATATCAATGAACATATTCTCCACTGATTTGGCTTGTGGAAGGGCATGAACCATAGGCTGCCGCACTTCAGAGACTTCACCGAGAATGGTGGGCGGTGCTGCAGGATTCCCCCATTGTTCGAGATAGGTTACATCCGGCAGGATATAGTCAGCATACATCGTTGTATCACCGATCACGATATCAGTCGAGATAAACAGGGGCACTTTTTTGGTGTCTTTAAGCGTCTTGATAATAATATCCTTCATACCAGGGATCGAATAAGCAGGGCTTCCCATGTGCAACCAAAGGATTTTAATGGGATAAGGGTACCCTTCGATAATTCCATCAATAACTCCCTGATAGACATTGTTGGTTAAGGGAAACCAGGGACGCTTGGCCGGGTAACCCTTGGTTTTAAATTCTGTCGAATCCTCATATTTAGTCTTTTCGCGGGATAGCATGATACCTTTAGGTTTGAGTTTTCCGGGATGAAGATTGGCCACATCGTATTTACCATGTACATCCCCCATAAAATGAGCATGGCCTCCACCGACCATATAACCACCGCGATGATCCACATTGCCCACAAGCAGGTTAAGGATGGAGATAGCACGGCAAGCTTGGAACCCATTGGTATGCTGGGCGGGACCACGGTAGAAGTCAGCCACAGCCAGTTTCCCGTACGATGTAAACATATCTGCGACTCTGACGATCTGATCCTTCGGAATACCGCATATCTTAGCATATTCATCCAGTGTTTTTTCTTGAGCCCTTTGATTAAGACGTTGGAAGGCTGTTATGCAGGTAATACCATTGACAATCGCTTCCCCCATAAGGTCAGCAGCTGTTGTTTTTTCTGCTAAAGCTGGCACCCCACTGACCATGACCACATAATCATCTTTAGTTCCACCTAGTCCAGCTTCATCGCCCCGCAGGAGTTTGCCACTGTCTGAGCGTACCAGATAAGTGGCATCAGACCACGAGGCCTCCCCTTTCAGAGCCGCTGCGCTCTTTGCTGGAGCTTCCAAGAAGGATTTATCATACCGTTTATTTTCAATAATCCATTGTGTCATGCCTAGTGCAAAAGCGGCATCACTCCCAGGGATTAGGGGAACCCATTCTTTAGAAAGGGACGCACTGACAGAGAACCTCGGATCCACGGTGATCAAGACTCCACCGTTTTCCTTAAAGTTGCCCATTTTACGACTCACTGCGTTCATGGGAAAGTTTGCTTCTCCAAAATTTGCGCCAAAGTTCAAGATAAGCTTGGCGTTGTCAAAATCTGGCTTCAAATGGGTCGCGGCTGCATAGGTGAATGCTGAAGCAATATGATGGCTTTGTTCGCACACAGTCGTGTGTTCAAACCAGTTCAGGGAACCATAGGCACCATTGACAAAGCGCTTAGTAAATTCAGCCCGTCCATGTTCAATCCGACCAGCCAAGAAAACAAACTGGTTGACTTTTGGCCCGAACTCCGGAGCGTTGGGATCAATAGGTGTCTGCAAATCCCGCACTGTTTTGAGGCCCTCAACATTTCCTTCGCCAAACAGATTCCCGCCCTCGATAATTTCTTTATAAGCCACATCCCAACTCACAGCCTGCCATTTGTTCTCTCCCCGTTTACCGACGCGTTTAAGGGGTTGCTGAACCCGCAAAGGATCATAAAGAGCCTGCAGTCCTGATTGCCCACGTGCGCATAGCTTCCCGGCAAATTTTCGTGCTTCCTTGGGATCTGTTTTATACTCTAACGGAGTATCCGTCACCATTTGACTAAAGGGATTGCCGTCAAGTTTAATGACAACGCCATCCTTTATCTTGCCCCGCAGGCTGCAGTCACTATGACAGCCAAGGCAGACTGAATGAACAAAACTAACGCTTGAATCTGTATCTAGAGTATCCTCTCCTGGTGCACCATCTTTCCAACTAGGAATGGATTTTGGTGGACTATCCCCAAAAGCTAACGGCGAAATAACCATTGTGGCTCCGATGGCCGCAGACCCCATTAAAAAATTTCTGCGTGTTGTTTTCATATTATTGAGCTACCCCCTTTGTGGTTGAACTGGATACTTTTTCTTCAGCACCCGCACGATTCATCGGCAGAATAGCATAAAGAAATGTAAGCACAACAGCCGCTCCTACAGCTATTCCAATTGCAATTCCAATATCGCGCCCTGAAGCAACATACTCGATAATTTTGCTACCAGTTAAAGGAATTCTTTGTCCTCCAATGACTAGGTTAATGCGCATTGCCAACACCCCGATAATCGTTAACACAGAGGCCACGGCGACCATAGGTATACTTTGGCGTGCTTTCTTGGAAAGGAGAATAAGCAGGGGAATGAGCATGCCTAAACCGTTTTCCAAGCCTATAAAACTCCAAAAATCTTGGTGTAGCAAGAAATAAGCGGCAGCATAACCCGTCTCACTGGAATACCACAGTACAATGAAGTAAATAACCATCAGAGCGCCATCAACGACGATAAACCATTTCATAAGGTTCGCAATATCTGCGATAAGGGATTTAATATCATCGCGAAGTCTACCAAATTTAAATTTTTCAACTAACAGAAGAACAAGGATAAAAAGTCCAGTCCCGGATACCATCGCAGACATTAAAAAGATGATCGGCATCATCGGTGTATGCCAGATTGCCCGTGCTTGGACATTGCCCAGAATAAAACCAGTATATCCGTGAACAGCCAAGGCCAAAGGGACACCGATTGTTCCGAAAAACTTAGCTTTTTTCTGATCGTTTGCGTGTGCCGCAGGAGACATATCGGTTTTACCAAAGAGTAAGAAGCGATAGAGTCCAGCCTTAAAACCAGTTCCCTTCGAGCCATTAACAAAGTCCTGGCGGAACATAAACCAAGCATAGATGAGTAAACAAACTGGATATAAAATCAGTAGATAGACACCCCAAGACATTGCCGATGTGCCACTGACGTGTAGGAAAAGATTTAGCGCTCGTCCTGGTTGAGAAAGATCAAAAAGTAAGTGTATGGGCGCAAAAGCCAAAAGTACAATTGCCATCAACACTCCCACTTTTGCCACTCTTTTATATTTTTCAATCCCAAAGACTGTCCCCAGACTGGTTAGGATAAAAGAACCTGCACTCAAGCCTGTGTAGAAAAAGTATAAAGCGATCAGCAATCCCCAGTAAATTTCATGATTTACCTCGAAAAAATGTACCGTCATCATGACTTCTCACCTCCCAGTATTTCTAGGAGATTGGGCCGCAAGGCTTTCCCATCAGCTCCAATATAGTAAGTTTGCGGACGATTGTTGGTTTCCGGCTTGCTCACCGTCACTGCCTGTGTGGCGAGTAATTTAAACACTTCACTCTTGGGATCATTTAAATCTCCAAAAATACGGGCGCCGGCAATACAAGTGTTCACACATGCTGGCAAAAGGCCTACTTCTACACGTTCGTGACAGTAGGTACATTTTTCAGCCGTTTTACGCTCTGGATTAATAAAACGAGCGTCATAGGGACAAGCTGCAATACAATACCCACACCCGATACAACGAGCATAATCGACAAGAACTGTACCGTCCTCCAGTTGGTAAGTAGCTTTAACAGGGCACACCTTGAGGCAGGATGGATTCTCACAGTGATTGCAAAGGCGAGGTAATCGATGACGGGATACATTCGGGAATTTCCCCGTCTCTAACTCCTCGACCCAGGACCTATTAACACCCAGGGGCACATTGTTCTCACTTTTACAGGCCACCGTGCATGCGTGACAACCAACACATCTGCGCAAGTCAATCACCATGACATACCGTTTTGCCATTGTCTCATCTCCTTGTGTTATTAGTGCTTGCCACCTTTGCCAAATACGGGCAGGCGCCTAAGTTGTTTAAGGCACCCTATCGGTCTTGACCGCCAATTGATGTTTGGGCTCTCAAGACTCGGAGGCAGGTGAAAATCTTCACCTGCCTCCATCTTATAGCATGATTAATCCTTCATATAGCGGGAAAAATCCTAAATCTATTTCTCTTTTTCCCTATATAAAATCGTTCTATGTCAGGTTTATCCCTACCCTCGTCCCCCCTAGCACCCCCCAATACTCTCCGTAACCTCTCCACTCCCCAAGTTCTTCCATTGCACCATTCCGCCCACTAAAACCTTTAAGCGGTGCGGTTCATATCCTTTGCTGACTAGAGTTTGCCAAGCAGAGAACGCCCGAACTCCAGTGAGGCAAATAAGGATAACCTCTCTATCTTTAGCAATTTTAGTTATTTGAGCTTCCACCGACCCCAACGGAATATTGATTGCTTGAGGAACATGCCCCGCCGCAAACTCACTGGGTTCACGTACATCGACAATCTGCCAGTTTTCTTTCGTTTTAATCCCTTCATCCAATTGACTGGCAGAAATTATAGATTCCCCTGTTAACGTCTTTGGTAAGGAAGCATTCGCACCAGCTGGCAAATTCGTAGAGTTATTAGGGGTCAGGTTGTCGGGCTTTGCTGGAGACACTTCATGTTTTTCTGAAGTTCCTATGGGAGATGTCACCGTGGGAGGATTTGTTTTTCCAGGAATTCCGCATCCCACGAGGAACACAGTTATCATTAAACCAAACCCTAACACTCGCGTTAGTCTGGTTACGTTGCTATACAATCCAGTCACCTCCTATCCTAAAACTCCCCTTAAACATACACCTTCTCCTCGTCTTTGCCAATTAGGAAAAAACCTGACAAGTGTCAGGTTTAACCGTTAATAATCCCATTTTCCATAGCGTACCGTACAAGTTCTGCCCGCTTCCGTAAATCAAGCTTCTCCATCACTCGGGCTTTATATGTTTCCACTGTTTTAACACTAATATGGAGAAATTCGGCAATGTCATGGTTCGTATGTCCTAGGGCCAAGTACTTAAGGACTTCCCGTTCCCTCTCGCTCAGTCCTTTTTCCTTTTTCTCTTTGCTATCCGATGTTTGCGGACCGACCATCTGATAAAGCAGGGCAGCAGCCATAGGCGGATAAATATAAAGGTCTCCGTGGCAAACGGTTCGTATCGCTAAAAGCAGTTCCACATCCGCAGCCTTTTTTAGAACATAACCTTTCCCACCAGCCCGGATGACAGCTTTCATATACTCTTCATCATCATGCATTGTCAAAACTAGAATCTTCGTTGTCGGATGCTTTTCTAAGATGTGAGCTATACACTCTAAGCCACTGAGCTTGGGCATGGTGAGATCGAGCAGTACTAAATCAGGCTGGATCTTCTCCACCATCTCAAGCACTTCTTCCCCGTCCGCCGCCTCAGCTACCACCTCAATATCTTCTTCAAGATTCAACAAGACCCGTAACCCTGCTCGCAGCACGGCATGATCGTCTCCGAGTAGAATTCTCAGTTTCCTTTCAGACATGAGACTAGTCCTTCTTTCCTTCTCCTTGATCATATCGATGCAACTAAACTTCAGATGGAGTAATACCGCTAAACAGATTTCCTTTATCCGGTATTTTAATAAAAACTGTTGTGCCGATTTGCTTTTGGGACTCTATCTTAAAGGTTCCACCCAGCAAAGCAGCCCGCTCTTGCATCCCAAAAAGTCCAAGCCCCCGTCCAGGCTGTGTAAGCTTCTGATTAAAGTCAAATCCTTGGCCGTTGTCTTCAATAATGGCGGAAACCCACCCTTCCCGCCAATCCAGCAAAATAGAAACCATACTGGCCTGGGCATATTTTGCCACGTTCGTTAAGGCCTCCTGCACTATACGATATAGGGCAACTTCAATAGCTGGGGAAACACGGTGTTGCTGGAATCCAATAACATGAAAATCTATTTCCGCACCAAATTTCGTTTCATATTCCCGGATGTAGCGTTCTAAAGCCGGCACCAATCCCATATCATCGAGGATACTTGGCCGTAGTTCCCTTGCTAAATGATGCACCTCTTCCAAGGTCTGCGCAACGGTTTGGCGCATTTCTTGCAAACGATCTCCTACTTCGCAAAAGGAAGCTTCTGACTCTAATACTTTTAATCCCACCATTAAGGAAGTTAACGCCTGGCTTGTTCCATCGTGAAGTTCTCTTGAAATCCGTTTGCGTTCCTCTTCTTGGGCCGTCATGACTTTTTCCAAGAGCTGAAGACGCATCTCTTCTTTTTCTCTAAGTTCAACCATTAAATTCTCATGTTCACGATGATTCAAGCTCAGAGATGTTGTCATGTGATTAAACGCTTCCGTTAAAACTCCGATTTCATCTTGAGAGTGAACTATTCCCTGCACATCCAGTTCTCCTTGTGTCACCCGTTGGGTTAAAGATACCAATTCACGGATCGGCCTCGTCAAAACACGCGTTAACAATACAGCAGCGATTATCCCCAAAGCGGACACAAAAAGCGCAATCAGAAGAAGGTTCCAAGTCATTAGGAGCACCGCTTTTTGCAACCCATTTTCATCCATCCCGATTCGTGCTACCCCTAATTTCCCATCCAAGATAGGAACGGCAACATCTCGGACAACCCCAACTTCAGTGCGGAAAACTGTCAAATGATACTTATCTGTTCCACCCACGGCATTAGCTTTCAGTAATTCTTTCGGAAACGCCTCACCAAACGTATGCGCCAAAACATTCCCTTGAGGATCCACAATAAATATATATAAGACATCCTCATTGTTTTTGAGAGTGTTTTGCAACAACTCATAGACAGAGTAGGCATTATTGATTAATAACTCATTTGTAGCTCTTGCCGCGACATCACTCCCGATCGAAACTTCCCTTTTGTCGAGCTGGTCTCGCAAATTATTTGTCAGGATGTCTCCCATTTGCCAAACAATCATGCTACTCAAAAGGAGCACAACCCCAGCAACTAAACCTAGGATTTTATACTGCACCCTGACATGTTTAAATCGCTCCTTAATATAATTCGCGAAGGGATTACTCTTCAATGTCATTAGAAGCCTCTTTCTCGCCAAGCTATAATTTTCGTAGAATTACTTCTTATCCTTAAGAGCAGCATTTGCCTGCACCATCGTCTGAATGGGCTCATACGCCGCAGCACTAGGTATCACAAAACGATCATACAAGAGAGCCTGCAAAGCCTTCTTACCCACGGGATCATTATCTATTTGTAATAACGCTTCCAATAAAGCAACTTTGAGATGGGAGTCAATACTCTTGTTAACCACGACAGGAGGGCTTCCAACCTCCGGAGACTGTGCAATAATGCGTATCTTTGCCGCTAGCAAAGGATCCTTAGCCACAGCATACTGATAAACCAGAGAATCCACTCCCGCCGCTGAGACCACATTGTCTAAAACTGCTTTAATCGCGTTATCATGACTATACGTATAAACAACTCGTTTGAAGAACTCGTTGGGCAGACTGTTTAAAAGCGTGACCATATACGTCGGCGCAATCGTCCCAGAAAAAGAAATAGGGTCCGTGAAGCCAAACACCTGGCCCTTAAGATCTGGAAAAGACTGAAACTTACTATTCGAGTTCACAATGATATAGGACTGATAGGTCGATTTTCCGTTCACTTCGGGAATGGCCAATAACTCGAGGTTTTGTTGTTTACCCATAACATAAGCTCCCGAACAAATAAAGGCCACATCGACCCCCTGGTCACGAACGAGGTCATTAATTTCTTGATAGCTTTGACGCTGTATCAATTGTACTGGTCTACCAATTTTTTTCTGGAGATAATCTGCCAAGGACTGATAATTTGCTAAAGTCTCACGGGGAGACAAGACCGAAGAAATTCCAACCCGTAAGACGTTCTGATTCTCCATGGGCTTTGGATTGGTTAGAGAATAATCAGTTGGTTTAACGCTAACATTAGGTAAGGGGCCAGCACTTTGGCAGCCCGCAAGTACGAAAACAATAAACAAGAAGGGCAGTGCCCATCTAAGATATTGGCGCATCTTTTTCATTCTCGATAAGGTCATACCTATCCCCCCTTAACCATTCCCCTATTCTATACTCTGTATTTCGTTATTATTCAATCATTTCCTGCACATCAATGCTTATTTATTTAAATTCTCCAAGACATCATGACACTTGTGACAATCGTTTGACGTCAGAAGAGGAGGGCATCTCGACCCTCCTCTTCTTGAACAAAATACAAACCTTGTTATCCTCTGATTGGGGCTCCCTCTTTGTTAAAATACTTCTTGCCTAAGAACAAACTAACATTAACTAAGGCAATCATGACAGGCACTTCGATGAGGGGGCCGATGACTGCTGCGAACGCAGCTCCCGAGTTAATTCCAAACACCGCAATAGCAACAGCAATGGCAAGCTCAAAGTTATTGCTCGCTGCCGTAAAAGCTAAGGTGACCGTTTGCCCATAGGGAAGTCCTTGACGCCAAGCCATATAGAAGGAAGCAAAATACATAATGACAAAGTAGATCAACAGCGGTATCGCAATTCTTACGACATCTAGCGGTACTGAAACAATCGTCTGGCCCTTGAGTGAGAACATGATAACGATTGTGAAGAGCAAGGCCATTAAAGCCAGTGGACTAATCTTGGGTATAAATTTTTTCTCATACCACTCTTTTCCCTTCATCGGCAAAAGTATCAAACGCGTAAGCATCCCCGCAAAAAAAGGAATTCCCAAATAAATAAGAACACTTTGAGCGATCTGCCAAATACTGAAATTAAAGTTAATATTCAGATTGAGACCGAGCCAATTTGGTAGGACGGTCAGAAAGATATAGGCATAGATTGAATAAAAGATAACCTGAAAAACAGAATTTAGCGCAACGATCGCCGCTGCATACTCTGAGTCTCCTTTAGCCAGACTGTTCCAGAGAATGACCATGGCAATACAACGGGCTAAGCCAATTAAAATCAGTCCCGCCATATACTCTGGGTAATTATGCAAAAATATGACAGCCAGACCGAACATTAAAATAGGACCAATAATCCAGTTTTGAATCAAAGATAAGGTCATGACTTTGCCATTTCTGAACACGCGTCCTATTTCTTCATATTTCACTTTTGCTAACGGTGGATACATCATCACGATTAAACCAATGGCAATGAGAATATTAGTCGACCCCATCTGAAATTGGTTAATAAAAGTAGAGGTACCAGGAAATACATACCCTATACCAACGCCCGCTGCCATTGCTAAAAAAATCCACAAGGTTAAGTAACGATCAAGGAATGATAACTTGCGGCTTACTGGTAATTCGATACTCATGTTCTATTCAACTCCCTCTATATGTTATCTAGATGGTTCGGGAAGATCATTAATATTTTCCCGTCCGAATTATTTGGGCAAATTCATTCGGTAACTCAGAGGCCTCAATTGCTGTTGCTGTTGCTTCATAATCATAAGGTACTTTTCGGAAATCAACCGTTATGCTTCTTGCAAAAGATATAATGGCGTACATAGCTTGAGTGTCCCCATGCTTTGGTTTTCCAACGCTGCCTACGTTAATTAGCATTTTATCCTTCAAGACCAGGCTAAAAGGCAGATGGGTATGTCCACAGATCAGACTTTACTTTCTTCAGAAGTGTGCTGCTTGGTCCACACTATAGATTCATGCCCTAAAGCCTCAGCTTCAGCAGTCTTATAGTCACAGCCACAGATAAATCGTTGATAACCTATTCCATCGTCATAGTTACCCATGACTGTCGAAATGTTCTTTTCTTTAATTAAATCTATGACTTCATTGGGGAACGGGGCATATCCTACTAAATCGCCTACACAATAAATACTGTCAACTTGTTGCTCTTCAATGTCTTTTAGTACAGCCTTTAGCGCAATGACATTGGCATGAATATCGGATATTATTGCAACTTTCAAAGCATATTCCCCCTCTTGTTATAAACTAACCCATGAGCCTTAACTGGTTTAAGTGGGGCATCCTTTGGCACGCATAAGCCGTTCATGGTCTCCCTCAACCTTTGGGAACGTAGGCATAAGTAAACCAAGCAGGAGATTTCCCATATTGAGTGAATAATAAATCCATTGGCCTCCACGGCGTTCATTCACAAATCCCGCTTGGCGAAGCCGCCTCATATGTTGGGATACCCCAGGCTGGCTTATTCCCAAGACTTCTGTCAAATCGCAGACACACAGCTCTCGGTCCTGTAGTAGCGCTAATATTCTCAGTCGCGTTTTATCTCCAAGCACCTTAAATTCTTCTGCCATTAACTCAATTCGCCGTTCAGAGTCCACACACTTACCCCCTACATAATATCAATTGCTTATATAAGTATATTATTATATAAGCGCTAGAATTACAACTCTAAATTTAGTATTAGCATAAGGCAAAGATCTTAGTAACGCCTTTTATTGGGTCATTATATTGCTATAACTATATTCTTTTAATTTTAATCAATAAAAGAAGCCACTGATTAAAAGTATCTTTTCAACATCCAGAACCTAGCAGTTTGATATCCAACAGTCGTAACCCTTTTCGTAGTTTCTTGGCATGTATAAGCCATTACCGCTCTCACGCAGTGCTCTCCATTTTGAACGATAGAGGTCATCGCTTTAATCTTAGTTTGGTTTACTTTTTTTTGACTTCCTGAAGTCTAATCTGATGAGGATTATGAATCTACCTTAAGATTTATTATTTAAAATTACCTGTTGCATTTTATGAATTAAGTGCTAAGATAATTATATTACAAGTTTATAATATAATCATATCACAAATGTCATTAAGCTTAGGACTCCCTTAAACATTGGCATTTACAAAAAAAGAGGAGGAAAAACCCATGTCAACTGTAAAGCTCATCCAAGATCAAGATGCATCCCCTGAAGTAAAACAACTATTCGCCAACCTGGAGAAAGAAAAAGGAATGGTCCCCCCTACGTTTCGTGCCTTAGCTAACTTTCCTGAGTACATGAAAGCGACACTCATGAAAATGAAAACCGTAATGGCCCCCGGCAAAATCGACTCTAAAACAAAAATGCTGATTGCTTTGACTACATCGATCAATAACGGCTCAGACATGTGCATCGCCAGTCATACCAAAGCCCTTAGAAACATGGGAGTCACAGATGAAGAGCTTTTAGAAGTTATCGCGGTCATTGATGGTTCAGCTGGAATGAACCGAGTTAATACAGGCCTTAGAATCTTCCCTCAAGAGTAAAACCTTCCAATCCAATCTAGGAATGATCTATAATAAAGCGATCATTCCTAGGTAAATTACACTCCTGTAAGACACAAATAATTGTAAAGAGGTGGCTATAAATGTCAGACAACAATGTAGGATGCTCCTGCCAAAGCAAAGCACCGCTCCAACTCGATAGCTTAGTGAAAGAACCAACAAACACGAATGTTTCAGGCCAATCTGACACACCTTGTGTGGAAACAGCAAACATCTTAGGCTATAATCGTGTCGCTCTCCTTTGCCTCGCCAGTATTTCTGCCGGTTTAAAAAACATGTTTAATGGTGCCAAAAATGCTCGGGGAATCGTGGCTGTCGATGGATGTCCTGTGCCAAAAAGACCATAGAAAAAGCTGAGCTTAAAGTAGATCACCCTATTATTGTCAACGCGGGAAAAACATTGGTTTCCTGGGATCAGTCGCAGCTATTGGCAGCTTAGCAGGACCTCCTCTCGGTGGCATTGTGATTGGGCTCTGGGGATGGCGCATGATTTTCGCACTTATTACCCTTCTGGCAAGCACGGGG
>Ga0209386_1000994_pt1 | contig 12581 bp, 16 predicted proteins | sample NGEPertwo_FD_184510 | JGI IMG/M metagenome (GOLD analysis project Ga0209386, IMG submission 184510) | Arctic peat soil microbial communities from the Barrow Environmental Observatory site, Barrow, Alaska, USA - NGEE Permafrost154B-two... | ecosystem: Environmental > Terrestrial > Soil > Wetlands... | reverse complement strand
GTGATGAGACTGGAGATAGTATGGAGGAGCGATTTCAATGGGTAAAAGACTCGGTATGGTTAACATACAGGAGATAGCCACAGCAGCTGCCATTGAAGCGCTGAAGCTCCAGAAGAACGAAGAACGGGATAGGGCGAGGAAAAGTAGATTCCACAACACCGAACTCCTGCTTAAAAAATACCTAAGTCTAATCAAGCATGTTGAGCTCGCGCAGGATAAAGCTTCGGACGATGATCTGAAAGAGTACAACTTCGAAGAGTCCGACAATGAGGACGTCATCATCTATGCCATTAGACGTGGCAGAATACGAACGTTGATTATGGTCATGCAGGTGGAAATATCATTGGTTGAGCTTAGGACAAAGATGATAGACAAAGGTCAACCTGAGAAGTACCTTGTCATCGACAAGCTTTACCTAGATCCTGTTAAAACATCGATGCCGTGGCTGGAAAGAATTCGAATCGTAGCCGCTGAAATCCACTGCAGCGAAAAGTCTGTCTATACATGGAAAAACGACATGATTGAAGAGTTAAGTGTTATGATCTTTGGCGTGGACGGCATGAAGTTAGAGGCTTAGGGGGTATTGACAAGCCTTTACAATAAGTCTACATTTACAATACTAATATGCCGTGTTATGATTGCATTGTTAAATATTGTATTTAAAAGCGCTTCCGAAAGGTGGCGCTTTTTCTACGTCTATTCGGAGGTGATCACCGTGGCTGGAAACCCGAAGTGTCATCGTTATAAAGAGATGAGGATTGAAGATCGGCCGAACTGCATCAACTGCCACAACTGGCGAGGGACGAAGTGTAAGTTTCACGAGCAGCTAGGCAACGATCATAGAGAGACGGAGAGCATGATGAGACACGACAGTTATACTAGGGGGCGCAGTGGGATCAGACAGACGAGGCGAGGGTAGGGAGCTGAATGGCCAAGGCATGGGCTATAAAGTTCTACGCATCGCTAGCGTGGATTGAGTGTCGTTTATCCTTTATGGGTACCAAGTTCTTTATCTGTAATCGATGTGAGGGCGCCGCAACGATAGCACACCACACTACTTACTTAACTCCCAATAACATTAGCGATCCAGAGATAAGTCTGAACCACGATAGACTTGAGGCACTGTGTCATGACTGCCACACAAAAGAGCACCTAGGTAAGGGTGGGGCAGTCGTAGAGGGATTGATGTTTGACGATAGTGGACAATTGATAAAGAAAACATAAAAAGGGTATACCCCCCTATAAAATAAGGGGTACCCCATTTTCCTTGGACCGTAGGCTGAACCATAAATAGATACACAGATTGTTCTATGAGGGGGTGTAGTCATGAAAGGCTGGTGATAACGATGGGCGAAGAGACGCGCTTATTGCTCAAGAAAGAAAAAGATGCCAAAATAAAAAAAGAGATACTTAAACTTAAGCGATTATTCAAAAACATGGAAAAGAGCACGATGGACACTGTTTCTTCGCTCATCCGAAATGCTGCCTTCATGGCCGTTACTCTTGACGATCTGCAAGAAACAATAAACCTCGAAGGGGCTGTGTCCGAATACAAGAATGGTGAGAATCAATTCGGCACCAAGAAATCCCCAGAGGTGGAAATCTACACCTCGATGATTGAAAAGTACATGAAAGCGATCAAGCAACTATCCGACCTACTCCCCAAGCAGGAACAGAAACCGAAAAGTGATGGGTTCAATGAGTTTGTGTCGGGTCGTGAGGATGTTGATTAAATATCCTAAAGATTACAACCCCATCAGAGAGTATTGGGAATTAATAGAAAGCGGTCAAGAGATTGTACCGGATAAGATCCGTAGAACATATAAAAAGCTAGTTCAAGACCTGGACACTAAAGTAAGCGAGTATTTCTACAGCAATTCAAGAGCAAACCACTTTATAGAGTTTACAGAAAACTTCTGCAAACATAGCAAGGGCAAAATGGGCGGTAAGCCGGTTATTCTTGAGCTGTGGGAAAAGGCTTTGCTTGCTACAGTATTCGGATTTATTGATATTGAGGGGAATAGGAAATACCGGGAAGCAATCCTAATCGTAGGTAAGAAAAACGGTAAATCATTAATCGCTTCATGCGTTGGCCTATACCTCCAAGTCGCAGATAGCGAGGCGGGACCGGAAGTATACGCAGTAGCAACCAAGCGCGATCAAGCCAAGATCATTTGGGGAGAAGCAAAACGCATGGTGCGTAAATCTCCCGCACTTCAAAAAAGAATTAAGACATTAGTCGCTGAGTTGGTCAGTGATTTTAACGATGGTGTATTCAAACCCTTGGCGAGTGATAGCGACACATTGGACGGTCTGAACATTCACGGTATTTTGATGGATGAGTTCCATCAATGGAAAAATGGCAAACCCTTGTATGACATCATGGCTGATGGTGTATCGGCTAGGGAGCAACCATTAAACTTTATGACCTCTACAGCGGGAACCATTAGAGAAGATATTTACGATCAAAAATATGACGAATCAACACAGCTTATAAATGGATATTTCGACGAAGCGGGCTACAAGGATGACAACCTTGTAGCTTTCATTTATGAGTTGGATTCGAGAAAAGAGTGGACAGATCCTAAGTGCTGGAAGAAAGCTAACCCCGGTCTTGGAACAATCAAGAATGAGAAAACACTAGCAGCCAAGGTTAATAAAGCAATGTCTAATCCTATGCTCGTTAAAAACCTCGTTTGCAAAGAGTTTAACATCCGTGAAACTTCGTCCGAAGCATGGCTGACCTTTGAGCAATTAGACAATACCGAAACATTCGATATTGAAAAATTGAAGCCAAAGTATGGAATAGGCGGGGCAGACTTATCAAGCACAACAGACCTTACCGCAGCGTGTGTTTTATTCATGTTGCCCAATGATCCCAAGATATACGTTATGTCCATGTATTGGCTACCAGAGGACCTGCTAGAGAAGAGAGTAAGAGAGGATAAGATTCGGTACGATCTTTGGAGAGATCAAGGATTATTAAGGACCACGCCTGGGAACAGCGTCCATTATAAATATGTAGAAGATTGGTTTCTGGAAATGCAAAACAAATATGGCGTTTACATACCTTGGGCGGGGTACGACTCGTGGAGCGCTAAGTACTGGGTCGAGGCAATGAAAGCCAACTTCGGAAATGATTCCATGTTACCTGTTATCCAGGGTAAGAAAACTCTATCAGGTCCCATGAAGTTAATGGGCGCCGACTTAGAGAAAAAAGTAATTATCTATAACAATAATCCGATCACAAAGTGGTGCTTGAGTAATACGGCAGTAGATATCGACAGGAACGATAACATACAGCCAATAAAAACTAGCAAGCAGAAACGCAGGATTGACGGAACAGCGGCAATTCTTAACGCTTATGTGGTACTGCAGGACAAACAACTGGATTACAGCAACATGATTTAAGGAGTGGAAAAACGATGGATTACAGAGGAATTATCGAAGGCCAGATTAAACATTTGCAAGCGCTACAATTAGGGACATCCGCAAGGAAAGAGGCCGGCCCTGAATCAGCTTGCAAATTAGCAGAGACAATATTGTTACTTTGTAAAGAGATTGAAAATTTACCAAAGGGTAAGGCGTAAATGGATTAAACCGATTTGAAGGGTGGTGATAACTTGGAAAAGAGAAGCCTGTTCAATTGGATGTTCGGAAATAAGAAGACAAACGACCCCGTCGGTATGAAGCGATTCGAATTGATCAATAGCTCCAGCACTACCTTTAATTCATGGAATGGTAATGTTTTCGAGAGTGACCTAGTGCGATCCGCTATAAGGCCAAAGGCAAATGCGATAGGGAAGTTAAATGCCAAGCACATAAGAGGATCTGGGGAGGACATGAAGATCAACCCGGACGCATATATCCGGGAGATACTAGAACAACCTAACCCTTATATGTCGATGCAGGACTTCTTGTCCAAAATGACCTTTCAACGGGAGATTAACCATAACGCTTTTGCTTATGTTAAGAGGGATGATTACGGGTACCCGATTGAAGTCTATCCAATACCCTATAGTGATGTTGAATTGCTTGAGAAGGGCGAAATGCTCATAATTAAATTCCGATTCAGAACAGGCAAATATATATCTATTGCGTATGAAGATGTAATTCATCTGAGAAAAGACTTTAATGACCACGATTTCTATGGCGATTCAGGGACGATTGCCCTCAACAATATCATGGAAGTCATCAATACGACCGATCAAGGCGTAGTAAGTGCAGTAAAGAACTCCTCCATCATTAAGTGGATTCTGAAATTCAAAAGTGTCTTACAACCAAAAGATAAGGAAATGCAAGTCAAGGATTTTGTAAATAACTACTTATCGATTTCTAATGAGGGCGGGGCTGCCGCCTCTGATCCTCGGTATGACCTGGAGCAAGTCAAGGATAATAACTACATCCCGAATGCTGCACAGATGAAAGAGTACATCCAAAGATTGCGGTCATACTTCGGCGTCAACGACGCCATAGTGCAAAACAAGTTTAGCGAGGATGATTGGAACGCGTTCTACGAGAGTGAATTGGAACCAATTGCGATTCAATTATCAAACGCCTTTACTAGGGCGTTTTTTTCACGCCGAGAAAGGGGCTTTGGTAACCGAATCATCTTTGAGGCAAGCAATCTAGCCTACGCGTCAATGGAGACAAAGCTGAAACTCGTACAGATGGTTGATCGCGGTGCCATGACGCCAAATGAGTGGCGCTTAGTCATGAATTTAGGCCCAATAGAAGGTGGAGATAAGCCGATAATGCGCTTAGATACCGCAATTAAAGAAAATATTGTCAAGGAGGTTGATACCAATGCCGGAAATTAAGAAGGAACAACGGATAATGGAGATCAGGGCGGTACAACTGCCGCCTGATAGTACAGAAATGCTAGTCGAGGGTAGAGCGATAGTCTTTAACTCCCCAATAGTGATATGGGAATATGACGGAATGAAGTTTTATGAAGTAATCGACGCAAGAGCACTAGATGCTTGCGATATGTCTGATGTCGTATTCCGCTATAATCATTCAGATGATGTGATGATCATGGCTCGCACGCGCAAGGGATCTTTACAGCTTATCAAAGATGATCTTGGCCTAAATGTAAAGGCTAAACTTTTCGACATAACTCCCGCAAGGGATTTATATAAGCTTATTCAGCAGGGAGACATCGACGAGATGAGCTTCCAGTTTGTCGTTGCTGAAGATAGCTATAATCAGGATACCCGCACTAGGACAATCCTGAAAATCAAAAAGCTATATGATGTGGCCGCCGTGGATATGGGGGCCTACTCAGATACAAACATATCTGCGAGGAGTTCTTTTTTCTTGGAGAAGGAACAAGAACAGAAAGCATTGGATGATGCCGAATCGCAAAAAGCATTGGATGATGCCGATATGAGGAAGAAACTCATACTCCAAACTTATTTTTAAATTTGAAAGGTGGAAAAGAACAACATGGAAAAAAGATTATTAGAAATACAAGCTCGTAAATTAGAGATCAGATCATTACTCACAGGTAATGACGCAACGGTTAAGTTGGATGAGATTCAAGTTGAATTAGTTGCCCTCGAAGCTGAGGAAAGAAGCCTCAAACAAAAAGCGGAAATACTCGCAGGGCTTAACACTGGAGAAACCGAAGCAAGAGGGATCGACAAGCCGGCGGAAAAACCTCCCGCGGTTAATGAATCCGAAAAACGTGGCAAGGCCCTGAAGGAAAACCGTTCCGTGACAATTGCATCTGCAGGCGTGTTACTCACGAAGCATCAGGCCACTGACATTAAGCCAACCTTCAATGAGGTAAGCTCTCTAATTGATCGGGTAACTACAAAAACTCTTATGGGTGGAGAATCTTATGAGCAGCCTTATGTCGTGGGCTACGGTGAAGGTGATTATACCGCAGAGGGTACTGATTATACCGATGCGGAACCAATCTTTGGAAAAGCTACTATCGGTAAAACAAAGATCACCACCTACGCTGAGGACTCTGAGGAGCTCGTTAAATTACCTGCTGCTGATTATGACGGGGAAGTCGTAAAAGGGATCACCATCGCGTCGAGAAAGAAAGTCACTCGCGAGATTCTCATTGGCACAGGAGCAGCAAATCACATGGCTGGTATTTTCTCAGCTGCTGCAACTGCAATTGACGCAGCCACTGATATTTCCATCTCGGCAATCGATGAACTTACCCTGGATGAAATAGTTTACTCATATGGCGGAGACGAGGACGTTGAAGATGCTGGTGTATTAGTCCTGAATAAAAAGGATCTTAAGGCCTTTGCGCAACTGCGTGACGCAGAAGGACGAAAACTCCACACTATCACAGGGAAAGGAAACACAGGTACTATTGACACAGTTCCTTATCTCATCAATTCAGCATGTAAGGCGGTATCTTTAGCAGCGACAGCTAATGGATCGTACTGCATGGCTTACGGACCATTGTCCAACTATCTCATCACGATCTTCTCCGATATGGACGTGCAACGCTCTACTGACTACAAATTTAAGCAGGGCATGATCGCTCACAAGGGCGTTGTATTTACTGGTGGAAACGTAGTTAGTAAGAACGGATTCCTCCGAGTCAAGAAGGGATAGTCTTAAAAGTCGAAAGGACGGTATAAAAACCGTCCTTTAATTTTAAACTGGAGGGAAAACTATGAGAGTAGGATATGATCCAAAACTAGGAAGAATAAAAACTGACGCAAAGAGCGTAGTTCTAGACCGTTCCTTCCTTGCTCACCTACAAATTTCCGCGGCATTGGCTACGGTAGCAGCACCGGCAGGAATCCATGCCGCAAATGCCACAAGTTCTACTTTAGTCACTACGGTAACAACCGCAATTACTAATCCATCTGTGCCAAGGAATATTACGGCAACGGCAGGAGGAACTGCCGCGAGCATTGCAGCGGTACAGGTAACAGTGAACGGCACAAACTATGCCGATGAAGTTATAACCGAGGATCTACCCGCATTTACCGTGGATACTGCCGGACTCGTAGCGGGGAGCAAAGCGTTCAAGACTGTAACGAGCATCGTAATCCCCATTATGGACGGAGCTGGGGCAACAATGGCAGTGGGATTTGGTGAAAAACTAGGATTGCCTTGCAAGTTGGCACACAACACAGTTTTAAAAACCTCCTTCGACAACACGATAGAGGCAACTGCTCCAACCGTAACAGTCAGCGAGACGGTCTTGGAGAGCAACATGATTGACCTGAACAGCGCACTTAACAGTAAAGTGGTCGACGTATACCTGATGGTTTAATATAGGGGCTTCGGCCCCTCCTCTTTAAGGAGGCACCAAATGATACTGGATAAAATAAAATTAGTCCTAAGAATTGACGATGATGCCTTGGATGATGATATTCAAGAAACAATCGACGCTGCAATGGCCGATTTAAAACTATGCGGTGTACTTGAATCCAAGATAGTTGAAACAGATACATTAATTCTGAGAGCAATCAAAACATTTTGCAAAGCTGAATACAGCTCAGACGATAAAGAGTCAGCTAGGTATAGTGAGTCGTATGCGATGCTCAGGAACCATTTAACCATGTCAGTTGACTATAATTCGGTCCCGGTGGTGGTAGTGGTATGAAGATTGGAGAGTTAATCAACAGGATAGATATTCAAAATTACGTTCGAACCGAAAATGAAGTCGGCGAAGAAGTTAAGCAGTGGCAGTCCTACAAGAAACTATGGTCCAAGTTTTATAATTCCAGCGTAAAAGACCAACTTAAGGCCGGTAAAGATGCCGCAAGCATCGTGTATGAAATCGTAATAAGGTACCGGAAAGACATCAACACAACTATGCGTGTAGTTTATAAAGAGAAAAACTACAACATAGACCACGTTGTAAATTACAAAGAGCAAAACATTGAAACCCACCTATTCTGCACCTTGATCGAAGAAGGTGTTTACAATGAGTAGCGGCAGCTTTGATATCACTGGACTAGACGAGTTCGAGCGTGATCTCATTGAAGTTATCAAGCAAAAGTATCCAAAAGAGGCTAAGAAATTCTTACAAAAACAAGCTAACGCCGTAAGAAGACTGGCACGGGCTAACACACCAAAAGATACAGGGTATACAAAAAAGCACTGGACGGTACGCACGAAGGGCAAGAAAGCTTTAAGCGCTAACTCCTTTGAATCCAATGTCGGAAATAATGCTCCACTAGCTCATTTACTTGAGAATGGACATCCTATTGCAAATCAATATGGAAAATTCGGGTGGGTTCCTGGATTCCGCATGCTCGAAAAAGCCGTGATTGCAAGGGAGCCTGTATTTAATGATGAGCTGAAAGATTTCATCCGTAAGGCCTTAGAGGAGTTGGACATATGACCGGATACGTTGATATTAAAAAGTCCGTAATAGATGTGTTAAAGCTTAAAGCCAGCACCATAAAGGTTGTTGCTACCGAGGAGCTAAGTGGGTTTGATAAACCTGCTTTTTTTGTGCAAATGGTGCCCATTAGCGATACCCCAGCGATCGATTACGAGGAAAAACTCTTATCTATCAATATCCATTACTTTTCCGAGGAAAAGACGGACCTTGCAAACCTAAAAATGATGGACCAGTTAAACAAAGTCTTTTTTAATACCTTAAAAATTGGGGATCGAGTAATTACTCTGAGTAACAAGCGGCATCAAATCGCGGACAATGTTTTGCAGTTTAAGTTTGACCTAGAGTTTTTAAATGATGTCGATGTGGTGGGAGTCAACGCAGTCGAGTGGGTATCCGTAACTAAGTTTAACGAAGAACTGGGATACACAGAAGAAAACACAAAGCTCATGCAAGAAATAGAAATCAAGGAGGAATAAACTATGGGATTACCTCAAATAAATATTATGTTTCAAACCCTAGCAGTAACGGCAATTGCCAGAAGTGCGCGGGGTGTCGTTGCCCTCATCCTAAAGGATTCAACAAATGTCACATTCGACACCAAAATATATACCGACATAACTCAAATTGATCCGCTTGATTGGACAGCAACGAACCTAGATTACATCCAAAAAACTTTCCTTGGTATCCCGACGAAGATCATCATCGAGAGGGAAGAGCCTACCGCAGTAGATTACAACGCGGCCTTGACCCGGTTGACTAATAAGAAATGGAATTACCTCGCCATCCCTGAAATACTCGCAGCGGATGTTGACCTTGTATCGACCTGGATTAAGACGATGCGCGACACGAACAAAAAGATGTTCAAAGCCGTATTGCCTAATAGTGTTTCAGACCATGAGGGCATTATTAACTTCGCCACCGATGATTTAGTTGTTGGAGCCAGGACCTACACGACAGAAGAGTATTGCTGTAGGATCGCAGGTATATTAGCAGGTCTGCCATTCACTCGAAGTTCAACCTATTATGTTTTATCTGAAGTTGACAGCATAACCGAAACACCCACACCAAACGAGGACATTGATGCTGGTATGCTCATCCTAATCAACGATGGCGAACACATCAAGATCGGGCGCGGCGTGAACAGCTTAACCACGACAACTGGTACCAAGGGAGCCAAGTTTAAAAAGATCAAGATCATGGAGGCAATCGACCTAATGCGCGAAGATATTCGGGACACCTTTGACTCTGAATATGTTGGCAAGGTAAACAACTTCTATGATAACAAAGTCTTGTTTATTACTGCCGTCAACGCTTACTTCAAGGGATTACAGGGCGACGAAGTATTAGATCCCAGTTTCACGGCATTGTCCGAAATCGATATTGATGCTCAAGAGTTGTATCTCCAATCAACTGGGACTGACACAAGTATTCTGACTACGGCGCAAATCAAGGAGTACAACACCGGCAGCAAGGTTTTTCTTAAGGCGAGTGGTAGCCCGTTGGACGCTATGGAAGACTTAGACTTCACAATGTTGATCGTATAGGAGGATGAAACATGGCAAAGCTCAGGGGAAACGAACAGATAAACGGCACATGGGGACAAGTTTGGTTGGATGGAGAATTAGTCTTTGAACTGGATAGTTTCGAGGCTAAGGTGAGCGCAAATAGGGAAACCGTGACCATTGGCATGAGCGAAGACTCCAAACTTGTCGGGTTAAAGGGCGAGGGGAGCATGAAGGTCAAAAAAGTACTCAGTCGAGGAAAGAAAAAACTATTGGATGCTTGGAAAAATGGCGAGGATCCACGGAGCACAATTGTCACAAAACTTAAAGATCCTGATACCATCGGTAAGCAATCTGAGCGGATCAGTCTTGGAAATGTTTGGTTTGATGAATTGACACTAACGCAATTTGAACTGGCTAAAAAGCTAGAAGATGAGTACAAATTCGGCTTTACTCCAAGTGATGCCGATTACCTAGACACGATTGATGTGCAATAAGAAGGGATGAACTACCATGGAAGCTAAGAAAAAATTAAGCATTAGTGATTTGATCTCCAATGCCGAAAAGATTAAGGGCAAGAAAACAGAGACTCGTGAGCTTTACGTTAAGTCCCTGGATGCCACAGTAACCATTACAAAACCATCTAGGGCTATTATTCTGGATAGTAATGACTTAGGAAATGAAGGGGCAAACCTTTTCTTGGTATATGAGTGTGTAACTGAGCCGAACTTCAAGGATGCTACTTTACAGAAAGCGTTTGATGCTACCGGATACGAGGTTCTGAATCAAATCCTAGACCCAGGCGAGATTGATAACATCGCTAAAGAAATAATCAACTTTGCAGGGTACGGCAAAGATTATGTGAGCATCGTTGAAGCGGTAAAAAACTAATAAAAGGTAATTCAGATGTTTATCTTGTGCATTATTATTTGCAAAAGGGGTTTAAGCTGGATTACCTTTTGAATTTATCCAATCAAGAAAAGATATTCCTTGAAGCGAGCATGATGTTAAGCTTTGACGAAAAATCTAAAGAATGGAAGCAAGGTCACTTAGTCTATTTTGGCAAGTGACCTTGCTCTTCTTTAAGGTGGTGAGACAATGGCAGACCATGAAATAGGCGCCATCCTAACACTCCGAGATAATATGAGCGCCACGCTTCGGGGCGTTAGGGGAGAACAAGCAGGGTTCAGGCGGGATACGACAGAAACACAAAGAGTCGTGCGCGAGCCGATGAATTTTAGAGTCAATGCCGTGGCCGCGGGCAAAGCAATTATGGGAATCGGTTTAGCAGCTGGGGCTGCAGTCTTGGCGGCGGGAGGGCTTGCAGTTACATTTGGAGATGATCTTCAAAAATCATTGAATGGAGTGCAATCTGCAACTGGTGTTGCTGATGAGCAAATGGCGGGCATGAAAGACACTATGTTGGCGATTTACAACAATAATTTCGGTGAGAATTTCGCGGAAATTGGCGCGTCAATGGGACTTATAAATCAGCAAACCGGACTTACAGACGAGGCGTTACAAGGGGTTACTGAAAGTGCTCTGGCCGTAAAGGACACGTTTGGCATCGAAATAGCCGACAGCGTTAAAGGTGCTAATCAGCTTATGAAACAATTTGGGATGGATGGGACAGAGGCTTATAACCTCATTGCTCAAGGTGCTCAGTGGGGAATGGATGCAAATGGCGATCTTGTAGATACCCTTAAGGAATATAGTGGTACATTTAAGGCTCAGGGTTTCAGCGCTGAGGAAATGTTTAACATGCTTTCCAATGCCTCTGCATCTGGAATAAGGGATCTGGATTTGGCAGCGGATGCTATAAAGGAGTTTGGAATAAGAAGCGTCGATGGATCGAAGGGATCAGCGGAAGGGTTCCAGGCTTTGGGATTAAACGCCGCTGCAATGACCAAAGCATTTGCAGCCGGTGGCGATACGTCAAAAGAAGCCTTTAAGAAAACAACCACAGCACTTTTGGCCATGAAGAACCCGGTTAAACAGACGGCTGCCGGGGTAGCACTTTTTGGAACACAGTTTGAGGATATGGGGATTAAGGGCATCGCGGCCCTAACTAATACACAAGGTGAAATAAGTAAATCCGTTGACGCTCTCGGCAAGATCAACGCGGTCAAATACAATACCGCCGGCGAGGCCATAGAAGGTATTAAGCGTAATTTGCTGACTGGTTTGTTACTCCCCGTTGAGCAAAAGATAATGCCTAAAATTAATGAGCTTACGGGATTGATTAGCACCAATATGCCGAAGATCAAGAATGAAATTGAATTTGCTATGAACTCTGCTGGGTCAGCCGTTATGTTTTTAAAGAATAATCTTGATATTATCGTCCCTGCAATAGCTGCCGTAACTGCTGCTTTCGTGGCGCAGGCTGTAATCAGTAAAGTTAAACTCTTAATGGATGCGTATAAGGCTGCTACTGTAGCAACTACAGCGGTGCAGTGGTTATTGAATGTAGCGATGGCCGCCAATCCTTTTGGTATAGCTGCGGTGGCGATCGGCTTATTAGTGGCCGCCGGAGTTGCGTTATGGATGAATTGGGACACTTGGGGGCCGAAGTTAAAGAACATGTGGGTAGATTTCAGAAATACTATCGCAAGTGGCGTTAACCATGCCATTGATTTACTCAATAAACTTAGGGACGCCATAGGGCTGCCCATGATCGCTCACGTAGCAATAATTGCTGCGCCTAGTAATACCACTGGGGTTGGTAGCAATCAAAGGATGAGTGG
>Ga0209386_1000993_pt1 | contig 12587 bp, 13 predicted proteins | sample NGEPertwo_FD_184510 | JGI IMG/M metagenome (GOLD analysis project Ga0209386, IMG submission 184510) | Arctic peat soil microbial communities from the Barrow Environmental Observatory site, Barrow, Alaska, USA - NGEE Permafrost154B-two... | ecosystem: Environmental > Terrestrial > Soil > Wetlands... | reverse complement strand
ATATTTCCACAAATCTCGCATTTATAAATTTCTAATTTTCTAGTCATTTAATCCTCCTTTATTCTTCTATTTTTTTATGGCAAAGCCACCAATCATAACACTCAAATTCTTTACTTTTTAATCTTTTGTAAGCAGTTGCTATATCGGTTGGTGGTGGTATTATCACTTCATCTTTCATTAATTCATTGTTTGGCCAATTAGCGGGTATAGCTACTTTATATTTATCTGCCACTTGAAATGCTTTAACCACCCTTAAAATTTCATCCATATTTCTCCCCACTGAAGCAGGATAGAATAATATTAATCTGATTACCGCTTTGGGGTCAACGAGAAAAACAGCTCTAACAGTACTGGTCCCTGCTCCGGGATGAATCATTCCGAGCTTATTTGCTACTATGCCGGTATCAGCAATAACCGGAAATTGAATTTCCACATCTAATTTTTCTTTAATCCATTCTATCCATTTGATATGAGAGAACACCTGGTCTATAGAGAGCCCGATAAGTTCACAATTCAGTTTTCTAAATTCTTCATGTCTCTTAGCAAAAGCTACAAATTCTGTAGTACAAACCGGGGTAAAATCTGCCGGATGACTAAACAAAACAAACCATTTTCCAGAAAATACATCTGGTAATTTCATCTTTCCATGAGTAGTTTGTACCTCCATTTCAGGTAAATGATCGCCTATTAGGGGAAATTTACTCCCTGTTAATTCTTCCATTTCTAAATCCTCCTTATAAAAATATAATATTTTGGCAACTTTCTCTAAATATTTTACTGTCCTGTTGCCGTAGGAACGGTAAATACTCTCGTAGCCAAATCCTTATCCATCATTAAAAGACCTCTACCATCTTTACCGACAAATTTTAATTTCTGAATTATATCAGTAGGATTTGCTTCTTCTTCAACCTGCTCAGTTACATACCATTGCAAAAAAGATTCAGTGGCATAATCATCTTTTTCTCGTGCCAGTTTAACCAGGTTATTAATCATTGCAGTTACTACTTTTTCATGTTCTAAGGTTTTTTCAAATAAGTCAAGCATAGAAGAAAATTCTGTTGGTGGTTGTTCGATAGCTTCCAGCAATACTCTACTTCCTTGTTGGTTCACATAATTATACATCTTTTCAGCATGAAACATTTCTTCCTTCATCTGAACTGCAAACCAGTTGGCAAATCCGTTTAGACCCTCCGCGGCAGCATAGGAAGCCATGGAAAGATATAAATAAGCAGAATAATGCTCCCTGTTTATCTGATGGTTTATGCTTTTAACCATTTTATCGCTTAACATAATATTCACCTCCTTTCTATTTTTTATTTATTAATAAAGATTCGAGAGTAATGGTTTTTAATCTCAATATTACTTCTTTCTCTATCTCATCTATCTTTTCCTTTAAAAGACAATCGCTTATATTGGGACAATCGCTTTTTTTAAATTTACATTCGTTTAATCTTATCGGTCCCTGAAATATTTTCATTACATCGATTAGACTTATTTTCTCCGGAGATATAGCTAAAGTAAAACCGCCACCCTTACCCTTAGATGAATTAAGTAACCCTTCTTTATTTAAAGTTTGTAGTATTTTTCTTAAAAAAGGGCGGGGCATCTCTAAGGATCTAACTAATTGTTCAGCTGAGATTAGCTCTTGTTTTTGTTCGACAATATAGCAAAGTGCCCTTATCGCATAATCGGTGTTCCTCTTGATTAATTTCACTTATCAATTTTCCTTTAATCTTTTAATATCAACAACAATTTCTTTGTTTCAAAAGCCTTGTTTTTTTCTTTTTATTATGATACCACTATTGTATCATTTTGTCAACTTATTTTAAAGATTTTTAAATATTTTCTACTCAAAAAAAATAACTCCCTTACTCTTATCAGTAAGGGAGTTATTTCATGTTAATTAATATTAGTTATCTTATTTTGATGGTTAAGAATCTATTCGACTGGTGCTGCTTTAATTCTTTCTGCAATCTCCATTATCTGATAAGGCGAAAATCTATATTCTCCCCTTAAGTCATCTATGGTGCTGCCTGTGTTATACATTTGAATAAGTTTAAATTCATTCTGAATTCCATCTAACAATTTGCTAGCATCTATCCCCCAAAGGGTAGCAATATCTTCAATGGTCATAGTCTTCATTTCCATTCCGCTTACATGAGACTGTAATCCAGAAACATTATCTGAAGAATTTCTTCCCATGCCGTTACCTTTAGGTTCACTATCACAGGTGCCGTCACATTCTTCATCACAATCATTATGGACATAATCTGCATCCTGTCCGTTGGGGATACCATCACCATCATCATCAGGTGCATTATTTCTGTTGCCCATTCCGTTATTCAAATATCCTACACAGTCTTCACAATCTTGAGTTTGCCCCTGGTTAGAAACCCCTTTGTCTTGCATGCCATATCTGGGGCTTGCAAGATTTCCACTGGATCCCCCTCTCATTCCATACATTCCATTACCATCTGCCCAAACGACAAGGGCAAAAACTCCGACTGCCAACGCTGCGACCAGAAGAGTTACTCCGACTTTTAAATTTCTTGAATTTTTCATTCTATTCGTTCCTCCTTAAATTTTTGTTTGTTGACAATTTTTTTGTCATTCACTTATCTATACGCCAGGGGGAGGAACTTTCTTTCATTAAAATAAAAATTCTTTACAATCCTTCTACCAACATATCCCGGGGATGTTCAACAGTAAAGGTATAAAATATTTCCTGCTTTTGCTGAGATTCTAATTCTAACTCCCATAACCAGATTCCTTTACGGTCTTCCCAATCCTCTTTGCCCGGCTCAAGACTTATTTCATTTATCTTAATTTTAATGCGGTCATCTTCGGAAACGGGTATAGCTTCAAATAGTTTTACCTTAATCTTTTTAGATTTGTAATTCTCTACAGTAAGTTTATATTTAAAAGTCGTTTTCTTAGTTCGTGAGGGGATCCCGGCTATCAGGGTTTCATCTACTTTCTTTTCTAATAATTCTCTTTTTACTTTAACATTTTCATCAATACCTAAATATAGATCAAACTCCTCACTGGGCGCAATATTACCAATGCCGGAAAATCCCACAAAATCTCCTTCCAGGAATATATTTACCCGGCCAGCAAGTAATTGAAGGCCTTTGCTGTTGGTAACACGGGAACCAAGATAAGCAAATGGACTAACCCGAGGGTAGCTCGAATACTCAAACTCGGCTGATAAAATTTGCGAAGAAACGGGAAATTTATGTTCCGATTTATCAGATTTCACACTTACCTTAGAAGGTAGATTATAGATTACAGCAATACCTTTTTCTTCGGCAGTAGCATATTTCATCTCTGATTCTACTCCTTCTTCTAAAGCTCCCGCTTCTTTTTTAAATGCTTCGGTTTGATAAGCAGTTGCTAATGGAGCTGATACTTTATCTGATAAAACTTCGCGCTGATATGGTCTCAAAAACCAGGAAGCTACATAAGGCATACTTCCCCCGATTCTTGGCTTAGCTGTTGATAAAGCGCAATCTACCTCTAACCAATCTTCGCCGGTAACCTGTTTAATTACTCCATAAGAAACTAATTCGACCTCGGATTTTTCAAAATTTGCCCGGGCATCATATATAGGATTCCAGGAAGCACCTCCTACCAGATAAGAAACTTTCAAATCTGTGGTCCCCTCTTTTAAAACTTCCAGCTCCACCATAATTGATCTTTTTAGTTTCCTCTGTACCCCGGATACCTGGGACAATTCTCTTTTTAAAGTTTCAAGTTTATTATTCAAATCTCTAATCTCAAGTTCACAATCTAAGGCCTGGGTGTAGATATCTTTTAACCCTGTATCTAAAAAACTAAGAATATTTTCTAAATCGCTTATTTGCGGCATACTGGTAATCAAATCTTGAGGAATTTGTGTATTGGAAAATAGAGTTATAGAGTTTAGAAATTTCTTCTTCTCCATAAGTATGGTTTTCAGGTTTTGCATTCGGGTTATCTGATCTTCTAATTTCTGAATTTCCTCTTTTAATTGCTGGATTCTTTCCGAAGGTACTTCTTCTAAATACTCTCTTTTAACCTGTGCTCCAAAAAGTTTGATTATCGCTGTCCCTTCTGCAGAAACCCTTAAAGAATTCTCGTCAACCTCGGGAATGATATTTAAGAAAATTGCCGTATAAGTTCCCTTATCAAGTTCAAGATGGGTAACCCTATTTATCAAAGCAGAATCAGTATAGACGCAAATCTCACTAATCTCTGAATTTACTTCTACTTCGGCAGTGTAGCCATTGATACCAATGAAAAAAATTAATCCCAAAAATACTACAGTCTTTATTGTTTTATTCATCTTAAACCTCTTATTCTTTATTTTTTTCTCTCTCGTATAGGCCAACCAGTTCTGCTGTAGCTAAAACATGCCCCTCCATGGCTTCCTCTAATTCCTTCTTCTTGCAACCCTCCTCTATATTATGGAGCTTTTCATCAAGGGCATATAATTTAAAGAAATAACGGTGAGTGCCCGAAGGCGGGCAAGGGCCTCCATACTCTAATTTTCGGAAATCATTAGTTCCTTGAGTGCCCGGAACTGTATTTTCCTCTATAATATCGGTAAGGTGGATATTAAATACCACCCAATGCACCCAGGTCCCCATTGGTGCATCAGGATCCTCTATGACCAGAGCTAATCTTTTAGTTCCTTCCGGTATATCCTCAATAATTAGCCCGGGATTAATGTCTTTACCATCACAGGTAAATTTTTCCGGAATAAATCCATTGTTTTCAAATTCAAGACTTTCTAATTTCATAGCTTTATCCTCCTTTTTAAATTTTCTATTTCTTTTTCCAGCCATTCGGGGTACTCGGGTACTGCCCCGGATTGGGAAACCACAAAATTACCTATTATTTCCGCAAACTCCGCCGCTTCATATAAACTGCTCCCGCATAAATAAGAAAACAGAAAGCCTGCACTATAGCTGTCTCCGCCTCCTACGGTATCGGCTACCGGGCCATTTATACCTGCTACTTTCTCCAATTTTCCATTATAATAGATAGATGAACCGTTCTTGCCGTGAGTAATACAGACAATAGAAGGGTGGTATTCCTGGCAAATAAGCTCAACAAGGTTTTCCTGTTTCAATGTCTGTCCAAAGAGGAGTTCAGAAATAACCAGCGCCTCTCTATCGTTAAGTTTTACTATCGAGCACTGGCATAGAGATTTTTCGATCCATTCCTTCCTGTAGTAATTTTGCCTTAAATTTACATCGTAAAAAATTTGATTAGGACGCACCCAGGAAATAATTTGACCGAGCATTTCCCGATTTTCCCTGCTCCGTTGAGCGAGAGTCCCGAAACAAAATACTTCCCATCTATTTTTGGTCGAATCGGCGGCTAAATCTTGATTTAAAATAATATTATCCCAGGCAACATTTTCTTTTATTAGATAAGCAGGGTGACCTTTTTCATCCAGATTTACCTCTACGCTCCCGGTGGGCAAATCAGGATGGGTGGTGATGAAGGAAGAATTAATACCTCTTTTTTCTGCTTCTTTTAGGGCTTTTCTACCCAGGGTATCATTACCCACAGAAGAAATAAGTGTTGATTGAAGTCCCATTTTTGCCAGATGAGCAGCAAGGTTAAAGGGGGCGCCGCCAATATAAGGTTTACTATTTATAATATCCCAGAGAATTTCGCCGAACAACAAAGCTTTCACTTTTTGGCCCCTCCTTTCTTCATGTTTAACTTTAGGTTAATATTTCCCTTATATATATTTAATTCTACAAATTTTTTAAAAACCCTCTTTTTTTTGTAAAAAATAAATAAAAATTTTGTTTTTTTATTAAAACACTTTGTTACTAGTCGTTGTTCTTAAATACAATTTATGAAGTGCGAGTTTTTTCATTCGTTGCGAAACGCCCAAAGTAATCTCGTTTTGTATCTTAAATTTATTCTCTGTATTTTCTTTACTAAATACTAACTACCAGCGACAAACGACTATTCAGGCTTGATAAAAAGATAAAAAGGAATATAATTAAATAAAATTACCAATTAGGGGGGGGATAATCTTGAAAATTAAAGAAGTTATGATACAAGACCTAACTTCAGTATCTGCTGATACTCCGATAAAAGAGGCTGTTAAGATTATGAGCCAACAGCGTATGGTGGGGTTACCGGTAGTAGATAACGAACAGAATGTCATCGGAATAATCACGGAAAGTGACATTACTAAAGCAAGCTTGCCGGGTTATTATAAAGAATTACAAAATCCATCTTTTATTCCCGATTTCAACCAGTTTTCCCAACAAGCTAAAAAGATTGCCCATCTGCCGGTAAGAGATTTTATGACCACTACAGTCTATTCGGTGGAAGAGGATACTAGCCGAACCGAGGCAGCAAATTTATTATTTAGAAAACACCTAAGAATAGTCCCGGTAGTAAGAGAGGGAAAATTAGTGGGAATATTGAATCTTTCTTGTTTATGTAAAAATGCTATGGAAGAAGATTAGAACAGAACACTAACCTAGATTCCCCCAATAAAAGAAAGGAATAAAATTAATTAATGAACCAAATACTTATAGCTTTAATAATATTTATAACTACTCTTATATTTGTTAGCCTGGAAAAAATCAACCGCACAGTGATTGCTTTATGCGGAGCCCTTCTTTTTATATTATTAAAAATATTAACTCAACAAGAGGCTTTTTTAGCCATAGATTTCAATACTATCGGCCTACTGACCGGAATGATGATTATGGTCTCTATAATCAAAAGGACCGGCCTGTTCCAATATCTGGCGATTAAAATATCTAAACTCGCTCGTGGAAACATCTTTTACCTCTTATTTCTTCTTAGTATTATTACTGGCATCCTGTCCTCGATTCTGGATAATGTTACCACCATAATACTAATTGTCCCCATAACTTTAGCTATCTGTGAAAACTTAGAAATATCTCCTGTGCCTCTAGTGCTGTCTGAAATATTTGCTTCCAACATAGGCGGAACAGCAACCTTAATCGGTGACCCTCCTAATATAATAATCGGAAGTGCAGCCCATCTATCTTTTATGGATTTTATTATAAATCTCGCACCCTTCGCCCTGATTCTATTAATTCTTTTACCCTTCTTTGTCAGGCTATTTTATAAAAAGGAAATGTCGCAAAATGTAAAGGAAGCCTGGGGGAGAGTGGAAAAATTCGATGAAAAGAAAGCAATCGAAGACCCCATATTATTAAAAAAATCTTTAATGGTCTTTTTGTTAACTATATCAGTCTTTATCTTCCATCATAATCTGGGTTTAGAAGCAGCTACTGTGGCTTTAGCAGGAGCAACTATATTGCTTTTGGTCAGCAATATAGACCCGGCAGAAACTTTCTTGGAAGTAGAGTGGTCAACTCTCTTCTTTTTTATCGGACTTTTCATCGTGATAGCTGGAGTAGAGAAAGTAGGAATCATTCAATGGCTAAGCAATAAAATCATTACTCTAACCAAGGGAAATCTCACCCTGACTGCTCTGTCAGTTTTATGGGTTTCGGGAATCTCCTGTTCTTTTATTAATAATATCTCTTATACCATTTCTATGGTTCCGGTCATTCATAATATCGGAGCAGTTACTTCATTTAACCTCAACCCGGTCTGGTGGGCCTTATCCTTGGGGTCCTGCCTGGGAGGAAATGGAACCTTGATAGCAGCCGCAGCCAATTTAGTAGGAGTAAATATATTAAAAAGACAGGGCCGAATAATAACCTTCAAAGATTTTTTTAGAATCGGCCTTCCGATAATGTTAATATCTATTGTTTTATCTTCAGCCTATCTCTACTTAAGGTATTTATTATAGAGCAATAAAAAGGGGATAGGCTACTTTTTCATAAAATATTAAAGGAGCGTCTCCTTTGTTATTTATAAATCATATCAAATAATTGATCTGCTGTATCCTGGTCTAAATCCTTGAGAATTTTATATTCGTCCAGGGCAGCATTTTTATCCCCCTGAACCAGATAAATCATTCCCAGGCTATGGTGGGCAAAAGTATAATCCGGTTGAATGCGTATAACCTGTTTAAAGGCTTCAATAGCTTTTTCGTAATCTTTTAATTGGCTGTACGCCCATCCCAGGCCATAATGAAAATCTGCATCTTCCGGATTTTGTTTAACCGCCTCATTAAAAGCATCAACGGTTTCCTGATATTTTTCCAGCTCTCCATAGGCCCAGCCTAAATTATAATAAATATAACTGTAATCCGGATTAATTCGAATAACTTCCTTGTAAGCCTCTACAGTTTTCTCATAATTTCCTTTTTTATTATAAAGCCATCCTAAATAGAAAAAAGCATCGGCATGTTGGGGATTATTTTGGGTTGCTTTTACAAAGCTTTTGATGGCGGCGTCCTCGTAATTTTCCATTTTTCGGTAAAGCATGCCTATGGTGTAATAAACTTCATCAGCAGAATCTGGTAGGAAATTTGCAGCCTTTTCCAGGTTTTCAACAGCTTCAGAATAATTTTCAAGCGTTTGGTAATTCATTCCTAAATGATAAAATGCCTTACCGTAATCCGGTTTGAGTTGAACAGCTTTTTTAAAAAAATCAATTGATTTCTGGTATTCCCCGATTTCTTCATAGGTAATTCCCAAACCATAATGAATTTGAGCATCATTGGGAGCAAGTAGCAAAGCTTGCTCAAAAGCGGCAATAGACTCATTGTATCTTTCTAGTTCATTATATGCCAATCCCAAACCATAATGGGCGCTGGCAAAATCCGGCTTACTGCGAACAGCCTGTTTAAAAGCTTCCAATGCTTCTTTCTTTTTTTGAAGCTCCAGATAAGAAAGCCCTAATTCGTAATAAGCTGAACTATAATCGGGTTTCAAATTGATGGCATTCCGATAGTAGGTTACGGCTTTTTCGAATTGATTGGTAATTCTAAATATTTTTCCCATTTGGAAATAAGCTTCTGCGTGACCCGGGTCTAATTCGATAATCTGTTGGAAATAAGTAAGCGCCTCTTCGTATTGTTTTTTGTTTTCCAATAAATAAACGCCCTGAAAGTACAGTTCTTCTATTGATTTATCCTGACTAAAACTGATTGTGCTGACTGAAGTTATAAATATAATAACCAAGATCAAAAAAATAATGAGTATATTCGAATTCCTCATCCCTTACCTCCTGATTATCTTTCCTGATATATTCACGTAAGACAGATTACCAGTTACCGGTATATTTTAAATGGAACAATTCTTGCGGCATCTTATTTAACAATATACTTTAACTGTTTATATCTTATTTTAACATATTATGATTATTTCTATCATAAAATTTTCAGAATTTTCAGGGTCAGACTTCACAAGTTCGCAAAATATGATATTCCAAGGATTGTCTCCTGTGATTTTCTTCGTTCAAATTTAAATTATTTCCTTTAACGAGCTAACAACATCAATTTCCAGCTTTGCGAGCCTTTCATAACTATAATGTCCATTGGCAATCAGCAAACAATCGCTTCCCATATGTTTGGAAACTATGTAATCGTGGGCAGTGTCCCCTATTAGAAGCACTTCTTGTGGGTTTAAATTTAACTCGGCTATCCACTTTTTCCCTCTTTCGACTTTACTTTCAGCATAGTGGTTTTCCAGGCCCATTATTCTGCAGAAATATTTATCAATTCCGTAATACTTGATTTTTTCTGTAAGGACATCTTCTTTTGAAGCAGATAAAATTGATTGAGGTATTCCCATATCTCTTATCTTTTTTAACACTTCTTCTACTTCATTAAATAGCTTACACTCATTAAAACGCGTGTAATATTCGCTTATAAACTCAACGGTAAGCTCCTCAAATGATTCCTTAGAAAAATTAAATCCCAGTTTTGTATAATAATCTATTACCGGGAAATCAAAAATCTCCCTGTATTTTTTTGAATCTATCCCTGGCATGTTGCGTTTCTTTAACATCTTATTCATTATTTCCACTACTAACCATATGTCATTTATCAATGTTCCGTTCCAATCCCAGATAATATGCCTGTATTTGTTTACTCTTTCTATCATCTATAACCCCACTTAATAAATATTACTGTAATTATAACCATCAAGTCTTATATTGGCAAATCCTGCAGGTGAAATGCGAAGACCTAATCCATTGTTTACCCTTTAATACTAAAAAGCCTTAATCTTGAAAACATTGCCCGGTTCTCAGATTAAGGCTTTTTTTATTTTTAAGAAACTCAGAGAGCAGGCTTACAAGCAGAAATCTTAATGCTTGCTATTTTTATATCTGATTCTTCAATAATTTGCTTGATATCTTTACTTATTTCCGGTGTTGATTTAATTAATGACTCCAACTCATCCGCTTGGTAGGTTTTGCGCTCAGAAACTTTTACTTTTTCAAGTCCTGCTTTACGCAGCCCGGAAAGATATTCCTTTTCACTTATCACTCCTGAAATACAGGCACTGTATAAGTTTTTATTTTCTCTCAACCATTCCGGGATGTTCTCACCCACCATATCTGAAACTACCATTTGGCCTCCCGGTTTTAATACACGACTAATCTCAGAAAACACTTTCTCTTTCTCCGGAGAAAGATTAATAACACAGTTAGAAATTACCCAGTCAACCGAAGATGATTTTACAGGAAGATCCTCGATTAATCCTTTACGCACTTCAACATTCTTGACTCCTGCGGCCTTGATATTTTCCTCCGCCTTGCTAATCATCTCTTCGGTCATATCCACACCGATGACCTGCCCTGAGGGTCCAACTTTGCGGGCAGCAATCAAAAGATCAAGCCCGGCGCCCGGACCCAGATCAAGTACAACATCACCTTCCCTGACATCACTGTAGGCCAATGGATTTCCACAACCAAAAGATGTAATGGCAGAATCAGCAAGAAGATTATTAAGTTCCTTTTCGCTATAGCCGATATCCTTTGCTTTAGGGGCACAGCATGTTTCTCCGCAACTACCACAACAACAACTTAGCTTTTCCCGGGATATTGCTTCAGCATAAGTTTTTTTTACTTCCTCTCTAATCTTTTTTGCATCAATTTTCTTTTCTTTAGAATTCATAAAATATTCTCCTTCCTGAAAGATCGAAGATAAAAAATCGTATCGTACCGAACAATAGACTTCTCTGCCCTGTTTCCCTACAAGTATGATTCCTTTATTACAAGGAATCATTTTCCTTATAACAGTATAACATCTAAATGAACATCGTGTTGAATGCTCTATGCCGAAAGGCTGAGTTTCGCTTTATAAGCTTTATCGTGTTTAGTTTCTAAAAAGTGAAGTACCAGGAATAGGATGAAACTAACAAACAGAGGAACTGCGGCTAAACGATAAGCCCAAATTAAACTGTATTGGTCTGCAATCCATCCGTAGAGAGTAGGGGCAATTGTAGCAGAAATTCCCTCTACAAAAAGGCTTATCCCAAAAATTTTTCCCTGGCGACTTACTGGACAAATAAAGGTTAACCAGGTACTTTGAGAGGGAAAAAATATTCCTTCTATAATACCTAAGGTTCCAATAAGTAAGACAATAGATATGGGTTGGGTAATGATAGTGATGCCAAGGACTAAGAAAGTAGTGATAATGGTGGCTGACAATACCAAGATAAGCGGATTGCTTTTATCTATAATTCTACTGGAAATGAGGCTGCCTACTAACATCCCGATAAAAATTATACTGACAATCCAGGCAGAAACCTCGGGTTTTAAACCGAGATAATCAGTAGCGTAAAGAGGAAGAAAGGAAAGAATAGCCCAGAATCCCAGGCTTCGAATACCCATGCTAATAAAAAATAAATTAATATGTCCTGGCTTGATTTTCTTCTCTGCTTCTGTTTTAAGATTTTTTTTATCCTTTTTGGATTTTAGATATGCATAACCTAAAAAATAACCGGGCAAAGAGAGCAGCAAGCAGGTTATTTTCCATCCCCATATTTGAACCAAAAATCCAAACAATAGACTTGCAACGATTATTCCTGCTGTTCCCGCGGCAGAAAATAAACTTAAATAACGTCCTCTCTGGTGTTTCTTGGAATTTTCTCTAACTATAGCAGTTGCCAAGGGGTGAAAAGTTGAAACACCGATAGCTAATAAAAACAAAAAAGTAACAATGGTGTGGATATTATTCATCCAGATTAAACTTCCTAAAAAAATAGAAGAGCAGATAAATCCACTGGCTATAATCACTTTTTTCTCATATTTATCTCCAAAATATCCGAATACTAAGGAAAAGATAGACCTCAAAGCAACGTGAACAGTTAAGATTAGTCCTGATTGAACATAATTGATTCCGAACTCTTCTCTAAAAAGAGGTAAAAGAAAAGGTATAATGAAAAAATACATATCATTATAGGAATGACCTAATGCATTTAGTTTCAGTTTTGATTTTGCTTCTCTTCTATCTTTATCAGACATTTTCTTCTTTGACCTCGAATTAATATATCTAATAAATGTAGTCCTTTTATTTTAAAATTGCAAACAATTTTTATAAACCAACGATGGTTCTCTTCGGCCAGGCGCTATTTTTTTATTTTTATTACCCGCCCTTGATTGGCTTTCTGCAATTCTTGAGGGGAGATTCTAATGAGGGATTTTTCTGAGCCACCTCCGGAATATACCACTTC
>Ga0209386_1000992_pt1 | contig 12600 bp, 8 predicted proteins | sample NGEPertwo_FD_184510 | JGI IMG/M metagenome (GOLD analysis project Ga0209386, IMG submission 184510) | Arctic peat soil microbial communities from the Barrow Environmental Observatory site, Barrow, Alaska, USA - NGEE Permafrost154B-two... | ecosystem: Environmental > Terrestrial > Soil > Wetlands... | reverse complement strand
GAGCGTGACGGCGATGGCGGCGCCGAGGTACTGGGCCAGGCCGGAGCCGACGAAGAGCGCCGGGGCCGGCACCCGCTCAGCAGCCTGGCCCGGTGAGAGTCCCACCGGGCCAGGCTACGGGCGCGTCGGTCGCGGCCCGCTGTCGCAACCGTACGGACCTGCGTTCAAGTGGCGCACATCCGTGCACTGTGCGAACAACAGTTGTTCGCACAGGTGACGGATGTGCGCCGTTCGAGCTTCCGGGTCAGCCCTTGACGGAACCCGCCAGCAGGCCGCGCACGAAGTAGCGCTGCAGGGACAGGAACACGATCACCGGGACGATCATCGAGATGAACGCGCCGGCCGAGAGCAGGTACCAGTCCGACCCTCGGGACCCGACCATCTCGGCGATCCGCACCGTCAACGGATAGACGTTGGTCGCCCCACCAGCAAACGTGAGGGCCACCAGCAGGTCGTTCCACACCCAGAGGAACTGGAAGATCGCGAAGGAGGCGATCGCCGGCACCAGCAACGGCAGGAGCACCCGGAAGAAGATCTTCACGTGCCCCGCGCCGTCCACCCGCGCCGCCTCGATGAGGGACGGCGGGATCTCCTTCATGAGGTTGTGCAGCAGGAAGATCGCCAGCGGCAGGGCGAACATCGTGTGCGAGAGCCAGACGGTCCAGTACGTGCCGTTGATGCCCCAGTCCACGTACTGCGAGAGCAGCGGGATAAGGGTGACCTGGATCGGCACGATCTGCAGGGCGAAGACCGCGACGAACAGCAGGTTGCGGCCCCTGAAGTCGATCCACGCGAAGGCGTAGGCGGCGAGCAGCGCGATCGAGATCGGGATGACCACCGCGGGCAGCGTGATCACCAGCGAGTTCACGAAGTAGCCGGCGAAGTTGGTCTGGTTGCCGAACAGCGCCTGCTGGTAGTTGTCCATCGTGAACGTCGGATGCAGCAGGACGTTCCACCAGCCGTCGCTGCGGATGTCGGCCTCGGGCCGGAACGACGTCACCAGCAAGCCGACCGTCGGCGTCGTCCAGACCAGGGCGATGATGATCGCGGCCAGCGACGCCCACGGCGAGCTGAGCTTCTTGCCCGCGAACTTGGCTCTCCTGTTGAGGCCGCCGCGAGGGGCCTTGGAACCGACCACGGCCTCTTCGACGATGCCGGTCCCCACGGTCGCGGCGCTCATCGGATCTCCTCCACGATGCGCATCTGGCGGACGTTGTAGACGACGAGCGGGATCACCACGACGAAGAGCACGACCGCCAGCGCGGCACCGAAGCCCTTGTCGTTCTGCCGGAAGCTCTGCCAGTAGAACTCGTTCGCGACCACCGAGGTGGAGAAGTTCCCACCCGTCATCGTCCGGACGATGTCGAAGACCTTCAGCGTGCCCATCGCGATCGTGGTGAGGACCACCACCAGGGCCGGCCGGATGCTCGGCACCGTGATGTGCCGGAACATGCCCAGCCCGCTCAGCCCGTCGAGCTTGGCCGCCTCGATGATGTCCTCCGGGATGGCCTTGATCGACGCCGAGAGGACCGTCATGGCGAACCCGGTCTGGATCCACACCATCACGATGATCAGGAACAACGTGTTCTGGGGTTGGTTGAGCAGGAACTGCCGCGAGTCGAGTCCGAGCCACACCAGGAGCTGGTTGGCCAGTCCGGTCTGCGGCCGGTCGGTCGGTCGGTACTCGTAGACGAACTTCCAGATGACCGACGCGCCGACCATGGAGATCGCCATCGGGAGGAAGACCAGGGTTTTGGCGATCCGCTCGAACCGGGTGCGGTCCACGAGGACGGCGTAGATGAGGCCGACGAGGGTGGCCGCGATCGGGACGAGGAACACCCACAGCACCGTGTTGCGCAGCACTATCTGGAACTGGGACTCGGTGAAGGCTCGCACGTAGTTGTCGACACCGACGTACTCGGTGCCGTTGCGGTTGAAGAACGAGGAGTAGATGGTGCGCAGACCCGGGTAGACCAGACCGAAGGTCAGGGCCAGCACGGCGGGGCCGAGGAACCCGGTGATCACCGCCCACCGCGGCACCTTCGACGAGCTGTCGACCAGCCACAGGATCGCCCCCATCACCAGGATGAAGAGCGCGATCACCACGAGCATGAGCACGAGCTTGTGCCCCGTCGTGTCCGCGTGCAGCAGGAGGTCAGAGAGCGGTCTCAGCCAGGCGTCGCGCGCCGACGACTGCTCGGCTCAGCGCGGTGCGGGGCCGGTCGACGTGCGCTCGACCAGGACCGTCGGGTAGATCAGCTCGGGCGGCGGCGATGCCCCACCGATCATGTCCAGCACGATCTCCGCGGCCGCTGCACCCTGCTCGTTGGCGGGCTGCGCCATGGTGGTCAGGCCCACCAGCTCGCCGAGGTCGTGCCCGTCCACACCGATCACCGACACGTCCTCCGGGACCCGGCGGCCGGACGCCCGCAGGGCAAGGATCGCGCCCATCGCCATCTCGTCGGACGCCGCGAAGACGGCGGTGACGTCCGGGGCGACCGCGAGCAGCTCAAGGGTCGCGGCCCGGCCGCCCTCGACGTCGAAGTGCCCGTACACCTCCAGCGCCGGGTCGGCCACCACCCCGGCCTCGGCAAGAGCCGCGCGCCACCCGGCCGATCGTTCGACCGGCGGGGACCACGGAGCGACGTCATCGGGCGCGCCGGTGATGTGCGCGATCCGGGTGTGCCCCAGCCCGATCAGGTGCCGGGTGGCGTCGATCGCCGTCGCGCGGTCGTCCAGCCGGACGGTGACCTGCCCGTACCCACCCGACCCGATGCACACCAGCGGGTAGCCCAGGTGCACCAGCGCGTCGATCTCCTCGCGCGCCAGCGGCAGCCCGACCACGAGGATGCCGTCCACCCGACGGCGCAGCACGCTCGGGTCCACCCGGGCCCGAGCGCTCGGCGCCCGGGCGTCGAAGGTGTACAGGAGCACGTCGAAACCGTGCGCCCGGAGGGTCCGCTCGGCGCCCTCGATGACGTTGGCGAAGAACCACCTGTTGATCCACGGGCTGATCAGCCCGATGGTCCTGGTGCGCCCGGACGCCAGGCTCGCGGCCGACGGCGAGGCGACGTACCCGAGCTCGGCGGCAACGGCCCGCACCCGCGCCCGGGTCGCCGCATTCACGTTCGGCAGACCCCGCAGCGCCCGGGACACCGTCGCGGTGGAGACCCCGGCGGCCCGCGCGACGTCGTCGATGCCTGGGGCCATGGGCGCCGATTGTGCTCCTGTGGGTGGGAGGCGGTCCACCGAGCCCCGGGCCCGTGCGGCGCGCGTCAGTCCGCCAGCCCCCGCAGGACCGGCACGACGCCGTCCTCGTCGATCGTCCCGGTGACCTCGTCCGCCGCTGCCCGGACGACGTCGTCGGCGTTGCCCATCGCCACCCCTCGCCCGGCCCAGCGCAGCATGTCCAGGTCGTTGCGGCCGTCACCGATCGCGATCGTGTCGGCCGGGTCGACCCCGAGCCGGATGCGCAGGTCCTCCAGCGCGCTCGCCTTGGTCACACCCTTGGGGTTGAGGTCCAGCCAGGCGATCCAGCCGACCGAGTACGAGACCTCGTGCAGCCCGATCCGTTCCACCATCGCGTGGAAGTCGGCCTCGGTGTGCTCGGGGCTGCGGATCACGACACGCGTGGCCGGCAGCGTGCAGAGGTAGTCCCAGTCGACCACCGTGTGCACGCCCTCGATCTCGTTGGGCGGGAACGGCTTGGAGACGAAGAAGCCGCGGCCGACGTCCTCGACCGCGTACGCGGCGTCCGGCAGCTCCTCGCGGATCACCCGCAGGGCGGGGCCCGGGTCGAACGTGATCATGTCCGTGATCCGGTAGCCCCGCTCCGCCGCCGGGTCGAGCGTCACGCTGACCGCCCCGTTGGAGCACACCGCCGGGCCCGTGGTCATGCCGAGCCGACGGGCGATCGGGGCGGCGGAGATCACCGAGCGCCCGGTGGCCAGCACCACGTGGTGGCCGGCCGCCCGAACGGCCGCGATGGCGTCGACGACCGCCGGCGAGATGGTGGTGCCGAAGCCCATCACCGTGCCGTCGATGTCGATGGCCACCAGCCGGCGCGCGGCGGCCTCGGCGTCCGGGACAACCCCCGCGGCCGCCTGGTTCACGTCTGCGCGCCTCACGCCACCACCGGTCGCAGCACGTCGAGACCGCCGAGGTAGCCGCGCAGCCCCTCCGGCACCCGCACCGACCCGTCCGCCTGCTGGTGGTTCTCCAGGATCGCCACGATCCAGCGGGTGGTGGCAAGGGTCCCGTTCAGGGTGGCCGCGGTCCGGGTCTCGCCCGACGCCGTCCGCTCCCGCACGCCAAGGCGGCGGGCCTGGAAGGTGGTGCAGTTGGACGTGGAGGTCAGCTCGAGCCAGCGCTGCTGGCTCGGCAGCCACGCCTCGCAGTCGAACTTGCGGGCTGCGCTGGAGCCGAGGTCGCCGGCCGCGGTGTCGATCACCCGGTAGGGCAGCTCGACCGCGGCGAGCATCTCCTCCTCGAAGGCCAGCAGTCGTGCGTGCTCGGCCTCGGCGTCGTCGGCGGTGGTGTAGGCGTACATCTCGACCTTGTTGAACTGGTGCACCCGGATGATCCCGCGGGTGTCCTTGCCGTACGAGCCGGCCTCCCGCCGGAAGCACGACGACCAGCCGGCGTACCGGCGCGGACCGGCTGACAGGTCGAGGATCTCGTCGGCGTGGTAGCCGCCGAGCGCAACCTCCGAGGTGCCGACCAGGTACAGGTCGTCGGTGGCCAGGTGGTAGACCTCGTCGGCGTGCGCGCCGAGGAAGCCGGTGCCCCGCATGATCTCCGGCTTGACGAGGGTTGGCGTGATCATCGGGACGAAGCCCGCGGCGATCGCCCGGTCCATCGCCGCGTTGAGTAGGGCGAGCTCCAGCCGGGCCCCGACGCCGGTCAGGAAGTAGAAGCGGGCGCCGGACACCTTGGTGCCCCGCTGCACGTCGATCGCGGCGAGCAGCTCGCCGAGCTCCAGGTGGTCGCGCACCGCGAACTCGGGGCCGTACTCCGCGGCGAAGTCGCGCGGGGTGCCCACCTGGCGCAGCACCGCGAAGTCGTCCTCGCCGCCGGCCGGGACGCCGTCGATCACGACGTTGCTGATCCGCCAGATGACCTCGTCCAGCTCGACCGCCGCGGCGTCCGCATCGGCCTGGGCGACCTTCACGCCGTCGGCCAGTGCCTTGGCCCGGGCCAGGAGCTCGGCCTTGGTATCCCCGGTGGCCTGGGCGACCTGCCGCCCGAGGTCCTTCTGCTCGGCACGCAGGTGCTCGAACCGGGTCAGGGCCGAGCGCCGCCGCTCGTCGAGGGAGGCGGCCGCATCCACCAGGGACTCGTCGTCCCCGCGCAGGCGCTGGCTGGCACGGACGAGGTCAGGGCTCTGGCGGAGGGTGCGGAGGTCGATCACCCCCTGAGGGTACCGAGCCCCAATGGGGGTGTGCCGGGGTCAAGGGGCCCGTACGGTGTCGCCATGACCGTCGGGGCATGGGTGGCGTTGGCGGCGGCAGTCGGCGTCCTGCTCGGCGCCGTCGCCACGGTGATCGCGGTGCAGAATCGGCGGGCGCTGCGTGCCCACGGCTTCAGCCTCAAGCCCTCGTCGGCCGCCGCAGGCAGCGCCGGCACGGCTGCCACCGGCAGCACCGACGCCACGAACACGCTCGTCGCGTTCGTGGCCAACCCGACGAAGCCCGGGGTGCCGGCCCGGCGCGACGTCGTGGTGCGGGCCTGTGCGGCCCGCCACCTGCCCGAGCCCCTGTGGTACGAGACCACTCCGGAGGACCCCGGTGTCGGGCAGACGCGCGAGGCGGTCGAGCGCGGGGTCGCGCTGGTCGTCGCGATCGGCGGGGACGGCACCGTGCGCGCGGTCGCGGAGGGCCTCGCCGGCACCGACGTGCCGATGGGCCTGCTCCCGCAGGGCACCGGCAACCTGCTGGCCCGCAACCTTGACCTGCCGCTCGGCGACGTCGACAACCTGATCCGGATCGCCCTCACCGGGACCGACCGGCGGATCGACGTCGGGTGGCTGCGGGTGGTCCGCGACGAGTCCCAGGAGCTCGACGACATCGCCGAGGCCGATCCCGGGGACGCTGTCGCCGAGCAGACACCACCCGACGCCGGGGACGACGCGCAGGACCACATCTTCCTGGTGATCTCCGGGCTCGGCTTCGACGCGGCGATGGTTGCCGACGCCGACGAGCAGCTCAAGGCCAAGGTCGGCTGGGTCGCCTACTTCGTCGCCGGGATCAAGCACCTGCACGCCCACCGGCTGCGCCTGCAGCTCTCCATGGACGAGTCGCCCTGGTACAACGTGCGGCTGCGCAGCCTGATGATCGGCAACTGCGGACGGCTGCCGGGCGGGATCACGCTGCTGCCGGGCGCCGTCCTGGACGACGGCTGGCTGGACGTCGGCGCGATCGACACCCGGGTCGGCCTGCTCGGCTGGGGCCAGCTGTTCGGCGAGGTCGCCCTGCAGCGCTTCGGGTCGCGCAGCCGGCTGCCCAACAAGGCGGGCAAGATCGACCACGCACAGGCGCGGGTCGTCCGGGTGCGCACCCGGGAAGCCCAGCCGATCCAGGTGGACGGGGACATCATCGGCCGGGCCTTCGAGGTGGCCGTGCGGGTGGATCCGCTGGCCCTGACCGTGCGGGTCGACGGCGGCGCCTGAGCGTCAGGTTGCCCGGCCCTCGCGCAGCGCCTTGACCCAGGCCCGGGCGGAGTGGAAGTCGGCGTCGTACGTCCCGACCCGCAGGTCACCGTGCGGGTCGTCCACCCGCGGGTAGGACCCGAGGAACCGCACGTGCGGGCACACCCGGTGCAGACCCATCAGCGCCTCGGCCACCCGTTCCTCGCCGATGTGGCCCTCCACGTCCATCGAGAACGAGTACCGGCCGAGGGAGTCCCCGAGCGGACGGGACTCGATCCGGGACAGGTTCACCCCGCGGGTGGAGAACTGCTCGAGCATCTCCAGCAGCGCGCCGGCCTGGTTGCTGGGCAGGTGCACCACGAGCGTCGTCTTGTCCGCGCCGGTGCGCTCCGGCAGGGTGCCCGGCGGTCCGACGACGACGAACCGGGTCACCGCACGGTCGCTGTCCGTGACGTCGGTGGCGAGCACCTCCAACGGGTAGTGCTCGAGGGCGGCCGGCGGGATCAGCGCGGCGTCGAAGGCCAGCTTCTCCCGCGTGCCGGCCAGCAGGGCGGCCGGTGCGGTGTTGGACGTGGCCGGGACGTGCACGACGCCGGGCAGGTTGGTCCGCAGCCAGCGTCGGCACTGCGCCCACGCGTGCGGGTGGGCGGAGATCCGCTCGACGTCGGCCAGCGTCGTCCCGGCGCGGGCCACCAGCACGAAGGACACCGGCACGAGCATCTCGCCAAGGAGCACGAGGGGCTCACCGGTGGCGAGGGTGTCCAGCACGGCGGTGACGCCGCCCTCGACCGAGTTCTCGATGGCCACGACGGCGCGGTCGGCCTCGCCGCGCCGGACCGCCTCGATCGCCGAGACCACGTCGGCCTGCGGCAGGTACTCGGCCTCCTCCGGGCTGACCACCTGGCGCAGGGCTGCCTCGGTGAAGGTGCCCGCCGGCCCCAGGTAGGCGTACCGCGGCCGCTGCTGCCCGGTCATGGCGTGCTCCTCTCGTTGCTGTCGGTCGGCCCCTCGCAGGGTAGTGCCGGCTCGCCGGCCGGCGTGGGCGCAGTGTCCGGCGAAGCCGTGGCCTCCGGCGAAGCCGTGGCCTCCGGCGAAGCCGTGGCGTCCGAGGAAGCCGTGGCGTCCGGGACGCTGCGCGCCGCGAGCATCCCGACCAGCGGGACGGCGGCGAAGAGCATCACCGTGGCGATCCGCACCCCGTAGTCGTTGACCAGGGCCCCGCCGACGGCCGCGATCAGCAGGCCGAGCAGGACAGCGCGCACGAGCGGCCACTGCTGCTCCACAGCGGCGAACCAGTCGGCTCGCAGGCGCGAGCCCCGCCAGAGCAGCAGGGCCGTTGCGAGCACGACGGCGATGGTGAGCCACGCCGTCGGGCCGCTGGTCACGGTCACCGCCGCGTAGCCGGACTTGCGGGCGACCGTCTCCCAGGCCGTCCCGTCCAGCACCGACTGCACGAAGCGGCCCAGGTGCGACCGGTCAGCTGGTGGGCGCATCCAGTCGAGTACCCCGATCGCGCTGACCGCGACCAGCCCAGCGACACCGATCAGCGCCAGGCGCTGCCAGCTCACCCGCACCCCAGCAACGGCCAGCACGACGACGGCGCAGGCCGGGACCACGACAAGGCCGCCGCCGAGGTCGGCGCCGAGCGTCGGCCACAGGTCGACGACCAGGGTGACCAGCCCGACCGCCGCCGCGGCCACGACGGCGAGGCGACGGTGGCCCCGCCGCAGCAGCCAGGTGGCGACCGCGGCCGCGGTGACCACCATGGCGACCACATAGACCGAGTACGTGGGGTTGCCGAAGCCGTAGAACCGCCCGCCGAGGGTCGGCGCCGGTCCCAGCGGGCTCCCCCGGTGCAGCGGCGTGCCAAGCAACGCATCGAGGGTGAGGATGCCCGCGGTGATCGCGCTGACCACAGCCGGGGCCACCCAGGCGGGCCGCCACGGGGCGAGGGCACCGATGCCGGCAACCATCAGCGTCGAGACGACCATCGAGGCCCACATCCCCGCCACCGGTGCGTCGAGCCGCCACCAGGACCAGGCCGCCATCAGGAACACACCGGCGGGCATGGCGGCGATCACCAGGAGCACCGCGTCGATCACCCGCAGCGCCCGCCGCTGGAGCGCTCCGCCGGCACGTCGACGGAGCAGCACGACGGCCCCGAACAGGGCAAGAGCCAGGAGCATGGGCAGGGTGGTGATCGAGCCGGCGACACCGCGCAGCGCATGATCCCGGACGGTCAGGTCGGCCAGCTGATTGACGGTCCCGGCGACGTCGGACGGGCGGGCGCCGGCCGCAGTCACGGGCGACCCGCTGAACTCGGCGGGGTTCTGCGCGCCGACCGCCGACAGGATGGTGGTCGGCACGTCGAGCAACCGGATGACGCCCTCCCACTTGGTGGAGGACGCCGACAGGAAGCTCGCGGTGGGGCTGTTGGCCACGCGGACAACTCCGACCCCGAGCCAGGGCCGGGACGTCGACGGGTCGCCGACGTCGACAACCAGGACCACGGCGTCGGCCGGCATCACCCGGAGCAGCTGCCCGACCGTTGCGTCAACGGCGCTGAGCTCGGCGGCGCGCGCCGCGGCGTCGCGTACGGAGGTGTCCTCCGGGATGCCGGGGGCCAGCGGGTCCAGCGGTTCGGGCACGGCGTCCGGCGCCGGTGGATCGACCGGCAGCACCGGCTCCGGGACCACCCACGGGCTGGGCTGCTCCGGGGCGGCGCCGGCATCGACCACCGTGACGGGGCAGCTGAAGGCGGACTCGGGGTCCGCCAGGGCATCGGCCAGGTCGCGGTACCGGGCGACGTCGCCCGAACCGTCCGCAAGGGCAAGTGCGGCTCCTGGCCCGACGGCGGTCGCGCACGCCCCGGTCTCGCCGAGGGCATCGGCAAGGGTGCCGAGACGCGGTCGGAACGCCGACGACGCCTGCAGCTCGACCAGCACATCCCACCCGCCGATCGTCACGCCGTCGGCGGGGGCCCCGTCGGCGCCCTGGCCGGTCGTCAAGGGCGCGCACACCCAGCTGCCGTTGAACCACTTACCGGTGACCGGCGCGCGCCCCGCGGACAGGGCCAGCCACCCGGCCGACTCGCACCGCCGGTTGGCCCCGCTCGGCCCGGGCGTGACACCGCCGGCGGCAGCCCCGTCCCGGAGCAGGCGCCAGAGCGTCGGCGTCCCGGCGAACGAGACGTCCTGCCAGCGCACACCGCTGGTGCCGATCACGACCACCTGGTCCGACGCGGCGACAACCGGCGTCCCGGACTGCGCGGCAACGTCGCCGGCGGCGACCAGTGTCGAGGGGGCGGCGACCGAGCCGAGCAGCAGGGCGGCCAGCAGCCCGCCACCGACGGCCAGGATCGTGGCCGGCATCCGGCGCACCGGGGCATCAGGTCCGGCCGGCGTCTCGACCGGCGTCCCGGCCGGCGGCTCGGCCGGCGTCTCGACCGGCGTCCCGGCCGGCGGGGGCGGTGGGGCGATCCAGCCACCGGCCCACGACGCGGCGACCAACGCCCCGGCCATGGCCAGCACTGCTGTGCCGACCAGGATGCCCGAGTCGTTCAGCAGGGTGCCGAGCACCGCAGCAAGGACGACGCTGCGAATGACCGGCCGCAACAATGGCCACCGCAGGTACGCCTGGTCCACCGCCGCCGGCCGGAAGCGCTGGGGCCCGAGGAGAGCCACCCCCGCGGCGATGCAGAGCACGGTGGCAAGGACACCCGCCAGGCTGGCGACAGTGCTCCATGCGGCAGCTGCCTTTGTCGCGATGATCGGGAAGGCCTCGCCGTCGACCACGCGCTGCACGAACAGACCAAGGTGCGAGCGGCCGCCCGGCCGCAGCCAGTCGACCACTGCCACCACCGTCACGGTCGCGACGGTGGCAAGTGCCGTGACCAGCACGCGGCGTGGGGTGGTCGCAGCGCTGCTCACCGCGATCAGCAGCAGGGCGAAGGCCGGCACGACGGCGAACACCCCGCCGAAGTCCGCGCCGAAGGCCGGCCAGCCGTCGATCACCACCGTCACCAGCCCGATCACCAGCACGGTGGCCCAGGCCGCCGTGCGCCGACCGCGCTCGAGTGCGACGGAGGCGAGGGCACCGGACAGGACGAGCCCTGCCGTGATGTAGACGGCGAACGTGAGGTTGCCGAAGCCGAAGTAGCGGGCCCCGAGCGTCGGCGTCGCGCCGAGGATGGAGCCGTGCTGGAGCGTGGTGCCGGTCAGCCCGTCGACGGTCAGGATCAGCCAGGTGAGCCCGGCAACGGCTCCCCCCAGTCGCCAGGGACCACGCGGCAGGGCGTGCGAGAGCGCCCACGCGGCCAGCGCGACGGCGGTGGCACCCACCGCCGTCCACAGGATCGCCACGACGGTCGGGATCGCGGACCCCCACCAGCGGGAGAGCGCAGCGAGATAGGCGCCGGCCGGGGCGCTCGCCACCAGCAGCATCGTGGCCGTGACCGTCCGCCCGGTCACGCGGTCAGGACGGCCGGCGCCCCGACCCGCGCGGGCACGACGCCGGGCGGCCACCGCACCGATCGCGGCCAGCAGGCCGAGCCCGAGCACACCGAGCAGCACCGGCACCAGGTGGGGGACGGTCGTGGTCAGCTCGGTGAGGTACCGGCGGTTCTCGACCGTGCGCTCGGGGCTCATCCGGCGCTCCGCCGCGACCACCAGGGGAGCGCCGTCCAGGTCGTCGATCGGGGCGCCGACGGTCGCCAGAGCGGTGGCCGTCAGGTCGGCGAGGGTGACGATGCCGGGCCGACGGGTGGACTCCGACGTCGACCAACCGATGGGTCCCCCGCCGCGGTGCCAGTCCACGACCACCTGCAGCCCGTGATCGTCGACCGGTGTGTCGTAGACGCCTGCCACGACCACGCGCCAGCCCTCCGGGACGGCCTCGACGATCCGCCGTAGCAGCGCATCCAGGTCGTGCAGGGCCGCCTGCCGCTCGGCGGGCTCGACCGATGGCTCGCCCGCATCCACAACGGTCACGGGGCACGCGACGAGCAGGGCGGTATCGATCCGGTCGGCCGAGGGGACGTACCGGGCGACGTGTCCGTCGCTATCCGCGAGCGCGACGGCGGCGCCGGGCCCGACGGCCGTGGTGCAGCTGCCCGCCTCAGCCGTTCGACCGCCCAGAGCACCCGCGGTGCCACCACCCTGATCGACCGGCAGCGCGGTGAGCGCGGCCCAACCGGCGAGGTCCACCGGCACCGGTTCCGCCGACTGGGCCGGCACCGTGTCAGCGACCGGGACCGGTGTGCAGTCCGCCGCGACGACCGGGCCGTCCCCTGCGTCCGAGCCGGGGGTGCTCTCCACGACCGACGCGAGGGTGCGCCGGCCGGCGGAGAGGGTGAGCCAGGCATCCACCGGGCAGGTCTGCGGGTTCCCCGTGCGGACGGAGATCGACGCCACCGAGCCCTCGGAGACCATCCGCCACAGGGTCGGCATGGTGGCGCGTTCGACGTCGTAGCCCAGGTCCGCCCAGTACAGTCCGCCCGTCCCGACGATCACCAGGCCGCGGCTCGCGGTGTCCGTCGGCTCAGCCGTCCTCGCGTTGTCGTCGGGCGCGACGGGGGACAGCGAGCGGACGGCTGACGCCGCGACCGGCGGCCGGGCAGCCGAAGGGGAGGCGGCGGCGGCCAGCGGCACCGCGACGACAGCCGAGCCGGCAAGGCCGAGGACCACCACGGCGCGCGCCGCTGAGCGGACGCGCGTCGACCAGCAGGGCACGCGGTCAGACTACGGGTCTCACCTGGGGCGGCGGGCGCCGCCGATGCCGATCAGTCGCCGGTCAGTCCTCGCCGACGCTTCGGCGCACCTTGTGCAGGACACGGCGCGCACGACGGGCATTGACCGCCAGGAGCACGTCCCGGTACTGCGCCGCCCGGTGCATCTGGCCGCGGAAGTCGCTGCCGGACGGCCGGTGCCGCAGGTCGCACGGCACCTCGAGGATCC
>Ga0209386_1000991_pt1 | contig 12601 bp, 7 predicted proteins | sample NGEPertwo_FD_184510 | JGI IMG/M metagenome (GOLD analysis project Ga0209386, IMG submission 184510) | Arctic peat soil microbial communities from the Barrow Environmental Observatory site, Barrow, Alaska, USA - NGEE Permafrost154B-two... | ecosystem: Environmental > Terrestrial > Soil > Wetlands... | reverse complement strand
ATCTATAAATAAAAATGTTTCTTTTCTTATTCTTATTGCTTCCCCGGCATAATCATCATCCCGATAAAAGTTTGCTTTGCCAAGGGTAATCGGGGATTGTCAAACAAAGAACCGTCCCCCTGTTTTAGTATAACCAATGATATTCCGTATAAAATAAGAACGGCTCCCCTTGCCAGATAGGACGACTTTCGCAACTTTTTGTATGAGTGATGAAACCGAAAAAGTTTCTCATAAGTTAGAAGAAGTAATTGATGTCTGTTGAGAAAAAAATAATGATTACGATTATTATTATTACTAAGGGAACTATCTTACGTAATGATGAAAAATCCCATATTTTATTTAATTGAAAATAAAACTTGTTCTTATAATAATTATGTACTTGTAGTAAATATAATTGTTGTATATTATTAGTAATTTCTGTATTTAAATCTTCCTTTTTATAGTTATTTAGAAAAATTGATAAACCTTTTAAATATGGTTTTAAAGAATTTTTCCAATTATTTTTAGAAAGTGGATTTAGATTTGCATTGATATTTAAAATTTCTTCATTTCCAAGATAAAACCATTTCCATTGATTTCCCAATTCCTTTAATTTTGAAAATGGATATTCGAAAGCTGATTGGAGTGAAAAACAAATAATTGAAAATAAAGATATTCCAGCAAGCATTATAAGAATTGATAATAAAAAACTATAAAAAATATCTCCTAAAGGGAGGTTATCAAATTTTTGGCAATTAGCAATTATCCAAACAACAGCTGTAACTGAAATAGCAAGTGTCTGTAAATTAACACTATTAAGTCTCGTTCTTCTATCTTCAATTTCAATTGTCATATCCCGATAATATTTGATCATTTGTTTAATATCTTCATTTTTATTCTTTTTTAAATTATCTTCTAACTGAATTATTTCTTTTAGCTTTTGTTTAACTTCTTTTATTAATTCATTTTCTTCTATTGACTCTTTATTTTTATTTTTTAAAGACATATTCAGACTTCTCCTATTATTTTTTAAATATTTACGTTTAATAGGGAGCATTACAATTTTATCCACCTACCTCTTTTGTTGATTGAAGTATTTATTTGCATTAACTTAAGTTACCAAAAATATTCAAGAATAGATCTAGAATATTTTGAATTTAAACATCTCTATCTTCACGCAGATATATTTTCATATTAGCTGGATTTAATGAAAAATATTCTAGTAATTGTTTGATATTGTTCCGGATATGATTCGCAGAAAGATTTACCTCAATAAAAAAAATATCATCCATTTTTTCTGCTACCCTTAAGTCTTGTTCTTTTTTTGAAAACAAAGGATTTCCTCGTTTACTTATAAAAATGTCTATTTCAGACATTTTTTTGAATTTCTCATAATTATTTTTTTTCAGTATTTCCAGTACCTTTAAATAAAGTGATTTCCAAGTTTTTAGTCCCTTAAAAGCACTATCTTCTAAAATAAAACCGTAAGGTCTTTTATAAGTAAAATTCTCATCAAGGGTATGGGGCTCATTCTTATCCAGTTCTTGAATAATTCTTTTTTTCCTGTCACTATCAGAAGATTCTCCTTCAACACTTTCATCTTCAGGGTTAATTTTAAAATAATTTCTAAGATTCTCAGATATCTTATTTGTAGCCTTTGTAAAATCAGCCAGATTATTGTTATAGCTTCTTAAAAATTTCATACCATTTTCTAATGATTCATTATCACGTGGGTCTATATCCAGATGAATATCATCAGGTAGGGATAGCAATTTTTCCTGAATATCAATTAAGGAATCATAAATTATTTTAATTTTATCTTTATTCATAATATCCTCCTTTTTTTATTCTAAATTTTCCAGTAATTCAATAGTATCCGCTATCATAATAAAAAATAAGTAAAATAAATACTGCAATTCTTATGCAAAATCGTAAGGCCTAACCTCCTCATTCTTCGATACAGAACAGTAATATATGAGGGAATTTTGCGGTCAGGTCTTGCAATGTCACATTTTTCATCAATGCCTGCTTGTTGTTAAAAAAATGTGTTATTGTAAGACCTGGCCCTCTTTTGCCCTCTTTTTTTATTTGATTTAGATACATTACCCGATCCCCTATAGTATAATTTAAAGAGCGAGGAAATTTTATTCTAGGACAATTTTTATTTTATCAGTTCTTTGTTGAGATAAAGAACTGCCGCCCTGTTTGATACTGGTTTTTGGAAAAATATCAAAACTTTCAGTTTCCAATAGCCTCTCTAATTTTTTGCAAGAATTTTAAAATATATGCACCTGGTAATTGCGCAATTAATCCATATGTCAATGCTACAACAATGGCAATCCAATGATTTGAAACAAATAATCCCAGAACAATAATAACAGCTACTCCAATTACTAATCCAGCTAATGCTGCATGAGTTTGGGGAATGCCAAAAATATTTCTTTGGAGAACCCTGAATTTTAATTTTACACCTTTTTGCAAAACTGACACCCAGATCGTTGGTACTTTGGACCCTTTTGCAGAGTTTAGATAGGTAATTCTGATTTTCTGGCCTCTATTCATTACAGGAATAATATATTCGCGCTGGCCAAAATAGATTAGTTTTTGGTTATCATTTGGTGATTGGCCCGGCTCGACATGGACTTGTTTCCTATATTTATCTGTCCATTCTAAAATATTTGGAGTATCGATTATTTGAGTATGTTCTGATAAAAGCTCGGTATCACTTGTGTATATATGAACAACCACGTTCTCATAATCATTCAAACTCTCATTTGCTAATTCAATGGTTGACAAGAATAGATTTGGTATTGGATGTCCATTCCATGTTACTGCAATTGATCCAAAAATCTTATCCTCTGTTGTCATTCCAACTCTTAAATGATTAACAAAATATGAGAATGTCCCTCTCTTATTTAATACTCTCTGGATAAACCAAGTGATAATTCCCCCAATAACTCCGGAAATTGCAATAGTAATATATTTATTTTGGATAATTTGAATTAAATTCATATAATCCACCCACCTTCTTACTAACATCAGATTAGAAATACTGTTAAAAATAACTTAAAGTTTTAAAATTTAAGCCTAGACATTTATTATTATTTCTATAAATCATTCAAATCTGTATTTAATTCCTTTTTTGCTAACTTTTCTAGATACTCTATATTCACTTTTACACGCTTTAATAATTCAAGTCTATCCGAATCAGTTGTCTCCTTCGCTAAAAATTGAAATGATATTATAAAAATATAAAAAATTATAATACCTATTAGAATTTGTAACATAATAAAAATTTTAGAAATAACTGTTAAGGGTACTATATTGCCTGGATTCACGGTTGAATAAACACTCATACTAAAAAACAAATGATCAAAATATTTTCCTTCTGTTAGATTTAAAAGACTATTACTATTCATCTTTGATAAGCCGTAGTACTCAAATGAAAAAATAAACATGGTCAGAAGAATCGAAACCACAAAAAAAATAATGAAAGTAAATAAAACACCTCTTCTTCTGTATAAGAAATTAATTTTACCTTCCAAGCCTTTAAAAACTCCCAAGCTAATTTTTAAAAATAATTTTAATCCCTTAATGTCTATCCCAATACTTTGTTTTCTACCACTATATATAATATTATTTACATTTCTTAATTCTCTCTCTTTCCAATTTATCCATCCTTTTTCTATACAATTAAATAAGTAAAAATAAATTAAGTTTGGATTACTAGATGAATCAAACAAAGCTCCCAGATGAAAAAATAAAGCAACCATTAACAAGCTCATGCTCAAGATCACTGCCATATTATTGATAGATTTCATTATCAGAAAAATAAAGAAAATATCCAAGAAAATTAAGAATATTTGAATTAATATATTTTTAGCAATACTAAAGGCTCTACTGAGTAATTCTATGCTTTTGATAATCAAACTAAAAAATATGAAGCTTATGCAATGATAGAATACAATTAGAGGAAATGTTAAAATATAAATAGAATATGAGAAGAAATACATGAAAAACCTTTTCTTATTAAATCTCTTCTCAAAGAAATAATAAGAAAATAAAATAAAAATAATTAGAGCAACAAATCCATATAAATAATAATTAACGGTAAATTTGACCCCATTAAGACAAAACATATTAATTCTGTAAAATAATTTCGGTGATAATAGTCGTACATATACTGTCAGCAAAAATAAAACTGCCAAGATATTCTTTATCAAAAAATTAATACTATCTCTAGCCCTATTTATTTCTACAATTTTAATTACTAATACAATTAAATCCTTTTCGCTTCCAGGCTCTAAACTCATCGATACATCATCAAAATATCCCAGATTATATACCTTTTGTAACGATTTTTTTACTTTTCCAAAATTAAAAATATCCCCTGCTTTAATTTCTATCTCTCCTTGAATAATCTTTTGGTCGATAATCTTATTTCCAATAATCTTAATTTTCTCTATCCTTCCCTCACTTAACTTAATCAACAAAGTACCTTTATCATCAAAATCTATTTCTTCAATTCTTGCTAACAAGAATTCTTTAGCTTTATATAATTCTGAAATTTTATCGAGATCATTTTTTAATATCTTACGAGATAATATTTTCCCTTCTTTTAAAACCATCATTTCTCTTATATCCCCTACAGAGACAACAATATTCCCTTGAATAATAATCTCTTTAATTAGTAAATTTTCCACCACCACAAAGATCACTTTACAACCATCCTGAAATGATTCTAATTTGGTCTTTACATCTTTAAAATAGCCTAGATCGTATACTGCTTTCATATCTTTCTCTATTTTTTCTTTCGAAAACACATCACCAATCTTTAAGGATATTCTGGACAAAACTTCTTCTTTTGATATATATTGATTTCCGCTAATAGAAATGTCTTTGATGATTATAAAATTCTTTTTACTTGTACATTCATTCATTTATTTTCCCCTATTTATGGCTTTCACGCATTAATTAGTAGAAAAATCTTTTAAAAATATTTCTACTAATTAATTTTCTTCTTTTTATCTCTCTAAATCATATAACTCATATACCATTTTATCTAATTGTTCCTGAATTAAGTTTAATTTTTTAATCGCTTCTTCTTTGGAAATTTGATTGCTAAACTGTAACTTTTTAACTTTCACTGCTTTATCGAATAGATCTTTAAATTCAGATAATTGATTTTTGTCGGGAATGATTATTGGTAATTGGCGTAGGTCATTGATTTGAATGTTAACAGAATTATTAATAAACTGCCTATAATAGTTAAATAACATAATAGAATTAATTATGCTAACTAAATAATAATCTGGAATTCTATCATTAGCAGAATACAAAGACATTGAACCTACATCATTAATTGTTTTTGCTTTCATTCTGCATTTTATTAACTTCGCATGTGGGTTTAACACATTTGTCCAGCAAAAACCTTCTTTAAAATAAAATTGCGGATTGCGAACAACAGGCATACCCTGCCCTTTTTTCCCACTGTTTTTATATAGCCAACTTACTACTTCTTTTGACCAATCAATAACAAATGGTGTTTCTAAGTACCATCTGTTACCATCTCTATCTCCTTTATCATAAGGCACATAATGTGGTTTTAATTTATCAATACCATTTTTCTTTTCATCTTCGTTTAATTCACCTACATTTGCAATTTCATCCTCAGAAATTATTCGAAAGAGATAACCCTGGCCAAAAATATCTCTGCCATATTTTTCTTTTATATTGTCAAACAGTTCGGCAATTTCCTTCTCAGATTTTTCACTTAAATAATATTTCGCGTTCTCATAGCTTTTTATTGTTAAAGAAATATTATTTGTTATTACTGCCTCAAAAAGTTTTTTAGGTCTTGAATTAACAATATTATTTGCTTGTTTGGTGTTCTCCCGAACTCCGACAAAGCGTCCATTATTACTTGTAGCTAATCCCTGTCCTCCTTCTGTTAACGCACCTAGTAAAGCAATGTTTCCCGGTTGAAGATTATTACGGTAATTTTCTAAAGCATTAAAATTTTCTGCAATTTTTTTACTGGTTACAATTTTTGGCCACCATCTATCGTATAAATCCTTTACAATTAAATTATATTTGTTGTAGAACGACATATTAAAAGGAGTGGGCGGAAAAAATACAATATTAACTGCATTACGAAATATATTAATCTTAGCATCATAAATCTTAGGATTATCAAAATCTGAAAGTGCATCTTTAAATATTAAAGAATAATTATCTTTATTTTGAATATTTTGAGCTATGGTAATCGCCGGAGTCACCATTGCATCAAAGACATCAGCCGTTTTAATAATTTCTATAAGTTTTTTACTTTGGAGAAGTTTTCTAAGGTTCATTTTTGTATTAATAGTCAAAAATGTGTCTGAGGTAATAAAACTTAAAATACCTTCCGGTTTTAGTATTTCGAATGATCTAAAAAAGAAATGGTTGTAAAGATCGTCTGCAAAACCATAATGTCTTTTTAAATCAGCCTTAGGAGTGCTGTGTTCTCCTTTTGTAGATACATACGGAGGATTGGCTATCACAATATCAAATCCGTTTTTCTTATCAAACACATCTGCAAAACACAATCTCCACAGAAAAAATGGTCTAATGCCAGACTGTCTATATTCATCTAAAATTTTATTTATTTGCCATTGCTGGGAAATAATTTTTGAAGATTTTTCTGCATCTCTTTTGGTCATTTTAATTCCCGGAATGAGATAATTGCCTATGTTTTTACTTTCCTGCTCCAACTTTTCTATTTCTTTTTTTACACATCTTTCAATTAAATCTTGCTCAATTTTATCAATTTCTAATTTTTTCTTTCTCTTTTCTTTCACATCTCTAATTTCAAAATATTCTCTATGCAAATTATCTAACTTTTCAACAATCTTTCTTCGAGCTTCAATATCTCCAAATAAATCTTCTTGTATTTCATTGTTAAAAAGATTTTTCTTTGCTTGTTGGCTTTTAATAACCCCAATATCGAAAAGTTTTATTTTTGTATCTCCCAATATTAATTCTTCAATCAGGCTATTGCCCTGCATTATCTTATAATCCAAATTTGGCAGAGGTTCAATTTCCTCTACCTCATAATCAACTATTAAGGATAGCCAGAGGCGAAGTTTGGCGATTTCTATTGCTCCCGGATCTATATCAACACCATAAATGCAATTTTGTATGGTTTCCTTTTTAAGTTGATATTCATTTGTTGTCTTCTCGTCTAAAAAAAGATGTAAAACCTGCCGGGTTCTTACAATTTCTTGCAATAAACTTACCAAGAAAGCTCCCGAACCACAAGCCGGATCTACTATTTTTATATCTTTAAGAATTGCTTCCAGCTGCTTAGCCTCACCCTCCCAAAAAACAAGAGGCTTACTTTTTAAATTAATATTATTTTTATTTTCTTTTTCCTTGATAATATCTTCTTTCGTAATAATCATATTCCAATTTATTAACTTCCTTATTCTATCTTCATCAATTTTACTTTCGGAAATTAAATAATTTACCAAGCTTTCCTGGCACATATAATGCACAATTTTCCGGGGAGTGTAATAAGTACCTTTGCCCTTGCGCAAATTTTCATCTAAAAGATTTTCGAACACTTTACCTAACATTTCAGGGTCAACTGCTACTTCTTTTTCCAACGGTTCATCTTCTTTTACGGTAAAATTATACCGATCAAAAACATCCAGTACTTTTTCAAATATTTTGTCATCAATATACATAAAACTATTTTCCCAATCATACTCTGGTTCAAATAGCCCTCCATTCAAGAAAGGAATTCGAGATTCAAAATAAGGAGAATAACTACGATCAACCATATTTGACCGGGGATTATTGAGGGTATCATAAAAAAGGAGTTCTAAATAATCATTAAAAAAATTCTTATTCTCGAATTTTGATTTTTCAAATATATGTCGAAGAAAACATTTATCTCCTTCTCCCCAGGTTTTATTAGGAGAGACTCCCAGCCAGCCTTTTTTTTCTAAAAAATAAAGAAAAACAATCTGACCCAATAATTTTTTAGCAAAATTTTCAGTTATCATGTTACTTTTAGATGCTTCAATTTTAAAACTATGATTATTATTTAATTCTTTAACCAAGATATCAAAAAGCATCTTATATTCTTTAAAGAATTCTTTAGTCACTTTTTCAATGCTGAATGCACCTTCTACTTCATATAGTTTTGGATTATAATCATTTTCTAAAACCGGCACAAAACAACTTTGAGCAGTGTGACTACTTTCGTTTTTGCCGACCAGAAACGAATATCTAAGGGGAGTAAACTCTTCTTTTACTTTAACATCGCCTTTTGCTGTTTTTTCAAACTTATATTCCATCTTTACAAAGGAAAAGCGCCAATCCTCTCCATCCGGAGGAACAAAGGCAACAAGTCCTGCATCTTTTTCATCGCTACTTTTTAGATAATGTGCTATAAAATTACGTTGAGCAGTACGGGCGTTTTTAAGAGTGGACTCTTTTTTTAAATTCACAATCAGTATATCAATCTCTTTCCCTTCCGGATCAGCATAACTCCCAATACATTCATAAGTATTAATGCAGTTATTGGGATCACTTGAATTATAATCTCGAGCAAAAAAAGCTTTTGATTCATCATATTGATTAAATAAATTTTTAATAAAATAGATATAATTTTCTTTATTGAAGGGGTTTTGAAAAGTATTTTTAATCAGTTTTTTGGCATATTCTTTATCCATAGTTTATTCTCCAATCAAATATTCAGATAAAATGACTTCTCTCGGACCTGAAGTCTGAGCCGCACTTTCAGATAAATGTTCTTTCAAAAATTCCAGAGCAATATTTTTTTGCAATACTGCTAATATTTTTAACGGATTTATAGTTTGTTTTAATTCATTATTTAATTCTTGAAGTAGTATTTTGGTTGTCTGTTTAGGTAGAGCTCCTTCTTTAATCTTTTGTATTACTATTTTTAAATAATCTTCCTGTTCTTCGGTAAATTTTCTGGTATCTTTAGAAATAGCTTTTAATATTTTCAAAACCTGAGTGGCCGAATCTCTGCCACCGGTTAGTTTTATTTCTGGTGCTTCTTCCTGGGTGGCAAATTCGAAAGCTTCTTTGTTTTTCCCTAATAAGTCATAAAAGTTGGGACTTTTCTTCTTTCGTTTAGTATCTTCTTTTACTTCTAAGGTTTTAGCGGCAGTGATGAAATCTAATTCTTGAGGTTCCTGCTTTTGCGCAGCCATAAAAAATTTCTGGAGTTTGTCTTTGCGGAAATAAGTTAAAAGGCTATTGCTTTTTTGTTTATATATTCTGGCCGTCCTTGCCTTTTTAGGTAAGGACTTAATCCTGGCAAATAAATCCGGATTATCTTCCCGGATATCTTTAATTATTTTTAAATATTTTAAATCGCTTTCTTGTACTTCATCCTCACCGATGATAGCTTCTTTGGAAGTTAGGCGGTTAAATAATTCATAGGATTCTATTTCTTCATTTTCGGTAAGCAGGCGGGCATCATTTCCTAATAAAGAGATGAAGGCATGTATTTTGGCTGCCGCTGCCTCTTTTAACTTAATAAGATCATTGGATTGTTTGCTGGGGAAAAAATTAAAAGTGTAAATTTTATCAAAATTAGTATCTACCCGGTTAATTCTTCCTGCTCTTTGCATCATACGGGTAGGATTCCAGGGAATATCATAATTGATCACTACATTAGATTTATGAAGATTTACTCCCTCTGATAAGACTTCTGTTGAGATTAATATCCGGTAATCATCCCGGGGAGAATGGGCTTTGGGATCAAAATTTTCAATTACTTTTCTCCGGGTTGATTCACTTGAACCTCCGGTAAATTTTATTACTTTATATTTTTGCAAATTATCATTTAAATAATCTGCGGTCTCTTTGGATTCGGTAAATACTATTAATTTATTTTTTTTCAGGATAGGATGAGAAGAAAGGATATCTAAAAATTGTAGCAATTTGGGGTCTCGGTCTACCGTACTCCATATTTTTTGAATTTCTCTTAAAGTCTTTAAATCTTTTTCTAAGAGCCCTCTATATTTTGGATCAAAATCTTTGGATAAATATTTTCCGGCTTTATCTTCATCCATTAATTTTTGGATGGCTTCATCATTATCGTTTTCCAGGAATTCAAATATTTTGTTAATATATTTTTTACTAACATATACATTCCCCTTATCAAATTCTTCTATGAATTTTTCGTAAGAATAGATAAAGCGATTGATGCTTTGTCTGAAGGCATAAAAACTGCTTTCCAATCTTTTTACTAAAAGAATTTTCATAAATTTTCTCATATTTGTTTGAGCCAATTTTTCCGGTTGAGTAATTTCTCCCCGGTAATAAAGAAGAGGTGTATATCGGCTATAATTAAAATCAAGAGCAATCATTTTTATGGTCTTGGTAAAAATCTTGTCCTCTTGATCGTTTAGTTGATAAAATACCGCTTCGGGATTGACAACTTCGGGAAATTTCAATTTTTGTTTTTCTAATTCTCGGGTAAAATATTTAATTACTTCTGACCTGGTTCGGCGTACCATCAGATATTTTAAAACTTTATCTCTGATTTCCCGGGAATTCTCTTTTACAGTTCTAATATATTCCGGGTAATCTCGTTTTCGGTCTAATTTTTTTAATTTCTTTTCTAGATGGGAGAAGAATCTCTCTAAGTTGGGAAGATTAGGAATTGTGCTTTTTTTAGATTTTTGAAATAACTTTAGTTGACTTAAGATATCTTTGGGATAATTGTTGTAGGGAGTGGCGGTTACCAAGATAACTCTTTTACCCCGGCAAATCCGTGCGAGCATTTCGTATGTAGCATTTGATTCATTGCGAAAACGATGGGCTTCATCAATAAAGACATTTTTATATTTGTCGGTACCTCTTTTGAGTAATTTATCTAATTTGCCCAATGATTCAAAATCTGCCTGTTCCTTAAAACCAGAAAAAATATTAGGCCAAGAACCGGGGCTGTCTTTATCTAAAAGCATGGGAGGGGCAATTACTAAGTGGCGGCCATCTAATTGCTGGGCTAAAAGGGCAGAGATGTAAGTTTTGCCCAGACCTACTACGTCAGAGATAAAAACACCACCGTATTCCTGTAGGATTTTTTTGGCATTTAAAACCGCCTGTTCCTGATATTCAAGTTTCATAAAATCTTTGGGCACATATTTGTAAAATATTTCTTCGGCTTGCTTGAGATCATCCTGAAAGTATTCGTATAAAAATTTTAAGTAAAGTTCGTAAGGAGTTATGTTATTGTTTAGCCAAGTTTTTGTTTGGATAGTATCTTGATATCTGTCTTTTAAGTCAACAGCATCTTCCCATAGTTCATTAAATTTTTTAAGGGCAAATTCATAATCAGATCTATTTTTTAATTCCACATTAAATTCTAAATTATCAAGGAGGCCAGCTTTGGTAAAATTACTGGAGCCGGTAATTACTCTGCCTGCATCTCGGTCACTTTCAGAAAAAGTCATAATATACAGCTTGGCATGAATATTTGCAGAAGGATATGCTTTTATTTCCAACTTTCCAGTCTTTAACCATTCTAAGAAAATATGAACCCCTTCTTCTACTTTCTTGCTATCTGGGGAATTTTCCATTTCTTGAGTAACTTCTTTGGAAAATTGTTGTTTTGTCTCTGAATGGGAAAATTGTAGAGATTGCTGTTGAGGGGAATTAATTGGGTTTTCATCTAAGGTGGGGGTGGGGAGATTAGAAACATTAGTATTTATACCGACAAGGATTCTGATTTTTTCTGTTTTTTCGAGAGATTTATAAATCTCGTAAAAACCGCTGGTATAAAAATATCCTACCAAAACATCAAAAAATTGGGTATCCTTGATAAGGACTCTAAATCTATTTGCGAGACTTTGATTTTTTTCATTGGTGATAAAAGTTAAATCTTGTGATTGTGATTGCATATTGGATATTCTCCTAACTTATTAAAAATTTACCCATTAACCTCTTTTTTCAATTAAAATTCGATATTTTTTATAATTATATCACACGGCTACGACTACTGTATGGCAAAAATTATTAAAATAAATTAAAATAATTGAAAAAAGTTTGATTTTTCTTATTTTTTTTAAGAAAAATTGTGATTTATGTATAAAACAAACTGTTATCTATATACTGTATCGATTGTTAAAAGTCCTTCTTTTTTGGGAAATTGTTTTAATTTATTTATTCAGCGGTAATTATTATCCCCTGTTCTTTCCATTCAAGTAAATCGAGATTGGTGAGCTCGGATAGTTGGAGGAGATCTTGTGGGTCTTTGAATCCTCCCAGTTCGTCCCTTAAAGCGATTATTTTCTGGGCGAGAGGTTCGCTTATTTGAAATATTTTTATGTGGAAATAGTGGCTTCCTGCGATCTAAATTTCCTGGAATAGAATATTTTGACCCAAAGGCGTAAGGGCCATTTTGTAGGACTAGACAAACGTTGCCAGGCTTTTTTCGCCTTTCTCCACTGTTCTGCTTGAATGGATTTATTCCCATAGATTTCCTGATTAAAGCTTTGGATGATTAGCTGGATATCAGGCTGGCTATCAGGAAAGAAATGAGTCAGGTATCTGCCATATTCCAGGGGAGTTTTTGAGCTTTCCCTGGGAAGGCCAC
>Ga0209386_1000990_pt1 | contig 12617 bp, 7 predicted proteins | sample NGEPertwo_FD_184510 | JGI IMG/M metagenome (GOLD analysis project Ga0209386, IMG submission 184510) | Arctic peat soil microbial communities from the Barrow Environmental Observatory site, Barrow, Alaska, USA - NGEE Permafrost154B-two... | ecosystem: Environmental > Terrestrial > Soil > Wetlands... | reverse complement strand
TTCGTATTCTTCCAGAATAGGCTTCCATCTTTTTATAAAGATCTGTTGAATAATTTTCATCATTAAGTACCTCCTTTGGTGGTATAATTATACCAAATAAGTTACTTAATTACTGAGCATTAACAACCGTCCCCTGTTTTATATAATATTAACTGTCTAAGAATGAGATGTGTGCTTATTATATTTAAATATTAAACCTCAATTTTTGCTATTCCCATTTAAATTTATCTGCCTATATTTTTCTTTCCAATTTTGGAAATTCCAATTTTTTAAAAATTTTTCAGCTATCTCCTCTCCATTTTTGAATAACAAATTACTTTCTTCCTCGGTTATATCAAAGTAAGTTGTGCCAATTTCCTTTTTAATACTATTAATTTCTATCTCGGTCGATATTCCTATTGTTCGATCATAATCACCTTTAGATTCGGAAATATGATAATTGTCATGGCCATTCAAAAGCGTACCTATAATAGAATAGCAATAATTAATGGTATTTTTTATTGGATTCAGATTTGCTTTTTTCAATGTTCTTTTTTGCGATTCCATAAGTTTAAATCCAAAAGTAGGCCATCCTGGATTACATGACCCATCATCTAATAACCAGACAGGATAATTACTAAGAACACCTCCATCCACAATATAATGAGTTATGTTGTTTTTATCCTTGATTTCAACGGGTTCAAAAAAAATAGGAATGCTCATACTCATTCTTATTGCTTTAGATATACTAAAATCATCAGGATCTTTTCCAAATTTTTGAAGGTCCCCAGGGAGTACAAGAAGGCATTGATCCGTTAAATCCGATGCAATTACTTGAAGTTTATATTTATATTTATCTTCTTTATATTTTGTTCTTAAGTCTCCAAATTTATACTTCTCTTTCTTTTTTAATAAATTTTCAAACCACTCCTCAAAATAATCTCCCTTGTAGATTCCTTTTTTAAAAAGAATTTTTAATCCTTTCCAAAGCCATTCACATCTACTAGGAATTTTTTCATCTTTAAATTGGTTATAATTTAATTTTTTAAGTTCCACTTTTATTTCTTCAGAATTAAAACCTACCGCCAATAAACCAGCAACAATTGCACCAGCAGATGTGCCAGCTAAATTTTCAAACTTATAACCAGCTTTTTCAATTACCGATACGGCCCCAACTAATCCGATGCCTTTTACGCCGCCGCCTTCGAAAACAGCATCAACCTTTTTCATCATTATATCCTCCTATAATAATTAAAATAGGGACTTTGTTTATTCTAAGGTGTAATTTTCAAGAGAATCCCAGAGTTTGAGATATTTTTCAACTTCTGTTTGTGATGGTTTATCTATATCTAAACGCTTTCTCATCATTAACCCGGGTAGCCCAAAATTCCTTATTTAATTTTCTTATATATTTCCTCAATAAATCTTTTTATTTCTTTTTTATCATCTGTTATTCTCCATTCATCTTTAGTCATACGATTAAAAACTTCTATGTTCAAACCATTCTTAAAGCTTTTAATCAACCCTATATCATCTAAGTATTTTTCAACATCTGTAGTATCACTGATTTCTATTGTTAAAGATTTAATTTCTTCAATTCTTGGATTTTTAGTATTTTCTCCTTCTTGTTCTTTAATTTTTACAACAATACATTTTTTGATTCGTTCATGATGACAGTAATTTTCTATTTCACGCTTCGTTAATTTTTTAAAGTCTGCTCCGTCGCTCTCACATCTATTTTTTATTCTTTCGCACCATTTATCTTTACCATTTTTATTATCATCACCATCTACAATTACTGAATAAAAATTATTACCTTTCAACTTCTTAAATAAACCTAAATCAGCATAATTCTTTAATGAGCTGCCACCACCAATTACACAAAGAATGTTGTCACTTTCAAAATGTTTTCCTAAAACCGTTTTAGCATAGGCATTTAAAAAATGGATATCATCTTCTCCTTCAACAAAAATTAAATATTTAGTTTCTTCCAATAAATTATAGTCTGGTTTTATACCCAATTCTTTAATAATTTGATCTATTATGTCTTGATTGTCTTTTTTATAATGTGAAATGCCATTTGGGTCTTTTGTGACTAAAATAGAATTTTCACCTCCGGTTGCTCCTGCAAAAATTGGAGAATGTGTTGTTAAAAAGAATTGTGCATTGTCAGAAATTTTAATAATAGAATTAAGCAAATCTTCTTGAGCAGAAGGGTGTAAATAGGTTTCTGGGTCTTCGATAGCAAATATTTGATTTTGAACATTCTTTTTACTTGCTAGATATTCAAAATAGGCTACCATAAGTAATCTTTTAAATCCTGTGCCTTTATGAGAAATTGGGACATCAAAATTTTGTCCTTCAAATTCTAAATTAAGATCAAATTTTTTTAATGATTTAGACCAATCAAAATCAGTTGTAGGATTCAATTTTTTAAGATTGGAAACATTTTTCTTCATGTATTTTCTAATCTCTTCAAACTCGGTTGCTAATTCAATTTTCAATCCCTTTTCAATCTCATTTGTCTTATCCTTAGAACTCTCAAAATAACTTAAAATTATTGGCTTGAATTGTGATTGGAAATTTGTGGCTTGAACATCTAAATCTTGTTCTGCATCGAAAAAAGAATATTCTGGTAATTTTATCTCATATGTTTTTTCAATATTTTTTATAAAATCAGCAAGTTCGTGATATATATCTTTTCTGTCCTTGTCTTTTAATATTTCTTTAATTTGTTCTATTCTAATAACATTCTTTTTCCCCCTGCCTGATCTTTTAGGTTCTTCCCCCAAATCAGAAATTATTTTATTTAAATCTTGCTCCTTCTTGTTCCAAAGATCTTGATACTGTTCTTCTGTAAAGTCATGGCAAAGATAATATTCTGATATTTTAATTTTTCCGTTTATTATCGAAAAGTCTTTTTTTATAGTAATCAGATTGCTAGAATCTAAAGCAAGATTATCAACTTCAACTGACGGAAAAAAAGATATTTCAATACTTGTACTTTCTCCCTCTTGTTTTCCTTTAAATACATCTTTAATATCAAATTTCTTTGTATTGAAAAAACATTCTAATGCTCTAAGTATAATAGATTTACCAGCGTCATTTTTTCCAACCAAAGTATTTAGATTAGATATTTCAAGTTTTTCTAACTTTTTGATGCCTCTATAGTTCCTAATTGTGATAAATTTTATATACATAATAAACCTCTTTTAATTAAAATGGGAACAACCCCGCCCCCTGTCATATATCCTCCAAACAAATTATTAAAGTTAGAGATGAGTTTCTGTATCTAAAACAAACGAAAACAGATCTTTTTTAATATTTTTTCTTCATTTCAAACTATCAAACATGTTTTCAATAATTTTTTCCTCATTATTATGAGAATAATTTCTTAGGTATTCGTCCTCCAAATAATCACCCGGATCAATATTATTATATTCCTCTGCTATTATGTTTTCCAAATCGACTATTAAGTCTTGAAAATCGATTTTCAGATTTTTTTCAAATTCTTCTAAGTTAGATTTTAATTCTTCGGCAATATCAAGATTGAATTCATCTCCATTACAAACAAAATCAAAATCATTATTTACTACTTCGATAATTTCTCTTTCCATTTCTTCAAATCCTTTGCCATTATCAAAGAGTTTTTCAAATATTTTTGGAAAATATTTTTTTATTTTTATTAAATTACTAATATCATTCATTACTTCTATGGAAGAAAAATATTTCTCAAAATATTCCTTGTCTTTATAATTAATATTTTTATTCAAAATAATAAGAATTTCCAATAAAGTACCTGTATCAATAGGTTTTATACTATTTTCGTTTTTAAATTGTAAAAGTTTAGTAATTATAAATTTTACAATTTTAGGATATTCTTTGAGATTAAAAAAAGAAGCTAAATCATATAATTTTTGAATATTCGATAATTTTTCTACTTCCCAATAATACTTATTCGCATTTTCGTAATATCTGTGCATTCTAATGTTTTCTAAATTATCAAATTTTTGAATGATATTATTTATCAGTTTGGAAACTAAATCATCATCTAATAGGTTCTTGTAAGACTTACTCTCGGAATAAATTCTATAAATATCACATAGTTGATTTAAATATATTGCGCTATCAATAAGTGAACTAATTATATCTATATTATTTCTGACTTTATTGATTAAAAAATCTCTAATAGACGGATTTTGAAATTGGATTAAATTTTTAGTTTTATTTTTCTTCTCTAAACCATAACTTCTATCACTCCGAACTTTTGATATTTTTATAAAGGTATTTTCTAGTTCCTTTAGCGAATTAATAAAATCCTCTCGATTAATTTCAAAATTTAATTTATTTGATTCATTTTTGTAAAGCTTCCAAAAAGATTTTACTAAATCATCCTCAAATATTTGATCATTAGAAACCAGCATAATATATAAGAGGTGTTGTGAAGATTTTGAAATCTGATTTTCAAAAGAATGTTTCCAAATATTAATTGGATTGTTCAAACTACCAATAAAAAGGTCAATAAACTTTCGTTCAGAAATATAACCTATTTTGCTTATATCAGTCATAAGTTGAATGATTCGAGGATTATAGTTTGGGTGGTCAATTATTTTTAAATAATTTTTGTCAATTAACAATACACGGATATATCCGGGGGGTAAGTTTGAATAGAAAAGATGATTGTAAAGTATCTCTGCTCGAATTAATTTTGAATACTTTTCTAAATCTATAATACATTTAGCGAGATCTAAATTAAAATTTGCAAATATTTCATACTTTAACTTTGCTTGACTTAAAATATACTCTCTCGTAGTCATAATGAGCTTTTTATTTGAACCTTTCTTTATTTTCTCAATAAATCTAACAAGCCTTTGATCTTCATTTTTCTTTAGTCTTCCTTCAAGAAAATTTCGCCCTAAAAAATCATCATAGTAAAATAGCTGTTTTTTCCCTCTCTCATATAATGATTCTGCTTCATTTATATCTGAAGAAACTACTACCAATTCATAATCTTTTAATAAATAAATGAAGATTAATATCCTGGCTAAAGTTGTTTTACCTATTCCGGGAATTCCAGAGATAAGGACATAGTTGTGATGATCCAATATATTAATTGCATCATAAAAACTATCGTTTTGTACGTATATATTAATCTCTTTACGAATTTTTTCTTCTTCAAACTCAGAACGGTTGATAATATCATTATGTAATAATTTATGAACTATATTAGTGCTCGAAAGCCAAAGCTTAAAATGATTTTTTTCAATTTCCGGATATTGACTAAGTAAATTATTTAAATCGTTTTTACCAAAAATATCTGAAGGCTTTTTTATATATCCATTAAAGATTTTAATTATTTCGTCTTTATTAAGAGGTGTTAACCCTACAGAAGTTGATAAAATATATTTTTGGGGATTTAAAATTTTTACTTTCTCGCATTCTATCTTTAGATCTGATTTTAAAGAGTGATAATTATTATATCTTTTACATTGAACTATTAAATCGTTATTACTGCCTTTGGAGCATCTTAAATCAATACCTTTGTCTCTTCCTGTTGTAAATGATTCAAGATTGATATCGTAGTATTCTTGTAAAACGTCTCTTGTTAGTTCCTCAAAATCAAAAGGTGATAAATTTAAGAAATTATAATTAGGCATAAATCATTATCCTGTCCTTTAAAAGATTTATATCTGAACATCACATTCTAAATTAATTTACTAAGTGTTCGCTTTATATCAAATCAATAGCATAGGTTACAGGGGTCAAAGTTTATTCTTTACTCAAATTGTTCGATATTTCTCGTAAGCTTTCGAGGCTGGATTCCAAATTTTCAATTATATCCTCAACCAGAACATCAGGATCGGGAAGATTGTCTAAATCTGTTAAACTTTTATCTTTCAGCCAGAAGATATCCAAACTTGTCTTGTCTCTTGAAATTATTTCATTATAAGTAAATTTTTTAAATTGTTCTGTTTCCTCTCTCAAATGTCTATTTTCAGGATGATAGCATTCAATAAAATCTTTTAAATCTTCAAACTCCATCTTGTTTTTCTTTAAAGTAAAATGTATATTGGTACGTAAGTCATATATCCAGACTTCTTTGGTCCAGGAATTTTTACTTGCAGGGTGATTATCAAAGAAAATTACATTTGCTTTAACCCCCGGTTTATAAAATATTCCGGTAGGAAGTCTTAATATTGTATGTAAATCAGTTATTTCAAGCATTTTTTTTCTGACAGTTTCACCGGCACCACCTTCAAACAATACATTATCAGGAACAACTACTGCTGCCTTGCCATCAGATTTTAATAAAGTTCTTACATGTTGGACAAAATTCAATTGCTTGTTTGAAGTTGTAGTCCAAAAATCCTGTCTGTTATAGACAAGATCTTCTTTTTCCTGTCTACCTTCTTCGTTAGTGAAAGTCATACTACTTTTTTTGCCAAAAGGCGGATTAGTAAGAATATAATCAAACCGCTCTCCGGGGTCAGCAATCAAGGCGTCATTTCTGTTTATAGGTGGCTCGCTATTCATATCACCAATATTATGTAAAAATAAATTCATTAAACAAAGCCGGTATGTAGTTGAAACTAATTCCCAACCTCTAAAAGTATTAAATTTTAAAAATTCTTTTTGTTCCTGGTTTAGCTGATAATTATCAGGATTAGAAATGTAATCATATGCGGCAAGAAAAAAACCGCCTGTTCCACAAGCAGGATCAGCTATTGTTTTAATTGGTTCGGGTTTAATGCATTCTACCATCGCTTTTATAAGTACGCGTGGTGTGAAGTACTGTCCGGCGCCGCTTTTAAGATCCTCTGCGTTTTTCTCCAACAATCCCTCGTAAATAGTACCTTTAACATCTACGCCCAATATCGCCCAGTTTTCAGAATTTATCATTTGTATAATCCGATAAAGCTTTGCCGGATCTTGTATCTTGTTCTGCGCTTTAATAAATATCTGACCTATTAATCCTGATTCTTTCCCAAGTTCTTTCAATAAATTTATGTAGTGCGTTTCAAGTTCTGCTCCTTTTTTATCGATTAGTGTTTGCCAGCTATACTCTTCCGGTATTTTTAAATCCCTGTTATACGGCGGTTTTGAATATTCATCTGCCATTTTTAAAAATATCAGATAGGTTAATTGTTCCAGATAATCACCGTAGGTGATACCATCATCACGAAGCACAGTACTAAAACTCCATACACGGGATATTATTGTATCTGCATTCATCTCTTTTTCCTCTTTTTATTATTGGATTCAAATTTTTCTTTTTCCTGTTTTATTCTTTCCAATAGTGTTTCGGCAGACGAGTCTGACTGATTGTCGATTTTTAATAAGTCTTTTAAATATCTTCTCCCACTTGTTTTTTTTAATTTTTTTTCTCTATCTAAAGCTTCTTTAAATGTATCTACTATTTCATAATAAAATAATCTTACTGGTTCATGTTTTTTTGTCCATCGAGCAGCCTTACCTTTCTGGTGCAATTTCCATCGATCTAATATTCTTTTAGTTTGCCCGATATAGACACTCCCATTGTTGCATTCTATCGCATATACAAACCATTTACCTTGCTCTGATACGAGTAAACTCATCTCATTATTAACTAAATATCTATTTTCCATTTTTGCTCATTTTATCTTTTTCAATTTTTATTTGTTTTAAAAGTTCACAGGCAGGCAGGTCATTTGGATCTTGTGAAACAAGTTTACCTTCAAATGCTTTTTTTAAGATGCTCTGGCGTAGATACTCAAGTTTGCTTAGATTTTGCTCAACGGTTTTCTCAACTTTATCACACACAGAAAGTCGTGATCCGATTTCCTGTAGAATTTGTTCTTGTTCCTCTTTTGTAGCCATAACAATTAATAATTCTTTAAAGCGTGATTTATTTAATATAGGTAAAGTTGTGGAAGATGATTTAGAAATTATTTGTTCTTGAAAATATGGACTTATAACTTGATAATATATAAAATCCGGATTTATGAATGTATCTGGTATTATTGCATTAATCTGTTGATTAGATGCACCTGGCAAACGGATAATTCCTGTTTTGCCAATAGTCGCCCCGATACACGTAACTAATATAGAATTTATTGGTAAAAACCTTGCTTTCTTAAGGCCTTTTACTGATAGATATTCTCTTGCATTTCTTACATTAATACCAGCTTCCAAATCAGTAGGTTTATAAAAAGGATAATCATATCCATAATTGCTTTTAACATTTTTTCGTGGTGTTGTTCCTGTTTCAATTTCTCCAATTTCTAAAATCTTTAACCATTTCCAAGATTTAGGTACCTTAAAAAGTTCGTCAGTATTTTCATTTTTTATTTTTAATGCTTCTTCTGCTACTCTTGATGTATTTTTTTTACGCCATTCTTCTGTAAATTTTCCTTCAAATGCGGTTTTAAGAACTGCCTGTCGATAGATTTTTAGCTGTTCCTGTATTTTTTTTAAATCTTCGGTTGCCTTATCTAAATCTAAAAATAATTCTTCGATTTTTTCTACAATGCGGTTTTGTTCATTTAAAGGAGCAACTTTAATGGTAATATTCTTCATTGAAGATTGATTTAATTTTAAGCGAGTAGTACCGGTAACATGCCCAATAAAATTATACTGATTAAGGTAAAAACATAAATATTTATTTGATATATATCCTTTTAAAATATGTGCATGATTATTTACCCAAAATTTTCCACTTACGATATAAGCCTTATTTTTTAGCGGATCTAAAAAGGGAGCACCATCTTCTCCTAAAAGTACATATTCTCCATCAAATAAATAATCGTTGATATAATCAACCTGACCCGTTGCTCCATAATAAGGATACAGTTCATTTAATTTTTTGTTTTCTTTCCTTTTTTGTCTTTCTTTTGAATTTATAGGAACCCTTTTGTAATCTAATATCTCTGCAATAGATTCCAAGTCGGTAGTTACCCAATTATTAGGTAAAACAGTCATTATGCCACTAACACCTCATTTAATTCATTTATTATCTTATCGTAATCTTCACCAAACACTTGATAGAATTTACCTATTCCGCCAAGTGCATCAAAGGGAGTAAAATTAAAATTACCTTTAGTTATTTTCATAGAAGTCATGATGTGGTCTTTTATCATTCTAAGCCATTCCATTTGTACTTCTGTAAATTGTACATGTCCTGCATTTTTTTTGAATACCCATTCCTTGAAATTTCGGTTAATAATTTCGGAAAACGGGGCTAACTCTTTATCTATCTTAAGTTCATACCTAATAAGAGAAACGATATCAGTCAGCATTCTTTTCGTGCTTATTCCTTTTACTTTATTATCGCCAAGCTGATAATAAGCTCCCCACAATCTTTCTACAGTTAAAGAATACGGATGTGATTTTAAAACTGAATAAAGTTCGTTTATCATCTTAAAGGTAATTTCTTTTATTCTTTGAGGTTGACTGTAAAATATTTTCAATGCAGTAATTTCATCTTTGTTCTTTCTTATAAAATCCCGGAAAGTTTCTATGGTGTTTTGCGCCTGGTTTTGTGTCTGTTTATCCCAATCGGCATTTATAACGGTATCAATATTTACTGTATCAATTATTTGTTCGTGTGTTTTCCTAACATCTTCAATGTATTCTCTAATATCAGGATTATTAAAAATATCGCAGGCTTTATCTAAAAATTCTTTCTTAGCACCTTCAATCTGCTCTTTTGTTAATTTTTCTATTCTTTCTACTTCAAATTTTTCTTTTAACTTCTGATTGATAAAATCCGGATCATTTGCATTAAGCAAAGCTTTCACTACTTCTTTTATGGATACGCCTGAAGAAATCTCTTCAAATTTTTCTTTTTCTTTTTCAGATAAAGCTTTATCTATTCTGGTTAATCTATTTGCGGTTGATATTAAAATATCTTCTTCCCTGCTGCCCATTGCGATATTCATCATCAGGTCTTTTAAAGGAATTGAAGGCTTCCGTTCAAGTGGCCGGCTATCCGTTTTTAATGATTTACATACTCCAACAGCATCTACTATTACATAATGAGTTTTATTTTCGGAAGCGGAAGGTGTCACTTTTCTCAAGTCATCTTTTGGAAGTGTCCTGGTGCCCCTTCCTTTCATCTGTTCAAAATAATTCTTTGATTTTACGTCACGCATAAATATTATACATTCTATCGGTTTTACATCCGTACCGGTAGCTATCATATCGACAGTAACTGATATTCTTGGGTAATAGTCATTACGGAATGAAGTGAGGATAGATTTCGGATCTTCAAGAGATTTATAGGTAATCTTTTTGCAAAATTCATTACTTTCGGCAAATTCTTCCCTTACAATTTGAATAATATCGTCTGCATGACTGTCAGATTTGGCAAAAATCAAGGTCTTTGGAACTTCTTTCCTGTTGGGGAATATTTCTGTTAAAAGCTTGCTTTTAAAAGTCTTGATGATATTTCTTATTTGGCTGGGGTTAACTACACTTCTATCCAAATCATTTCCAAAATATTGAAACTCTTCGTCTAATTGCTCCCAGCGTTCTTCTCTGGTTAGTTTATTTCGAATATCAATAAATTCTTTTGCTTTTATCTTACTTCCTTGTTGAGTAATCTCCGTTTCAATAACATAAGTATCATATCCCACGTTCACTCCATCTACTACTGCCTGTTCATGAGAATATTCACTGACTACATTTTCATGAAAGAAAGCAAAAGTCCTTTTATCGGGGGTAGCAGTAAGTCCTATGTGAAAGGCATCAAAATATTCAATCACTTGCCGCCATAAGTTATATATCGAACGGTGACATTCATCTATTACAATAAAATCAAAAAATTCGGGTGGGTATTTCTCATTATAAACTACATCTTTAGGTGGTCCAACCACTTTAATTTCATTTAAGGAGGTTTCCTCTACACTCTCATCAAGTTCTCGATCCTTTAAGATTGAATACATCCTTTGAATGGTACTGATGCAGACTTGACTGTCTTTTGAAATGTATCTTGAATTTAAACGCTGAACATTGTAAAGCTCAGCAAAATTTCTGGGATCATCAACCGGTGAATAGCCAATAAATTCCTGTTCCGCTTGTTCGCCTAAATTTTTTGTATCAACAAGAAATAAAATCCTTTTTGCATGGGCAAATTTTAGTAATCTATACACTGATGTAACAGCAGTATAGGTCTTTCCGCTCCCTGTCGCCATTTGTATAAGCGCTCTCGGCCGATTCTCAGAAAATGATTTTTCAAGATTTTTTATTGCTATTATCTGACATTCTCTTAAACCTTTGGCATCTAATTCGAGAATTTTAGCAAGTTTGTTCCTTAAAGTATCATCCTGTTTAAGCCATTCCTGTAAAGTTTGTGGTTTTTGAAAATTAAATATTAATCTTGAACGATGTATGTTGTCATTAGAATCTGTGAATCTGGTAAGTTCTCCTGTACTCTCATACCTAAATCGAAGAGGTTTACTATTTAAGAACCATTTTAAGTGGCTTTCCGCATATTTTGAAGTTTGATCTTCGATCTGAGTTAGTCTGACTCCTTCTTCTAGTTTTTTCGCTTCGATTACACCAACTGGTTTTTTATCTATGAAAAGTAGATAATCAGCCGGGCCGGAATCTGTTGGGTATTCTCTTACTGCGATACCTAAGCCAGCGGAAAGATTTAATTGATTTTTATTTTGGATTATCCATCCGGTTTGGATTAAATTCTTATCTATTTGTAGTCTTGCTTTAACTTCAGGAGTTATATAACTATCAGACATTTTCACTTCCTATTAATTTATTTACTAATCTATTTATATTGTAAAGGATTTATTATTTTTATCAATATTTTTTTATATTAGAAGTTAATTCGCCAACCTTATCGCCAACTTATTCGCCAACCTTATTTGAGAATATAGTGTAAAGCTCTCCCTTTTCCTTCGCTCTTAACAATCTCTAAATCTATCAATTTTTTAATCTCTTTTAGAGCTCCTTCGTCAGAAAGCTTAAACATTTCTCGTACATCTCGATTGCTTATTTTTCCATTTTGATTTATAAATTCTATAATCCTCATCTGTCTTTCGGTTAGAGCGATCTGTTTACCTTTTGCTTTCCTCAGTCTTTTGCTACTGAGTCTTACTATTCTTTCTTTAACTGCTTCAGTACTTATATTTACTCCTTCGGTAAAATATTCCAACCAATTGGTTAAATCTAAGATATCCGGTTTAACGCTTTGTAATGCTTTATAGTATGCTGATCTATCAGAATCATAGTAATCATCAAGGCAAAAAAATTGATTGGTATCAAAGCCGCGTAAATAGATAATTAAAGCAGCCAGGACTCTCGCTGTTCTACCATTGCCATCAACAAAGGGGTGGATTCTGACAAATTCATAATGGACGATTCCTGCTTCGATGACCGGATCAAGCTCTTTCGATTCTTCCGAGTTTATCCATTCAAGTAAATTTTTAACCAATCCCGGCACTTCCAGATTTTGAGGAGGTCTAAAAAAAACCTCTCCGGTAACTCTGTTTCCCACTACTACATAGCGGTTGCGATAAACTCCGGAATCAGCGAGATTATTTAAAGTATTTTTAGTTACCATACGATGGATATTTAAAATATCTTTTTCAGTTATAAAATTTTCTTTTATCAGATTTTTAATATTTTTTAGTACATCTAAATAA
>Ga0209386_1000989_pt1 | contig 12617 bp, 9 predicted proteins | sample NGEPertwo_FD_184510 | JGI IMG/M metagenome (GOLD analysis project Ga0209386, IMG submission 184510) | Arctic peat soil microbial communities from the Barrow Environmental Observatory site, Barrow, Alaska, USA - NGEE Permafrost154B-two... | ecosystem: Environmental > Terrestrial > Soil > Wetlands... | reverse complement strand
TTCATTAGAAACATGTCCTGTAACAAGATAAATCTGTGGGTTATCAGCTATAATTTCTAGTATTTCAGTAAGTTCAGGTCCGGGTTTTCCCTGAGGAATTCTTATGCAACGACTCAATTCCTCTTCTGCAAATTTGGGGTACTTTTCCCTTAGAGTAATCCATTTTCCATCTTCATATCGCCCTTCCTTATAAGCCTGGTAATAAGTGGAGTGCGCTCCAAAACTAACATAACGTGCTCCTGAACCATAGTGCACTGCCGTTTTAACCGCCCTTGGATTCATTCCCCCAAAAACAGTGTTTAAGATGATTCCACCATAGGTAGTAAATCCTTCTACAACTTGATTTACTATCCAGGATGTTCCCACAGACATATTAAAGACATCCATGTAAACAATACCCCTCATACCTGCTTCCTTTGCTTCAATAGCCGCGCCAACAGGATCAATGCTCCTTGGACTACTTACAAGATGGGGACAGGCATGAACATGTATATCAATTGTCCCTTTTAATAATTCTTCACTTTTTTTACGTGAACGAGAAAACTTCCAGCTTGTATTATCCATCATAAAATTCCACTCCTTTAAATTTAATTTTTTTGATTTGTAATTTGATAAATTTTTCAACCAAGTTATTTACAATTTTGTTATTCTTCCATCTTCCTTTCAAAATTCTTAACAATTGGAGGCCTTATAATACATTGCGTAATTTCTTAGTAGCCTCGTAATCAATCGTAACAGGTTATGCAATAACAACCTCTTTTCCTCTTGATGAGGTATTTTTTCTCTTTTTTTAAGATATAGTTCTCTATGGTCAGCTTACCAATTATCTGCTCTAGCTTGACAATCTCCTTTTTCAATCTGTTGATTGCTTGATCATTATTCTTTCTATCCAGTTCTCCATCCAGGTATTGCCTTTTCCAGCGGTGGATGAGTACAGGGGAGATATTACTTTCTTTCCCCAGCTGGAGGGCAGTCTGCCACTCAAGAGAAACTGGATGACCTCTTCTTTCTGTTCTGTGCTGTACCGTCTTCTATGGATCCCCCTAACCACTTTGCTCCTTTCTTTATCGGTCATTTTATTATACCGGAAGTCTTATTTTTTAGAAATCTGTCCAGTGGTTTAGGTGCAGTTCACTCAACAATCTTGCTAATCTTTTTGAATCATTAGAAATTCTTACTATTAGTTAAATCAACAACCATAATCAAGGATAATTACTAAATACAAGACTTTATCGTCCAATACTGTAAGTACTTTAACATAATAACCTGACTTTCCCAGATTTTCCATCTATTAATATATTTTTAAATATTATTATTTTCAAGATTGAAAAATATTGTTTTATTCATAAATATTACTAAATTTTAAATATACATTAGTATCAGCTAAAATTATTTTATCTGTCAACATTACTTATTTTTGTATTATCTTATTAATTACTTCTCTATCTAAACGCTGTAATATTTTTATTAAAAGTTTTATTGTCTCTTCATAATCAAATAAATCCATTACCCCATGGAAAGCATGAATATATCGGCATGGCACACCGATTACAACGGTTGGTATACCTTTACCAAAGAGATGAATAGGTCCAGCATTATTCCCTCCGAATGCAGCTGTCAACTGAATATGGATTTCTTCTTCTTTAGCTAGTCCAATAATCCAATTAAGAAGTTTAGGATTTGGTATCATAGAATTATCATGAACAACTACATTAGGACCACCACCTAGATTACTTTCTGATACTATATTATTTTTTAAAGCAGGAGTATCCGTAGTCAATATACCTTCGAGTACTATTGCAACATCAGGTTTTACAGTATCATTATTTTGAAGTACACGTGCACCTCGATTGCCAACTTCCTCTTGAACAGTAGATGCTAAAGTTATTGTATTTGGATGATTACAATCCTTAGCAACATCAATTAAAGCTTCTACGATTGCTCCTAATCCTGCACGATCATCAAAAGCTTTACCAATTACACGCTGTTCATCGCACATGATTTCAAAATTAGCGTAAGGAACAATGGGAAGTCCTGGTCTAATTCCCATTTCGTAAACCTTTTTTTTGTTTTTAGCCCCCACGTCAATAAACATTCCAGCAATGCTATCTTTCTGTTCTGCTGCTATATGAGATACATGAGGAGGCACAGTTCCAATAATTCCAGTAATACTTTTTTCATCAGATCTTATGACAACTCTTTGTCCAAGCAATTCATTGCTAGGCCATCCACCTATAGCTCGAAATTTAATAAAACCGTCTTCAGTTATGTATGTAGTAAGAAATCCAATTTCATCTGCATGTGCCTCTATCAGCACGTTTGGAAAACTACTTTTTCCTTTACAATGTGCAATTAAGTTTCCTATTGAATCATATTGTATAACTACATTAGATGGTAACTGTGCTGCTACCTCTTTTTGAATATCAACCTCAAAACCTGATACACCATGTGCATTTGATAGTTTTTTTAATCTTTCTATTCTCTCTGTTACTGCCATTATGATATAATTCCTCCTTTTTTTGTATTAAATGGCCGAACGATATGGAACTCCATTTGATACATATTGCCTTAGAAGATAATAGTTCTATCGGCATCTTTCACATTACATAAGTGAAACTCCCCCAGCAGGAGCTGGGGGGGGCTTCTTAAACCTATTGCAATGTTAATTTCAGTTGCCCTTTGTCTATTTTTTCTTGATGCTCAACGTAGGCGAGAATTTCCTTTTCATTCAAGCTTATACACGATACACAGTATCCTCTAGACCAGATGCCGCCTTTTCTTGCATAAGTTTTTTGCATAAAAGGAAATTTCGCCTTGAGCTTTTTTGCCGACTGTGTTTTGATATACTGAATTGCATTGGCAACTGCAATTCTGGGAGGTATCACGATTACCATGTGAACATGATCCTCTTGTACATTAACCTTTACTACCTCGATATCGGGATAAAGTTCTGGAATATGCAAGAGTATTTTCTCCGTATATTTTTTTACTCCTTTTGCAAAGATTTTTCTCCGATATCTCGGTAATCTCTAGGATTAGCCTCGGTAGATTGATTTGCCGTCATTCCTGCTATCCAGTCTCCTATCGTACTCTTGGAATGAGTTATTAGCTCAGCATTACCTGCCCGTTAATCCCCTTTCAATTACCATTTTAAAGATACTCTGTTTAAGTTCTTCACTATATTTCAATTTGTTTCCCTTTCTTCCTTCCCACACTATCACCTCAAATGTCTATGTTTTTAAGTCAGTATTAATAAGATGACAGGCAACAAAATGATTTTCTTGATATTTTTTTAATAATGGCCGAACCTTACGACAAAGGTCAAAAGCATAAGGACATCTATCAACAAATATACAAGAATTCTTATTTGATGGATCTTGAGACAATTCACCTATGATTGGGACAGGAGGCCGTTTTTCACTAGGATCAGCAACTGGTGCAGCAGCAAATAGTGCTTTTGTGTAAGGATGTACTGCATTTTTTGGCACTTCATGGGAAGGTGCTATTTCAACAATTTTGCCCAAATACATTATTGCAATACGATCTGCTAAGTATCGAACAGTAACAAGATCATGTGATATGTACAAAATTGTCAAATTCAGTTCTTTTTTTAAACGACGAAGCAGATTAAGAATACCTGCCCTAACTGATACGTCTAACATAGATACTGGTTCATCTGCAACAATAAAATCCGGTTTCATCACAATACAACGTGCTATTCCTACACGTTGTCTTTGACCACCAGAAAGCTCATGTGGATACCTATTTACAAAATCAATAGCAGGACGAAGTTCTACATCTTCAAGGGCCTCCACAACTTTTTTATATAAATCTTCTAAATTGCCAATATTATTAACAACGAGTGGTTCAGCAACAGTTTGATACACAGTAAACCGAGGATTTAAAGATTGATAGGGATCCTGAAAAATCATTTGTATTTTTTTCCTGAAAGAATTTAATTTATCATTTGTACTTATTAGAGGATTTCCTTTGAAGTAAATATCACCTCTAGTAGGATTTTGTAATTGGACTAATATTTCCCCAAGTGTTGTCTTTCCACAACCACTTTCTCCAGCAATACCAAGAGTTTCTCCATTATATATGTTCAAAGTTACTCCATTAATAGCAGTAACTTTATTTTCTTTTTTTGAAAAAATTGTTTGAATAATATTATCTCTTATAGTATATTCTTTTACAAGATTATTAATTTTATATAATAAAGATTTCTCATCATTAAAACCATTTTTAGCATTTCCATTTAAAGGCAATAATTCATTTCCGTTTTGCCCCTTCAGATTAGCTGAAATTAGTTTTTTAGATTTTCTACTTGTTTTAATTTGACGATGATTAAACTCGAGCCAAGTTGATGGTTTATTTGCAATTATGCGATTGGCTTTTGCTGAATTGAAAAAGTGACATCTAACATCATGCCCATTATCAATTTTATATAAAGGAGTAGGAGAAGTTTTGCAAATATCCTGTGAGAAAGGACATCGATCGGAGAATGAACAAGATTGTGGGATATGGCGAAGATTGGGAGGATAGCCAGGAATTGAAATAAGATCTTTTTTGGGCCCAGATAGTGTTGGATATGCTTTTATCAATCCCATACTATATGGATGACAAGGTTCATGAAAAAAAGTATTTACATCACAGAGTTCAACAATTTCTCCTGCATACATAACAGCGATTTTGTCGCATGTTTCCGCTATCATAGATATATCATGACTTATATAAATAAGGCAATTACCCAGCTCGGAGTGTTTTGAAGTTATTTCACGCAGAATATGATCTTGAACAATAACATCAAGTCCTGTTGTTGGTTCATCTGCAATTATAACTTCTGGATTAAGACTGAGTGCCATCGCTATAACTACACGTTGTTTCATCCCTCCACTAAGTTCATGTGGAAAAGCTTTAAGTTTTTTAGGTTCAAGTCCTACATAGGCAAACAACTCTTCTGATTTTGACCAAGCTTTTTTCTTAGATATTTTTTCATGAGCCCTGATTGTTTCAACAACCTGATCTCCTACACGATACACGGGATCAAGGGCATCCATAGCCCCTTGGGCAATAAGACTAATATTTTTAAACCGTTTTTTTTGCATTTCTTTTTCGGGCAACGACAATAGATTTACATTATTCAAAAATATTTGGCCAGAAATAATTTGTCCATTGTCAGGAAGTACTCGAAGAATAGATTTGGCTAATGTTGTCTTTCCACAACCACTTTCTCCAATTAAACCTAATGCTTCTCCTTTTTTCAATTCAAATGTAACATCCCTAACAGCTTTAATTTTTCCTTTATTTATTTTATATTCACTTGATAATTTTTCAATTCTAAGAATAGATATTTGCTCAACCTCCTATTTTACTATACTTATAGTTTTACGTAAAATTACGAAACTTAGAGTTCATAGTCCTTTCTAAAAACTTGGAAAAAAAGAAAATTCCAAGACATAAGAACATTATCGCAAAACCAGGAGGTATTATCCACCACCATGCGACACGAGCAGAACCTGTTACAAATCCCATCTGAAGAATTTGTCCCCAGCTAAGTACTGACGGATCTCCGAACCCAATAAAGGCAATACTAGCTTCAGTCATGATTACATATACAACTGTTAATGTCATTTGAAGAAATACTAATGAAATTACATTGGGCAATATATGAATAAAAATTATACGTTTAGGACTCGCCCCAATTACTTTTGCTGCTTTTATAAATGGACGCTCTCTTAACGATAAGACTTGGGAACGAATTATTCTAGCCGTGCCACGCCAAGCAATTAAGCTTACAACAATTAAAAAATTCCATATATTAGCTCCAAGCAATACAATTAAGACTAATGTTGAAGGCATTAAAGGAATTCCATAGAGTATGTCAACTATCCTCATTATTATTGCATCAATCCAACCTCCATAGTAGCCAGATACTAAACCGAAAAAAGTACCAATGATTGTAACTGTTAAAGCTCCAATTGTACCTACCATTAAAGCAACCCGAGTTCCCATGATAGTCATACTTAATATATCACGACCCATATTTGTTGTACCAAAGAGATGCTTCAAGGTCGGTGCCCTTAAGACTAACACTTTCCCCTGTTCATCCCTATTAATTTGAGTGGGAGAAAAAGGAGCAATCCTTTCACCTAAAATGCCAACGAATAAGAAAAAAATTAAAATAAATATCCCAAATAATGCAAATTTATCCTTTCGTAAGTTATTAAAAAATGACTTATAATTACTTTTGGATTGTCTTTGACCAGTCTCTGAATTTGAAATTATATTTTTATTTTTAATTATTCTGGCTATTTTATTTAAAAAAGTTTTTTTCATTTTTGAACATCCCTATCTTTATTTTTCTCAAAATCAATTATTTAATACGTATTCTGGGATCAAGAAAAGCATAGAGTATATCGGCTGTTAAATTCATTATCATTACAGAACCAGCTAAAACGATTAAACCAAATTGGGCAACCGGATAATCACTACGTTGCGTTGCAAGTACAATTTCTCTGCCAAGTCCTGGCCATCCAAATATATATTCTATAATTATTTGTCCTCCGATTGAAGTACCTATTGCTAAAGAAAAAGAAGTTACCACCGGGAGAAGTGCATTTCTGAAACTATGCTTAAAAAGAACCTGCCCTTCTGATAATCCCTTTGTTTGACAAAATTTAATATAACCTTCTTCAAAAGTTTCAATCATTGTAGTTCTCATTAATAGTAGAGGTACGGCAATACGAGTCGAAACTAGAACTAATAATGGTAGTGTTAGATGCCAAACAAAATCCTTATTGAAAAATTTTAACAAATAAAAACTACTTTCAATATATCCTGGTGTTCTCATACCTGAGTTTGGGAGCCAACCTAGTTTATAAGAAAACAGCATTGTTCCGAGCATTGCAAGCCAAAAAATTGGAGTGGATCGAAAGAATAAAGTAATAGCAATAATAATATTTTCAAATCTTGACCACAGTTTATAACTTGATATAGCACCAATTAATGTACCAAAAAAATATGATAATAACACTGAGGGGAGCAATAAGGCCAATGTATTGACTATTTTGTTACCAATTACTTTGTTAGCAGGGAGACGATAGTAAAACGAATTTCCAAAGTCTCCCTTGAAAACATTTTTCATATAATTCCAATATTGTATACGCAAAGGTTTGTTTAATCCAAACCTTTCAATAACCATTTGTTTGGCTTCAAGTGTAAAACTATCACCAAGTAAGGCAACAGTAGGATCTCCAGGAATAAGTCGAAACAAAAAATAAACCACTGTTATAACAATAAGCAAACTAAGAAAAATATGCATTACTCTTTTTGTGATATATTTAAACATCATTTCTCCTTACAGTTGTCTTATGCTCAAGATTAATTATTTTATTAGGTAGTGTAATTTTTTATTAATAAATATCTAGTGAAGCCCCCCCCAGCAGGAGCTGGGGGGGGCTTCTTAAACCTAAGGCAATGTTAATTTCAGTTGCCCTTTGTCTTCTTTTTCTTGATGCTCAACGTAGACAAGAATTTCCTTTTCCTTCAAGCCTATACACGATACACAATATCCTCTAGACCAGATGCCGCCTTTCCTTGCAGAGATTTTTTGCATAAAAGGTAATTTCGCCTTGAGCTTTCTTGCCGACTGTGTTTTGATAAACTGAATTGCATCGGCAACTGCAATTCTTGGAGGTATCACGACTACCATGTGAACATGATCCTCTTGTACATTAAGCTTTACTACCTCGATATCGGGGTAAAGTTCTGGGATATGCAAGAGTATTTTCTCCGATATCTCGGTATTAAACAGCCCTCGCTCTATTAAAATATAACTTTAAACTTATTTATCCTCGGGATAATGAATTCTCCCTTCACTGTCCCAGCGATATCCAGCTTCTGATAACAATTCTCTAGTTTTTGAAAGATTAAACGATGGAATATCGATATTTGGATTATACCAAGCTTTATTAGTTGGGGTAATTATCATTCCGGGACCCCCTGGTGTAGCTCTTCCTGCAAAAATAGTATCTATAAAAAGGTCATAGTCAATAGCATGCATCAAAGCTTTCCTTAATGCTTTGCTATCAAAAGGAGGTCTTCGTGCATTGAATGCAAGATACTGAAATCCAACTGATGGGGAATTGGTTTCCTCTAACTGAGGCACCTTGGTTAATTGCTCTATTTGCGTTGTGCTTAGGCGCACTTCTGATGTATATGTATCTAACTGGCCCATTTCTAATGCACCAACTATTGTATCACTATTTCCATACATAACAAGAAGATAATTATCAATTTTTGGTTCCATGAAATATCCCTGATTTTTGCTTATAAGAATTTCTTCACCACGTCGCCAGTGTTCAAACTTAAATGGTCCGCTCCCAATCATGGCCTTATCGGCACTGACCCATTCATCTGGGTGTTGTAAATTCACTTTTTCAGGAATATCTTTCCATATATGCTCAGGAATAATAAATAACTGCCCTAAAGTACCTCCTATAAACGGAGCGAAAGGTTCATGTAATTCAAATCTGACAGTAAGTGGTCCCAATGCAGTTACTTTTTTTATAGGATCTATCCAAGGTTTAAAAAATGCAACAGTCCATTTTTTGTAATAGTTAAAAGTAAACACAACGTCTTCTGCTGTAACAGGTACTCCATCATGCCATTTCAAGCCTTCACGTAAATTAAAATCTATAACTGTATCAGAAACGAAATTCCAACTCTCTGCCATATGAGGTTTTGGATCACCATCAGGCCCAAGCCGAACAAGTCGATCAAATATAAGGCGAGCAAAAGCCACTTCCCGAGTTGAAGTCATAGCCAACGGATTAAGTATATCCGGCTCTTCTATCGTCCCCACACGTAAAGTTTTATCATCCGTTACTGGCTCAACTTGCATGGCAGACCATTCATTATCAATTCCTTCGCCCGGCATCATAGCAAAATTTTTAAACCTATCTTTATTATAAAATATTGTAACATCTTGGAACCATAGTGCACAACAAACTGCTTCATCAGCCAAAATTTCTTGAGCTTTAAAGACTAGAGCTTTTCGCTTATTTATGTCCATTTCTTTAGCCTGTTCATCCACAATTCGGTCATATTCATCGTTCATAAATCCTATTCGGTTCTCTCCACCAGAAGCTGCTTGGCTAGAATGGAAGGGCATAAATAAAAAAGTATTTGGATCTAATCTTTCTGGTCTGCTTCCCCACCCAAAAAACACAAGACTAAACGGCCACGGTTCTTCTCGAGTTTGTGTATTATGAACATTGAAAGGACGAGCCGTTATTTTTGTAATAAAACCTAATTTTTCCCAATCACTTGCAATTGCCTGAGCGGCTTCATAAAGGGGCGGATTTTCTGCAGGAGTTATCACTGCAAAATCGATAGTTTCTATAGGATTATTTGGTTCCGCTTGAGCAGCAACAGAGTTGATATTTGTAATAACTAAAAGCAAAATTAAAATTAAAGAAAATTTAAGGTAAGTTTTAAATTTCATCATAACCTCCATGAAATAAAATTTAATTAGACTTAGAGCAGTACTTTAGTTTTTCCAAAATCTTATTTTAAGTATATCACCCCCCTCAAGCTGTCAAGCTTTCGAATTGCCTCACCGATATGCCTCTGTCATTTAAAAATCAAAAGTGCACTATTTTCTTAATAATTTACATTTCAAAAGTACACTACCAAAAAACATTAAAAAGGTATAATATTGATAAATTTATTTTAAATTTCCCACAGACAAAATATTATTCTTTTTAACATAATTCAATTATAATATATTTATGCTATTTAATTGATAAGAAATATCTTTAGATATGCTTATTAAAGTATTTTTTAGTTTTTTTATTTCGGATCGATTAAAACGTGATGAAGGCCCTGTAACACTAATACCGGCAATCGATATACCTTCGTTATTTAGTATAGGTACTCCTAAACAATTAATACCAATTTGAAATTCTTCTTTATCAGTTGCATATCCATCCTTTTTGATTTTTTCTAAACATTTTTTTAATTCCATTACTGAAGAGATTGAATTGATGGTAGGAGCATTTAATTTTTTATTATCCTTACCGTAAAACATTGTTAATTTTCCTTCAGGTAAAAAAGCCAATATGGCTTTACCTACTGCAGTGCAATGAGCAGGCAGTCTTGCCCCTATCTTAATGTCTGTTCTTAATACTTCCGAGCTTTCAATTTTACTAAGGCACACAACTTCTTTATCTTCCAAAATTGAAAAATTAATACTCTCATTAGTTTTTTGAGATAACTTTTGAAGAAAAGGAGCTACTAAATTTACTAAATCCATTGCACTTTGAACTTTACCGCCAAGAACAAACAAATTTAGTCCGAGAGCATATTTTGAGGTTTGTTGATTTTGAATAGCATAGCCACGACATTTGAGTGTAGTTAATATTCGATGTACAGTACTGATTCCCATATGTAGTTCTTTACTTATTTCAGTTATACCCATTTCATTATTATTTGAAAGTAATTCTAATAAACCCAAGGCTTTTTCTATTGATTTTATATTTTCTGCTTTAAATGTTTTATTTTCCATAATACGATATACCATTTCCATTTTTATTATTTTTAATAATATCAGTTACAATTTATAAAGTCAATATTTTTTTGCTTGTTGTCATTTAAAAATCAAAACCGGACTGTTTTTTAATGATTTAAAAGATAAAAGTGGACTACCCAAAAACAGTAAAAAGATGTAATTTAGAACTAAATCTTAAGAAAAGAGGTTCTAAATTATGTCTAAACAATTACATAAAACTTTACCGAGGGTCAAATTAATATTTGTTTCTTCTAAAACTTTTCCCAGAAAATTAGTAACTATACCTTTTGCTCCTTTTGAACCGTCATCTGTGGTATAAAAGATTTTTTTAGATATAGATTCAATTTTATCGTTATATAAAAGTAAATTTTCTGTCTGAGCAGATAGAAAACTATAAATATTAATTCCCTTTTGTTTGCATTCTAATATTAACGGCATTAAAGGAGCTATCCCTATACCTCGTGCAACTATAGCAATATTGTGTGCATTTTCAGGGATTTTAAAACCATCACCAAGAGGACCTATTAATTCCACTGAATCTCCTATCTTTGATTCAGCCAGAATTTGCGTACCCTTACCTATATTTTTATAAAGAATATCAAATGTACCTAAATTTGGTTCAATATTGTAAAAACTAAATGGTCTTTTCAAAAAAAGTTCTTTAATTTTCCATTTAGACAGCATAACAAACTGCCCCGGTTTAGCTTCTTTAGCAATCTGTGGTGCTTCTATTTTTATTCTATAATAATTATTATCCAGATTGATCTGTTCAAGTATCTTGCCTTTGGTTATCACTGAATTTATTTTTTTGATTTTTCCATAATTATTTTTGTTAAAAATATCCTTAATTGTTATTAAAATAAATAGTATCTATATGCTACCGCTGATTAAAGCTAAAAGAGCCATTCTGATATAAACTCCATTATGAGCTTGTCTAAAGTAAGCTGCTCCTTCATAATTATCAACATCTGTAGCTATTTCATCTACCCGTGGTAAGGGATGAAGAATGGTAATGCCTTTTTTGGCCTTTTTAATCATTGCTCTATTTATTACATACACACCTTTAACCTTTTCATATTCTTCAGGATCTTCAAATCTTTCTCTTTGCACTCTCGTTACGTAAACCATATCACTGACCGATAATGCTTTTTCAACATCTTCGGTTTCTTCAATTTCCGCTCCTCTACTTCTTAGATCCTCAGTTATTTTTGCCGGCATTTTTAAAGATTTCGGGGAAACGAAAATCATTTTGTTCTTACATAAAGCCATAAAATAGCCTAAAGAATGAACAGTTCTTCCATTTTTTAAATCCCCTAAAAATGTAATTGTCTGACCCCCTAAAACTCCTCTTTCCTTGCGGATAGTATAAAGATCCAAAAGGGCCTGGGTCGGATGTTGTCCGGTTCCGTCGCCAGCATTAATCACCGGATGAGAAGCATTATCAGCGGCAATCTGGGCAGAGCCATTCATGGGATGACGCATCACAATAACATCTGCATAACCATCCACTGTCCTAATAGTATCAGCCAAAGATTCTCCCTTAGCTGCAGAAGAACTCTTGGCGTCAGCTACTGAAATTACCCTGGCACCCAACCTATTAGCAGCAGTTTCAAAAGAAAGGCGGGTTCTAGTGCTCGGTTCAAAAAATAAGCTGGCAACTACTTGACCTTCCATATTTCTAATAATTTCTCCGCTCTTAACTCTTTTTTCAAAATTTGCAGCGGTATTCATGATCAAGTTTAATTCTTGAAGTGAAAATTGGGCAGTGTTTAAAATATCTTTTCCTTTTAACATTTTTGTAACTCCTTAAATTTATTTATCAAATAATTATTTATCGCGCTAATGCCGTGTAGCTCAAGAAGAATACATCGTGTATCTTTCATATTTTCTCTGTTAATTTATTTTTCTATAATGGTTCCACTTTGTCCTTCAAATGCCTCTAAAGCCTTATCCAAAGAGGTAATGATGGCTTTCTTCCCTCCATTTTCTAGAAATCTCAAGCAAGCTTTCACTTTTGGTCCCATGCTTCCCGCTAAAAAATGGC
>Ga0209386_1000988_pt1 | contig 12619 bp, 14 predicted proteins | sample NGEPertwo_FD_184510 | JGI IMG/M metagenome (GOLD analysis project Ga0209386, IMG submission 184510) | Arctic peat soil microbial communities from the Barrow Environmental Observatory site, Barrow, Alaska, USA - NGEE Permafrost154B-two... | ecosystem: Environmental > Terrestrial > Soil > Wetlands... | reverse complement strand
GCGTGATGAGCCCGGGCGAGACACCGGCGCGGCCCGCAATCATCCGGAACGAGGCGTCGAACCCGTCTTCCGCGAAGCACTCGATCGCCACGTCGCGGATCCTCGCCCGCGCGGTGAGGTCGGACGCGGAACGCTCGTCCGGGCTGGTGGCTGTACGCACGACCAGCATGCTATACACGTGACCAATCGCGCAGCAAGCACGATTGCGCCCGCCCAACGGTGCCCGCCGTCAGCCCTGCCGCAGGCGGCGGCAACGGGGTTCCGACGGACGTCAACCTCTGCGCGCCTGGGCAGATTCGAACTGCCGACACCCGCTTCAGGAGAAAGGCAAACCCCCGCACGGCTCGTGCGTGACCTGCGACAATACCCGCCCGGAGCGCCGTGGATGCGAGGGTTCCGGGCTCTGCACGGACCCGACACGGACCCGGCCGCCGCCCACAGCCCCGCTGCCCGGCCTTACTCCTGTGTCCCTCGGCGTCGGCGGATGAGCTCGGCCAGCGGGACGAGCTCGTGGTCGACGATGTCCTCGATCATCGCGGGATCGACCCGGAAGTACTCGTGAACCACGACGTTGCGCAACCCCGCGATGGCTGCCCACGGCACCGTTGGGTCGGACTTGGCTTCGTCGGGTAGGGCACGGACCGCCTCGCCGATCACGGCGAGGTTGCGCAGCACCGCGTCGTAGGCCATCGACGAGAGCGCTCGGTCGTCTGCGTCGAGGTAGCGACGGTGGGCGAGCGTCCGCTCGATCGCCGCCAGGATGTCGGCGAAACGGTCCTCGGCCGAGCGGCTCACAGCGGAACTGCGTCCGCGTGGGCGCTCTGCGCGACCGGCTCGCGCAGCAGCGCGTCGGTCACGACATCGACCCGGACTCCGAGGATCTCGCTCAGCTCCTCACCGATCCCCGCCACCCGTAGCAAGACGTTGCCGTCGACCGGGTCGAGATCCACCAGCAGGTCGAGGTCACTTGCCACGTCCGCGTCGCCGCGAGCCACCGACCCGAACAGCCGCGGACGGGTCGCCCCGTAACGCGCGAGAACCTCATCGACGCGTGCATGGTCGCGCTCGAGCGCCTCCCGAAGGGAGCGGGCTGCGCGCGTCGGCACTGACATGAGTCCAGGGTAGCGATCCGTCCCGGAACAGTCCCAGAGGAAGGCCCGTCCCCCCGGAGGTGACGTTCAGGAGCCCCGACCGTGTGCCGGGACCTGGAGGGCCGCGGCGCGTTCACCGGATGCAGAAGACGGTCCCGTCGGTGGCAACGTTGCAGTCCAAGACCTGGGCGTCGTTGACAACCGTGGGGGGGACGGCGTCGACGAGCGTCCGCGTGACGACGGTCTGGCCGGTCACCGTCCCGGCGGAGATGCCGTCATGGGACTGGGTGGCGACGTCGCGTTCGCCGACGAGGTCGCCGTTCGCGGGGTCGATCACGAGCTCGGTGCGGGTGCCGTTGTGCGACTCGTATCTGCCGAAGGCGATGCCACTTGCTGTGCCGACGGTGGCCGCTCGCGAGGTGATCTCGACGCCGGGAATCGTGGCCAGCACGCGGTACAGGGCGCTGCGGAGGTCGGCGGGGACGACCCCCGACCTGAGGATGTCCGCGACATACACGAACGCCTCGCCATCAGTGGAGTTCCCGCCGCCCGCCGAGTCGTCGTAGAGGCGTTGGCGCAGGGCCGACGCATCTCGCGGGAGTTGGGCGAGGAAGGCAGGGTTAGGGCTCTGCCACGTCCCGGGGGTGTCGTTGGGGGCAAGGTCAGTGGTCCAGCCTTCGGTGCTCCCGTCGAGCCAGCTGGCGAGCTCGGCGGACGTGACTGGCTCGCCTGCGAGCTGCCGCACCAAGCTGGCAGGGCCGTCGGCGAAGTAACTTGGTTGCGAGCCGTCGGCCGAGAGGTAGGCGGTGCGGTTGCGAGACTCGAGGATCGCGACCTGCGCCCCCGGATCGGTGGATGCCGTGTCGATGATCCCGAGGCTGAACCCCGTCGTTCTGACTTCCCACCACTGTCCGGGCTTCGCGGTCGGGTCGACGGCGGTGAGGTGCTGGGCCGCCTGGGTCAACATGGTCACGGCGTCGGCCGACGCGCTCGGCGCTTTGGTCAGCGCCGGTGCAATGACCAGCAAGGCGGCAGCGGCCGCAGCGACCGGTGCCACGAGGAGGAGGCTGCGGGGCACGCCCCGCCGGGCGCGGTCCGGGGACGTGCCGTGGTCCTCGACCGATCGACTCGAGATGGAGTGGGCCGAAGCGCTGAGGTAGGCGTCGCCGTAGCCCGCGAGTCCTCTGGCCGGATCGGCGTCCCTGAGCTGGTCGAACAGGCTGGTAGTCATTGGATCTCCTCCACGGCAGACCTCAGAGCGAGGGGCAGGCGGGCAGGCGTCGGGTCTTGCTGGAGCAGGGCTTCGGCGCGCCGTTTGGCGCGATGCAGGCGAACGCGAGCCGCAGTGCTGCTGATGACGAGCACGTAGGCGATCTCATCGGTGCTGAGCTGCTCCCACGCCCACAGCCTCAGCACCTCGCGGTCGCGAGGTGAGAGATCGGCCATCACCCGGGCGACCGCGGTCTCACGGTCGACCTGGGCAATGACACCGTCCGCGATGTCTGTCGGATCACGGCCGGGCTCATCCATCTGCGCGGACCGGGACGCCAAGGCTGCACGCCGCGACCTGCTGCGATGGCTGTGCTGGATCTGGTGAGCAGCGGTGCGGTAGAGCCACGGCAGGGGTTCGGCGGGGACGTTCGAGCGGTACTTCCAGGCGGTGGCAAAGACCTCGGCAACGATGTCGTCGGCGTCGCCTGGACAACGACGGGTCGCGTAGGCCAGCACCTTGTTCCCGCACTCGAGAAACAACGCCTCGAACCAGTCGCTGTCCCGCCCCGCGTCCTCGCTCATCCGCCCCTTATCCCGAGCACCTCAGCGGCTTGCGCCGAGGTGAGCTCGTCCCACACGGTCAGCGCCAGCGCCTCCTGGTGCACCGCGCTCAACCGCTGCCATGCCCGCACGAGGTCCACGCGCGCTGCGACCAGGTCAGGGGCGTAGTCGGGTACCAGCTCGCTGCCGCCACCCGCCGCGTCGCTGGCGATGCGGACAGCCAACGCGTGGCGCCGCCGCTCACCACGATTGGCGTTCGCCAGCACCTTGTAGGCGACACCGAACAACCACGCCCGTTGCTCCTCACCACTGGCAGGAAGGTCCCCGATCCGGCGCCACGCCACCACGAACACCTCTTGGGCTACGTCGTGAGCGCGCGATGCGGGACATCGACGCTGCACGAACCGCAGCACGTCGTCGTAGGTCGCCGCGTAGACCTGTCTTAAGGTCACGGCGCTCGGCGTAGCTGGCGTCATACCCTCATCATGTCCGGCACAGGCACGAGTGTGTCGCGCCACCGCACGTGCGGGCTCATAGCCGCTGTCCGGCATGGCGGCATTGCGTCTCTTCGCCGCGATCGGACTCAAGCGGCAGTGCGGTGTAAGGATCCACGTCGCCGGGAAAAGGATTCTGGCAAACACAGCCAGCGGCAGCAGGCGACCACACCGGTGCGCTCCGATCCCAGTCATCCCTTGGCACTGACGCGCAAACGTACTATGTCAGTGAGTTCGGGAACGTCAGTAAGGCGGACGGATGCGACACAGGGACTCGGTGGGTCGTGGTGATTAGAACCCTCCCCAGCGCTTGCTGACGTCGCTGTAGTTCTGCGTGTACTTGCTGTCCTCGAGACCTCGCCCGCGTGCCCAGTAGCCGGCAACGTGCAAAGCCAAGCCTATTCCCCAGACCAGCGCGATCCAGTTCGCCCACTGGGTGCCTTCTTGACCGACGTTGAGATCGACGATCCAGAGCAGGGCGTTGATGGCTGCGAACACTCCGACGTGCCACAGCAGGACGGTCAGGGTCGGCTTCTTGGCTGGCTGACGGTCGAGTGGTCCGCGGCGGTTTACGCGGTTGCGCGCCCGGTGCTCGCTCATCATCCTCATGTCAGCGCCTTTCGTCACTTCGCCGTGCGCCCATGGCTGAGCAGGCCTCGAGGTCTTCCGATGATGGGAGTTCTCACACTGTCCGCCGGGAATGCCTCGACGTTCTTGATACTACCCTCGCTGCTTCTGACCTGGCCGCGTTCGCCCGCCTGGACGAGCTCGGCCTCGTCGTGGTCGGAAAGCGCGTCGAGTCCGGCCGGGCCGTGTTGGCCTCTCGTGTTGCTCAGCCGGATGCGTGGTGCCGCCCTTGTGGGTGTGAGCATGCGGCGAGGGACAGCGCGACTCGTCGGCTCGCGCTCACTGAGAAGCAGAACGCGCGGATCGAGGCGTTGTTCGCAGCCGACGCGCACGTCGAAGTCGAAGCCCCCTGGGGGATCTACCAGCGGATGATCTCCGCCTACCGCCACGCCGACCGCGCCACCGGCCGTGCGCTGATGGAGAAGCTGATCGCCTCGGTCAGCAGCGGCGTTCCCGCCGCACTGAGCGAGATCATCACGATCGGGCGCACGCTGAAGAAGCGCGCCCGCGGCGTCGTGGCCACGAGTGGATCCAGTGGCCGCAGGTCAATTCCGGCTAGCGCACGTGCCAAGCCCCCCACTCGACCAGGAAGCAGCACGGCCGTCCTCGGCGAGTCCATGTGCCGCGTAGGCGCATCCATCTGCCGCTGTCCGGCATGGCGGTTCACGCAGCCAGTCCGCGGGCAAGGGCCGGCTTACCGTGACAAGCACGGTGCGGGCGTGGTCGGAGCCGTCTTGCAGGTCGACGAGCGCCCTGGCGTCGAAGAGGTGGCTGCCGCTGTGCGACGCTCAGCCCCGGTACTGGTCGAGCACTCGGTCGGAATGGTTCCCCTAGTTGGAGAAGGCAGCGGCGCGGTTCGCGACCACGCCGCTCAGCACCACGAGCAGCAGCACGGCGCCGAAGCCGACGAGGGCGAGGATGCCAATCACGGCCTCTGAGACGCCGCGGGTCGCGAGTGAGATCGAGAGCCCAGCGGTTCCAGTAACCGCAGCAGCGATCCCCGCGGACAGGACCCACGGCCAGCCGGCGCGATGGCCCCGCCGCCACGCTTCGTCGGAGGAGAGTGTGTGCTTCGTACGGATACCGATCGCACGGTTGCGACTGAAGTTGTCGTCGCGCATCAGGAGCGACACACCGACGAAGACTGCAGCCATCAAGTACTGCCCAGAGACAACCGCGATCATCTGGCCCCCTGTGGTGATCTCGTTGACTCGAAGCTAGACACGGCCGTAACCGGCGTCAACGGGGGGTTCCAGCCGGTCGCGGCACAGGGTGATGAGGGGCGCCCACCCGGTGCTGCTCCGCCGGGCTCGGTTGCACGGTCATGCCGCACTGAGGGCGGCTACGCTCGCCCGGTCATGCCGCCCTCCGCGGTACCGCGGATGAGTGGCCTGGCCACGTTGGTGACGTCCCAGGGCGTGGTGTAGTTGTCGATCTTGTTCGTCGTGGTGGCCGCGACGAAGAAGGCCATCGTGCGAAGGGTTCGAGTCCCACGGGGCCCGCTGTGCACGGTGCAGTCCAGCGCCGTGGTCGTCCGGTGGCTCAGCCCACGCCCTCGGCGGCGAGCGCGTCGGTGAGCAGTCCGACCAGGGCTTCGAGCTGCACGTCCGTGGATGATGAGGCGTCCTCGTCCTGGGCCCCGTCCAGCGCCCGGGCGGCCAGCCCTGCCTTGCTGTCGATCAGCTCGGCGATCTTGGAGTCGATGGTCTGCGCGGCGATGATCCGCCACGCGGTGACGGGCTCGGCCTGGCCGATCCGGTGGATCCGGTCGATGGCCTGGGTCTGCTCGGCGTCGGTCCAGGACAGCTCGGCCAGCACCAGGTTGGAGGCGACCTGAAGGTTCAGCCCCACGCCGGCGGCCATCAGGGAGCACACCACGATCGACACGTCAGGGTCGTTGACGAACGCGGCGATGTTCTTCTCGCGCACCTTGCGCGTCTGGTCGCCGCGGATCGAGGCGTAGCGGATGCCGCGGTGGGCGAAGGTCTGCTCGGCCTGATCCATCACGTCGACGTGCTTGGCGAAGAACACCACCTTGCCGACGTTGCGGGCGAGCTGCGCGGCGTAGTCGGCGGCCAGCCCGGCCTTGGCCTGGCCGATCCGGCGGACCATCGTGAACACGTTCTCGCCACCGGTCTGCGAGCTCGAGTTCTTGAGCTCCGCCGCCGCCACCCGGCGAGCGAGCTTGTGGTCGATCCCGTCCACGACAGCGCCGCCGGTGCGCACCTCAACGGCGGACCGGTAGCGCCTGACCAGCCGGCGGGCGAGCGCGGCCTCGGCGGCGCGGATCGAGCGGCCGGCCGCGCCGTCGAGCTCGACCGGCAGGTCCGCCACCCGGCGGGCGGGGATGTCGGCGACCACGTCGACCTTGCGGCGACGCACGATGCCCATGTCGATCACGCTGGCCCGCGCGGCGGCGTAGAACCCCGGGTCGGCCGGGGTGAGCCCGGTCTCCTCGAGGGCGGTCTGCAGCGCACCGAGCGGCATCGTGTCGTCGATCCAACCGAGGAACTGCCAGATGGCTCGGAAGTCCTCGATGTCGTTGATCAGCGGGGTGCCGGTGAGCGCCATCAGGAGCGGCCGGGCGGCGCGGGCGCGGATCCGCTCGGAGAGCGCAAGGACGTGCTGGGAGCGCTGGGAGCTCTTGTTCTTGATGAAGTGCGCCTCGTCGACGACCATGCCGCGGAAGCCAAGGTCGCCGAGCCAGCCGACGTGCCGGTCCAGGAGCTCGTAGTTCACGATCACGATGTCCGCGAACCCGTCGACCCGGTCGCCGTCGCCATGGACCACCGTGGACCGACGCTGCGGCGTCCACAGCCCGACCTCGTGCGCCCAGTTCGTCTTCACCACGTTGGGCACCACGACCAGCAGCGGGTAGGCGTCGGCCGCCTGGGCGGCGAGCAGCGCCTGGGCGGTCTTGCCGAGCCCTGGTTCGTCGGCGAGCAGGAACGTGCGATGGCCGCCGGCCGTGGCCGCGACGACCTGGGCCTGGTGCGGCATCAGCTCCCGGCCCTGGGGAACGGACACCGAGCGGGCCTCGGGCAGCGGCATGCAGGCGGGTGCGCCGGGGGCGGCGTACTCGAAGGACCGGAAGAGCGGTTCGAGCAGCTCCCAGCCGGCCAGTCGGCGGGCCCGGGTAGCGATCCGGTCGGCCGCGGCCTCGAAGTCCGGGGCGAGGAACGGGTTCGCCAGCTGGCGCGAGATCACCGACCGGGGCACCACCTGATTCTCGGTGCCGGGCGCTGGCGCGGCCGGCGCGGCGGGCGCCGTCTCCTCGGGTGGCTCCAGTCCGCCGGCGCGCATCACGGTCGCCTTGAAGGCGCGCGCCGCGTCGGAGACCCGGGCATCCTCGGCGAGCAGCGCGAGCAGCGAGGTGTCCCGGGCAGCGGTCCTGGCCAGCAGCGTCGCCACCCCGTCGAGCCGCTTGAGCTGCTGGGCCCGCCGGGACTCGGTCAGGGCGCCGTCGGCCATCACCCGGGCCCGCTCCTCCCGCACGAGCAGCGCCACGACCTGGAACTTCGTGCGCACCGCCGGGCGCGTCGGCGGTCGCTGCACTGCGCTGTCGACCTCGCGGGCGACCCCCGCGAGCACCGGGATGATCCCCTCCTCGGCGGGACGCGGGGCGCGGCGGCGCTGGGCGCCGGCGTCAGTACGCGCGCGACCGGACCGTCGTTGGCCTGGTCGTGCCACATCTCCTCCTCTACTCCTTCGGCACCGCGACTGCGGCGCAGCGGGCCGGGCCACGGGCGCCCGGTCGGGCGTCGGGTCACCGCGCAGCGTCCTCGCCTGCGCCGCCCGCGGGCCCGTGCTCACACCGATGGTGACAGGCGTCACTCATCGGGCCATGCCGTGGGCGTCCGCCGGCGTCCGTCCACGTTCCTGACAGACCGTCCACGACGTGAGACGTCCCGCTGACCACACGCTGACCACGAGCCCCGATCACGCCCCCGCGGCCACTGCGTCCGAGTCACCGAAACCCGGTCTGACCTGCACAAACACTCTGTGCGCCTGGGCAGATTCGAACTGCCGACACCCGCTTTAGGAGAGCGGTGCTCTATCCCCTGAGCTACAGGCGCGAGTGGCCGGACGCAGCGAGCCACGAGCTCCGCCGACCCATCGGCGGCGTGAGTCCTGACTGCTGCGGGACCGCTGCGAGTCCGATCGGGAAAGCGAACGCACCCCACCGAACCGGTGCCCAGACTACCGGCTGGCCCCGCCGCGCCATCAGGCCGGCATCCAGAACGCGCGCGAGCCTCTCCCGGCACGACGCCGTCCATCACCACTGCGGGAAGGGTCGCCGCCCCGGCCGTACCACCGGGCTGCTCGACGTCGCGGCTACTCGACGTCCGCGTCCACCCAGTCGAAGGTGCGCGCCACGGCCTTCTTCCAGTTGCGGAAGGCGCGGCTGCGGGCGTCGTCGTCCATGGAAGGCTCCCAACGCCGGTCCTCGCGCCAGTTGCGGCTCAGCTCCTCCTGGCTGGCCCAGAAGCCGACCGCCAGCCCCGCCGCGTAGGCGGCGCCCAGCGCGGTGGTCTCGGTGACCTTCGGGCGCACCACGGGAACGCCGAGCAGGTCGGCCTGGTACTGCATCAACAGCTGGTTGGCGGTCATCCCGCCGTCCACCTTCAGTTCGGCCAGCTCCACACCGGAGTCGGCGTTCATCGCCTCCAGCACCTCGCGGGTCTGGAACGCGGTGGCCTCCAGCGCCGCGCGGGCGATGTGCCCCTTGGTCACGTATCCGGTCAGGCCGACGATCACCCCGCGGGCGTCGGAACGCCAGTAGGGCGCGAACAACCCGGCAAAGGCCGGAACGAAGTACACCCCCCCTTGTCACTGACCGACGCGGCGAGCTTCTCGACCTCTCCCGCGGAGCTGATCAGACCCAGGGTGCGCAGCCACTCGATGAGCGAGCCGGTGACCGCGATCGACCCTTCCAGGGCGTAGACCTGCGGCTGGTCTCCCACCCGGTAGCAGACCGTGGTGAGCAGGCCGTTCTTGGACTCCACCGGCCGGGTCCCGGTGTTGAACAGCATGAAGTTCCCGGTGCCGTAGGTGTTCTTCGCGGTTCCCAGCTCGAAGCACGCCTGGCCGAAGGTGGCGGCCTGCTGGTCCCCGAGCATCCCGGCGATCGGTACCCCGGGCACCATGCCAGCGTGACGGGCGGTCCCGTACACCTCCGCCGAGGAGCGGATCTGGGGAAGCATCGCCAGCGGCACGCCCATCTCGGCCGCGATCTCCTCATTCCAGGTCAACGTGTCGATGTTCATCAGCATGGTGCGCGAAGCGTTGGTGACGTCGGTCAGGTGCAGGCCGCCGTCCACGCCGCCGGTCATGTTCCACAGCAGCCAGGTGTCCACGGTGCCGAAGGCCAGCTCCCCGCGTTCGGCCCGTGCACGCGCCCCGTCGACGTGGTCCAGGATCCAGCGCGCCTTGGGCCCGGCGAAGTAGGTCGCCAGCGGCAGCCCGACGCGCTCCTTGTACCGGTCCGCCCCACCGCCCAGCGCGCCCAGATCCTCGCACAGCTGCCGGGTCCTGGTGTCCTGCCAGACGATCGCGTTGTGGATGGGCTCCCCCGTGCGCCGGTCCCAGATCAGCGCGGTCTCACGCTGGTTGGTGATCCCAACGGCGGCGATGTCATGGTGGGTCAGGTTCGCGCGCGCCAGCGCCAGGCCGACCACCTCTCGAACCGCCAGCCAGAGCTCCTTCGGGTCGTGCTCCACCCAGCCCGGGCGGGGGAAGATCTGGCGGTGCTCCTTCTGGCCGGTGGCAACGATCGCACCGGAGTGGTCGAAGACGATCGCGCGCGAGCTCGTGGTGCCCTGGTCGATCGCGAGCACGTAGTCGGCCACATCAGCTCCCGGCCACGCCCGACGGCGCCATGGGCACCAACGGCGCCAGGTCGGTGAGGTCGGTCAGCAACGCGCCGTAGCTCACCGGCGAGAGACCGGTCGGCATCGGGGTTGAGTGGGCCTCGTACATGTGTTCGGGTCTACTCCTCAGCACGCCAAACACCAGACCCCCAGCGCAACAATTGTGCGCTTGACCTGCGCAAACGTGCAAGTTGCGCGATCGGTTGGGTCCAACCCGCACCAGTTGCGCGCCCTCGCCGTGCCCCACCCCGCCGCCCCGTGCGACGATCGGGGCTATGTCCGCGACGCCAGGCACACCGCAGGTCGACCCGGGCGCATGGGCGCATGACGGCCCGCACGGAGCGGCGCGCCAGGGCCCGCCAGGAGCGCCCCTAGCCGGTCGTTACGCCGCACACGACGCCGCGCAGGACGCCTCGGGGCACGCCCCCGACGTCCCGCAGACGCCACGCACCGCCATCGACCCGTACCACCAGGGCGCCGTCGCCGGCCCGACCACCGACGACCGGCCCACCACCGACGACCCCCCCACCCTCAGCACCGCCACCGGCTTCCGGTTCCTGGACACGGCGATCGACAAGGCCGTCGGCATCCCGTCGAGCGTGATCCACCAGCACGTCGGCCGGCTGCGCGAGCGCAACCCCTACGCCTCCCCCGCGCAGATCATCGCCCTGCTGGAGAAGCAGTTCCTGCTCGCGGTCGGCGCCTCCGGCGGAGCGGTCGGCGCGGCCGCAGCGGCCCCCGCGGTCGGGACCGGCGTCGCGGTCGCCCTGACCACCAGCGAGGTGGCCACGTTCTTCGCGGCGTCGGCCGCCTTCTCGCTCGCCGTCGCGGAGGTGCACGGGATCGCGGTCGAGGACACCGCCCGACGCCGCGCCCTGGTCGTGGCCACCGTGCTCGGCGAGCAGGGCGCCACGACCGTCGGCGCCGAGACCGGCCTCAGCACGCGCACCTGGGCCAGGGGCCTGCTGATCAACATGCCGACGACGACGATCCGCCGGGTCAACACCGCGCTCGCGCGTCGCCTGGTCCGGCGTCAGGCGACCCGGCAGGGCGCGCTCGCACTTGGCCGGCTGGTCCCGTTCGGGATCGGCGCGGTGATCGGCGTCACCGGGGCCCGAGCGCTCGGCCGCACCGTCGTCACCGGCGCACGGCAAGCCTTCGGCCCGCCGCCGACGCACTTCCCGCGCATCATCGAGGTGGTCGTTGCCGCGAGGGAGCTGGACCTGCTGCCGACCAGGCAGCGGCGACCGCACCGCATCGGACGACGCCGCGGCCTCAGCTAGGCGCAGCCGGTCACCACTGGTGGTGCACGTGCTCCCGGATCTGCCGGTCGTAGATGTCCGTGAGCGCCGCCAGCTGCGCCTCGGTCAGCGGCGTGAGGCCGGCAGCCGTGGCATTGGCACGGGCCTGCTCGGGCCGTGACGCCCCCGGGATGACCGCCGTGACGCCCCGCTGGTCGATGATCCAGCGCAGGGCGAGCTGCGCCGCCGTCGCGCCGTTCTGCCGGGTCAGCCCCGCCACGTCCCGGGCGGCCGCGACGCCCACCTCGTACGGCACGCCCGCGAACGTCTCGCCGGCGTCGAACGCCTCGCCGTGCCGGTTGTACGTGCGGTGGTCGTCGGCGGCGAACACCGTCGACTCGTCGAACTTGCCGGACAGCAGCCCGGAGGCCAACGGCACCCGCGCGATGATCCCCACGCCCGCCTCGGCGGCCGCGGGCAGCACCTCCTCCAGGGGCTTGCGGCGGAAGATGTTGAGGACGATCTGCACGCTCGCGACGTTCGGCCGCGCGATCGCGGTCAGCGCCTCCGCCACCGTCTCCACCGAGACCCCGTAGGCCGCAACCCGCCCCTCGGCCACCAGCACATCCAGCGCGTCGTAAACCTCGTCGGTGGCGAAGACCGCCGACGGCGGGCAGTGCAGCTGCACCAGGTCCAGCGTCTGCACGCCCAGGTTGTCCCTGGACCGGTCGGTCCACGCCCGGAACGCGTCCAGCGTGTACGCCGCCGCGACGTGCGGGTTCGCCCGCCGACCCATCTTGGTCGCCACCGTCAGCCCGGCCTCCGGCCCGCGCTCGGCGAGCAGCCGCCCGACGAACCGCTCGCTGCGCCCGTCGCCGTACACGTCGGCGGTGTCCAGGAACGTCACCCCGGCGTCCACGGCCGCGTGCAGGATCGCCATCGCCTGCTCGTCGCCGACATCACCCCAGTCCGAGCCGAGCTGCCAGCAGCCCAGGCCCACAACACTCACGTCCCGACCAATCCGTCCCAGCGCACGCGTCTCCATACACCCGACGCTACCGTGGGAAGCGTGATGCCAGCGGACGACGCCGAGCGCCCGGCCCTGGTGGCCAAGCCTCGCTTCCTGAAGCCCGGGCCGCCGCCGGCGACGGCCACCGTCGACCTGGCTGTCCCGGCCGACCGCGTCTGGGCCCTGGTCACCGACGTGCGCAACCACGTGCGCTGGATCCCGGCGACCCGGATCGACACCCCGGCCGCAACCCTCGCCGTCGGCGACACCTTCACCGCGGTCACCGGGCCGACGGCGACGCATGGCGGACGGGGTCTGACCGACCGGATGACCCTTGAGCGCCTCGACCCGCCAACGGCCGCCCGGCCCGGCGTCGCCGTCTACCGCAAGCTCGGCCCCGTGCTGCTCGGCCAGGCGACCGTGCAGGTGCGGCCCACCGGACCGGCGTCGTGCACCCTGATCTGGACCGAAGCCGTCCACCTACGCGGCCTGCCGCGCCGGCTCACCGCTCTCC
>Ga0209386_1000987_pt1 | contig 12626 bp, 8 predicted proteins | sample NGEPertwo_FD_184510 | JGI IMG/M metagenome (GOLD analysis project Ga0209386, IMG submission 184510) | Arctic peat soil microbial communities from the Barrow Environmental Observatory site, Barrow, Alaska, USA - NGEE Permafrost154B-two... | ecosystem: Environmental > Terrestrial > Soil > Wetlands... | reverse complement strand
ACTTTTCAATTTCTAAAAGTATAGATTCAACATTAGGCATATACTCACCCCAATCCTATTAACACCTTTATTATATCACATTTTGAAAGAAAGTGATAATTTCAACACTACTTTAAAACATAGCCTATAATTATAATGCCAATTTGATAAAAAATGTAGACCTGGGACTAGTATAAAAATGTAGACACGAAAAGTTTAACAAGCAAAAAATTAAAATGGAAAGGAGCGTGCTAAACAACGTCAAAATATGGTGTCCGCTTTACTATCATATACTGACAATCGAAAAACCATTTGTGTTACTCCAATCTGTAGTAAAGCCAAACCCAGTAACCGCAAATCTCCATGTTATCGGGAAATAAGTGATATTTCTAAAACAAACAGCGGATATTCTTCAATTGCTTCATCTTCCTCTTTAAAATATTTCATCTACACTATAATAAGAGTCAATATAATCTTAGTAACTATATTGAAATTAATTTAGATTTGTGGATTAAATTAGTCCCAAAGTGTCATTACGGTATAGCAACTTACGCCGCTTAAGTCCGCAAACCCCGTAAATAAGTTCAAGCCATATACAGGATTTATATAAAGCATTACCAGATTCCCATCATCATCATAAAAGCTAGAATCATAATAAAATCCATTTTCAATAACAATGCTTGAGTAATCCGCTATATAGTCCCCAGTTGGTGAAACTTTTTGCAAGTTTGTGTTGGTATAATAATATAACATTCCTTCAGCTGGTTCATATTCAAAATAAACAGGAACTCCAAAAATGGCGCCTAAATCAGGGGCAGGATAAAATCCACTATAATATGGCGTAGAATACACTTCCGAAACGCTTACATTTATAGTTTTGCTTGCTAGATATTCGTTTGTTGTATCGTCATATAAATTAATTTTAATGGTTGTTGATTCCTGACCAATAGCATTAATAGTAAGTGGTATTCTATTCCCATTCCATTCGCCCCAAGTGGCACCCACAACATATTTATCGTCTGTTATATATTCTACTCCCACTGTGTGATCATAATTCGCAAAACTAACCATTATGTCTGTTCTGTCTCCTACATTTAATGCCACATCGTTATCCGAGAGTGATAATGTTACGTTATCTTTTACTTCTTGTGCTACAACCGTACTTAACTTTGTTAAAGTTATACCCGAAAGTTTGGATATACTGGAAATAGGGGTGGCAACGTTTAAATTTTGGCCATCCACAAAACCTCCAGACGTAATACCTATTACATTGCCATACTTATCGAATAGCGCTCCTCCACTACTTCCAGGTGAAATAGGAGTTGTAATCTGGTAATATGACATATCTTCAATTATTCTGTTTGGGTTCGAGACTATTCCTTCAGATATAGTATTATCAAGACCAAGAGGGCTTCCAATTGCAAAAGCTACACTCCCTCCTACTACATTGCTTGAACTGGATATATTGACACAAGGGAAGCCACTACCACTGACCTTTATTTTTGCTACGTCAAATGCCTTATCGAATCCATATACACCTTCAACATCATAAGATCTACCATCGGTTGTTGTAATCTTTGCTGAGCTAGCCCCTTCTATAACATGATAATTTGTAATCGCTGTACCGTTGCTGTTTATGAAAAACCCACTTCCGCTTCCTAAAATTTCTCCATAAGTGTCAAATATTTCAATGTAAAAAACAGCAGAAGAGTACTTTGAATATATTTGTTCCGCAGTAAAGCCGCTAGAATAAGCACCACTTGTATTTACGATGACATTTTTACTTACACCATCCCATGAAACCGAAGCTCCAAACGCCTCTAATACTATTCTGATAGGCAAAAATGTACGGCTACCCACGATTTGAGCGAAGGTATCGTTTTTAATTCTTGAAGATTCTATAACGCCATTATTATTCACTTCTTTTGTAATATAGTTATCACCAATTTTCACATTAACCTTTGTGCCATTTATATCTGAAACCGAAGCAACATAGTTAATAGAATCTCATGTTACTGAATAACCAGCCGCTTCCATTGTCTGCCGCAAAGGTACCAATGTCCTACTATTAGAATCAATAAATGGATATCCTGAACTGGCATTAAAAGAAACAGGGCTGTTGTTTAGCATAACACCAACAGTTGTTGCACCATATGAGGGAACAACTTGTACCATAATGAAAATCGTTACAAACAATACTGAAAGAATTTTCTTCATTTTAATCACCTTTTTCTCTTTTGTTATAATATAACTTTTTTATGGTATGCAGATTTTACATGGAGTTTAAAATTGTTATAATTGTTTTTATTTAAAGTTCTCCTGATTAAATGTTTTAATTCATCCTAATAGTTAGCATTACTAATAGCTATCCGCTTTTGAAAGAGCTAGGCCAAATACAATATTCATGATTATACCGGTACCTACATATCCAAGTATTATCACATTATATGTTGTAAGAAATGTTTCAGATATAACTGTACTAATATACATAACATATACCTGTGATACAACTGGAAAAAAAAATGCCACAATTCCCATGAAAACACCATGAATTGTGTATACTATGTAAATGGTCCATAAGTGAATCAACCCTCCTACTATCCACAAAATACCTTTTCCAATTCCACTAATTCCTGTCAAAACTGCTGCCATAAAAATACCTCCCTCTCATTATAGAATAATTTATTCAAATTACTTGGTATTTAGATACTTCTTAACAATTCCGAGATAATCATCATTATATATTATAAAACAACAGGGCATAACTATAGCCATCCCCTATTGTCAAATCATACTACTTAATAATTATATCGTAAAGAAATTAAAGCAAAAAATTTCGCAAAATATTACATTTTCCGCGCTATTTGTTTAATATTGAGGTAACAGCATAATGTTTTTGCCATGCCCTCCGGTTTTGTAAAGCCTGCCGGCAGATTGTCAATTTCCTGAAAGCATATTCCAAATCACAAATCTTCTATATTTATCCATCGGCTGCCTGGTAGTTTGCATGGTACAAATTATAATACATTCTGTTGATTTACCGAAAACCAGCCACCATTTTGGTAGACAGTATTATTTTCCAGTGTCTTAAAAAACCAATGGTCGAAAACAACCCTACTCATTCCAGTCTTTATCATGTACTAAATTGGCGGAAATTAGGCTGTCCACTTTTTGGGAGTCTCTTCACAAGTCAAAAGAAGCATTTGAGAATGCAGTGAAATTGATTAATTTATTCAATGAAAATAAGTATAAAATAATATAAGTGGCACGGAAGTGGCACGTTTTACCCGTGCCAAGTGGTGCAAAGTCGTGCATTTAATGTAATTAACTGGAAATTCATCAAAAAAATAAAAAGCCCTGAACCCTTGCAATCGCTTGAGTTTATGACTTTTTTTATTGGAGCGGATGAAGGGAATTACACGGCTGCTTTGCCTGTTGTTGGTGCTGCCGTCGTCCTCGCCCAGGCACAGGGCTTCGGACCCTCTTCGCTAAAAACAATCACCGATTGTTTTCTTAACGCTCGATGCCCTTTCGGGTTCGATTCCCTCCTTAATTTGTTCCATAAAAAGAACCGGTCAAATTTAATGTTTGACCGGTTCTTTTTATGGAGCGGATGAAGGGAATCGAACCCTCGCTACCAGCTTGGGAAGCTGAAGTTCTGCCATTGAACTACATCCGCATAATTGAGGTGCCTTTTGTGGCACCTCATTATTTTACAACATTTTAACTTCTAATGCAAGCACAACCCCGATTGAATACAGGTAATATTTTAACCAATATTTTAATTGAATTAATCTAATTAAATTCCTTTGCTATATTTTTACTGGTTTTGGAAGTCTTGCGCTGATAACATTCATTAGATTATCGGTTGATTTTAATGGAGTAACTAAAGTGCCATCTTTAACAACCACGAACTTAGGATCCACTGGTTTAAGAACGCCGCCTAAAATCTCTCCGATTTCCGCATATTTGTATCTTGGGACAAGGTCGTCCATTTCCTTTGAAATATCAAATGTATCGTCAAATCCAAAATCGACTTCAAACACATGGGCTATTTCTGAAGCTACTTCCCAATTTGAAAAATCAACATCTTCATAATATGCCTGTTCAACTGCCTGCATTCTTCTTTCAGTATTAGTGAAAGTACCTTCTGTGCTTGCAAATGAAGTACCTGGTATGATAACGTCAGCATTGGCAGCAGTATTTGTCATATGCGTATCGCTTACCATTAAGAACTCAAGGCTGCTGGTATCGTAAGTGATATCTTCTCCAAATACCAGAAGAGCTTTCACACCTTCCATGGCTTCAGCTCCTGCTTTAATTCCAAGATCAATCAGACCCTGAGAATTGTTTTTAGCCTTCAGTTGAAGAATTCCATCTCTTGGTTTTCCAATATGCCCTGAAAGAAGGGCAATGTCAGCAAGCAAAGTGGCAGCATCTGTTGTCACTAAATTCTGTTGGAATACAATCATTGCTTTTTTCGCATTTACGTAAAGATCGGCAATTTCAGCTATTTCCTGGCTGACTTTCACATTTTTTAAGCTTGCAGCGAATTCTGTAAATCCTTCAATATGAGAAGTTTCTCCCTTATCAACGATTGCTTTCGCAATTTCCTGAAGAACTGAAATCTTATTTTTTGTATAAATGGCCTTGTACGCAAATCCCCTTGGTATTTCATATCCCACTGGATTTATAAGAACCACCTTGGCTCCATTTTTAGCTGCCTGTGCCAGTTTCAACGTTATAACAGGATTGTTTTCCGTAATAAATCCTGTAACCAGAATCACCTCAGTGGACAGCAATTCATCTATGGTGTTTGGGGACGCATCTGTTCCTAAAACTTTGAAAATACCGCTTTCTCTATGATTGAAACAAAGAGTTTTGGCTCCCATAGCTTTTGCCATTTTTTTAATCGCATAGGCTTCTTCATTTGTATACCTGTCTGAAATGGATACCGCAACGGCATCCTTGCCATAAACTGACGTGATAGACTGGGCTTTTTTGCCAGTCATCATCAATACTTCGTGGTAATCAGTCTCTCTGAAGCCTTCTCCATCCTTAATCATAGGGACGATTAATTTATCTTCAAGCTCTGCACAGTCAAAACCAAATTTGCCCTTACCACATCCAAACCCTTTGTTTACAACTCCGAACTTATCTGGATTACATTTAATCAACATATCATTATGTGTTTCTAGAAGCAGTGAACAGCCTACAGAACAATAAGCGCATGTTGTCTCAGTAATACTGGTTTCAAGTGGGACGGATTTTTCAATGGTTAGTCGTTCCTGAAGAGCTCCCACTGGACAGATGCTGACGCACTGACCACAGGAAACACAGCCGGATTCGGCCAGTGGCTTCTCAAGCGTAGGCTTAACAATGGTGTCAAAGCCTCTGTCAACAAGACCAAGCGCTCCGATTCCCATCACTTCATCACATACTCTGACGCATAATCCACAAAGAATACATTTATTTGGATCTCTTATGATGAAAGGATGATTGTCTTCAAATTCAATTTTATTTTTATCTCCTGAAAATCTCTCTGGCTTAACATCATATTCATTGGCAAATTCAACAAGCTTGCATTCGAAAAAGTCTTTACAGCCGCACTCTAAACATCTTGAAGCTTCTGCAACAGCCTGATCTTCTTCATAACCATATACAACTTCTGCAAAGTTATCTCTTCTCTCACCAGGGTGAAGATGTTCCATATCAGGCCTGCATAATATTTCTCTGTCTTCAAAAGTCTTTTCCGTTATGTCATCTCTTTCGACAACATATGGCTTTATATATTTAATAACCTCACCATCCAGATATGCGTCAATAATTGAAGACACCTTTTTGGCATCGGCAATAGCCTCGATTGCAATTGAAATTTTGTCATTTCCACAATCTCCGCCTGCAAATACACCTGGCACATTTGTCATAAATGTATCGACATCGTAAGCAATGCCTTTTTTCCTTGTCTTATCTAAAGTTTCCAATCCAAGAGGATCAACTGCCTGTCCAATCGCCAGGATTGCAGTATCAATCTCTATGGTCTCGGTTTTTCCTTTTACTGGTTTTGGTGCTCTTCTGCCTGATGCATCAGGTTCACCTAATTCCATTACCTGAAGAACAACCTGTTTAACACGGCCATCAGCTCCAGCTATAAATTCGATAGGATTTGTAAGATTTCTAAATATAACGCCTTCTTCATCAGCTTCAACAATTTCCACCTGATCTGCCGGCATTTCATCCTTTGTTCTTCTGTAAATATTATAAACCTTTTTGGCTCCCAGCCTTACAGCCGTTCTGCAGGCATCCATCGCTGTGTTTCCACCTCCAACAATTGCCACATTTTCGCCTAATTTGATTTCTTCATTTCTAACCACTTTTCTCAGAAAATCAATCCCGCCGATTACTCCCGGAAGATCTTCTCCCTTACAGCCTACACCTGTTGATACCCAGGCCCCAATTCCCAAAAGGACAGCATCATACTCTGCACGAATCGTTTCAAAAGGTATATCTACACCGATTTTTGTGTTTGGAATTATTTCAACGCCCATTTTTTCAATCAGGAATATTTCTTCATCAACAATTTCCTTTGGAAGTCTGTATTCTGGTATTCCGTATCTCAGCATACCACCCAGCTTAGGCATGGCTTCAAAAATTGTAATGTCATGCCCCATTTGTCTTAAAAAATAAGCTGCTGAAAGTCCTAAAGGTCCGCCACCGATAATGGCAACATGCTTTTCAGTGGATGGCGCAATATCAGGCATAAACGGATCCCCTGAGTACATGTCCTGATCAGCTGCAAATCTTTTCAGCCATTGTATTGAAATAGGTTCATCGATAAGTTTTCTTCTGCATTCATCTTCACAAGGATGCGGGCAAACTCTGCCAATCGATCCAGGAAGAGGGATTTTTCCTCTGATCAGTTCGATTGCAGCTTCAAATTCACCATTTGCAATAAGCCCTACGTATCCCTGGCAATCAGTCTGTCCCGGGCACGCAAGGGTACAAGGAGGTCTGCAGTCTCCTACATGATTTGACAGCAGTAACTCAAGATTTGTTTTTCTTGATTCTAAAACTCTGTCTGTATTTGTAAATATAACCATATTAGATGATATTTCTGTTGCACAGGCTTTCACAAGTTTTGGATTTCCTTCTTGTTCACATATACACATTCCGCAGGCCCCGTATATTTCAGTTCTTTCATCAAAGCAAAGTGTTGGTATGAATATGTCATTTTCCACTGCAACTTCCAATATCGTTTGGCCTGGAAGGCCGAACACTTCTTTCCCATCAATGTTTAATCTAAATTGTTTCATGTTTTTACCCTCCCTCCTTAATATCTTTCTATAGCGCCAAACTTGCAAGTTTCTTCGCATTTGCCGCATTTAATACATTTATCTTGATCGATAACATGTTTAATCTTAACTTTTCCTTCTATTGCCTCAACTGGGCATTTTTTGGAACAAAGAGTACATCCGATACATTTATCATTGATTGTAAATGTAAGAAGTCCTTTACAAGCTCTGGCTGTACATTTTTTCTTGTATATATGATCTTCATATTCATTTCTGAAATATTTGATGGTTGTAAGTACAGGATTTGGCGCCGTTTGGCCAAGACCACACATGGAACCTTCTTTAATTTTATAAGCCAGTTCCTGCAGAAGCTCAATGTCTCCGTCTTTTCCATCTCCAGCTGTTATTCTTTCAAGAATTTCAAGCATTCTCTTCGTTCCCACTCTGCAGTAGTTACATTTTCCGCAGGACTCTTTCCTGGTAAAATCAAGGAAATACCTTGCCATGTCAACCATACAGGTATCTTCATCCATTACAATCATTCCGCCTGAACCTACAATCGCTCCTGTTTTATTAATATTTTCGTAATCTACAGGTGTATCGATAAGTTCAGCTGGAATACATCCTCCAGACGGGCCGCCCATTTGAACGGCTTTAAAGGCTTTATCATTTTTAATTCCATCACCTATTCCGTATATAACTTCTTTTAGTGGCAGTCCCATAGGTACTTCAACAAGTCCGCCCTTTTTGATTTTTCCTGCAAGAGCAAATACCTTAGTCCCCTTGCTGAGTTTTGTCCCCATGGCCCCAAACGCCTTGCCGCCATTCATAATAATCCATGTGACATTGGCAAAAGTTTCAACATTGTTTATATTTGTAGGTTTCTGCCAATAACCCTTCTGTGCCGGGAAAGGTGGTTTTAATCTTGGCATTCCTCGTTCGCCTTCTAATGATGCAATTAATGCTGTTTCTTCACCACAAACAAATGCACCCGCTCCTGCCTTTATTCTAAGATCGAAATTAAAGCCAGATCCAAACAAATTTTTACCAAGAAATCCTCTTTCTCTTGCCTGATCCATCGCTATTTCCAGCCTATGGATAGCAAGCGGATACTCTGCTCTGACATAGATGATTCCTTCCGACGCACCCATAGCAAAAGCGCCGATAGTCATTCCTTCAATTAGTGAATGAGGATCTCCTTCCAGAACACTTCTATCCATAAATGCTCCCGGATCTCCCTCATCAGCATTACACACCATATATTTTGGGGTTTCAGGGCTCTTTCTCGCTGCATCCCACTTAAACCAGGTAGGGAATCCTGCTCCCCCTCTTCCTCTTAATCCAGATACTTTTATTTCCTCTATTACTTCTTCCTGAGTCATTGATGTGATGACCTTTTTCGTGGCTTCATATCCGCCAATGGCTAGATACTCGTCGATAATTTCAGGATTGATGATTCCGCAGTTTCTAAGCACAATTCTGGTCTGTTTCCCAACAAATGTACTGTCTTTTTCTGAAATTTCATAATCCTCAACAACTTTACCATTTAGGATATGGCTTTCTATAATATCATTTACCTTTGCCTGTAATACTTTTGTATATCTTGTCATTTTTCCATCGTCGTCATATACATCTACGATCGGCTCCAGGAAACAGGTACCAACACATCCAGTTAAGGAAACCGTAACGTTTTTAATTTTTCTGTCTTTTATCTGCTTTTCAAATTCTATAGCCGTTTTTTTAGCACCTGTAGCAATTCCGCAGCTACCTTCTCCAACAACAATTCTCATATGTAGTCACCTATCCCCTTTCCTTTATTTCGTCCAGCGCTGCCTTCGCTGATTCTTTTGTTAAATTCCCGTAAGTTTCATCTCCATCAGAATTTTTCACCATCATTACTGGTGCAAGCGAACAGCATCCTAAACAGGCAACGTTATTTATGGTAAAAATTCCATCTTCTGTTGTTTCTCCATCTTTAATGTTTAAATGCTCACATACAGCTTCTTCAATAACCTTTGAACCATTTACATGGCAGGCCGTTCCCTGACATAGCATGATTAAATTTTTACCAATAGGCTTTAGTCTGAATTGAGTATAAAATGTAGCAACACCATATATTTTTGCAGGTTTTATACCAGTTTTAATTGCAATATAATTTATTGCATCCAATGATAGATATCCATAAATATCTTGTGTTTTCTGTAAAATTGAAATAAGGCTGCCCTTAACCTTACCATATTTTTCCAGCACCGGTCCTAATTCTTCAAAGCTTTCTGCAGAGCTTTCTGAAGAGCTTTCTGAAAAGCTTTTAGGTTTATCAGTCATAATGTTCCTCCTATGTATTTAAATTATACTCTTGATATAAGCATATACAACTCGAATTATATCAATAATTGACTGAAAAAGCAACGGCATCTCTCACCGTTGCTTCGATATTTTTTAATAAATACAATATACAATATACATTTACTTTACAAGATTTTTGTATTTTTCTTTTATATAGATTAATTTTCCATTTATATTTGCTTCCATTATGAACAAGCTTAAAACAAGTATGGCTGCACCCAAATATGCTCTTGGCAGCAAAATCTCCCCGGCAAATGCAAAAGCTGCTATTCCGGCAATCACTGGTTCTAAAGTAAAAATGACTCCAACATGGGCAGCCGAAGTGTATTGCTGTGCAACAGCCTGTACTACAAACGCCAGGCCAGTGCAGAAAATTGCGAGAAAAATAGAAGACGCCCACACCTTCGGGCTTTGCGGCAAAGTTGGCGTTTCAACAATAAAAGAGAGAATTAAATTCCCAGCCCCTGCAAATCCCAATTGGAAAACACCCAGCTGATACGCATTTATCTCTTCTTTCACAACAGCTGTTTCTGTGATTAGTAAGTCAAAAGCATAGGCAACAGCACAGATTAAACACAGTATATCCCCGAGCGCCGGCTTGAAATCATTATTCAGTGTTAATAATCCAATACCGAGAACAGACATCAATACCACTATAATCAGTTTTTTTTCAGGCACTGTGCCTTTGAAAACAAAACCGAATATTGGTGTAAAAACAACTGAAAGAGCACAAAGGAAACCTGCATTAGAAAGGCTGGTGTACAAAACCCCATAGGTTGCTCCAATATAAACAAATATTAGTGATACCCCAATGTAAAAGCTGTACTTTATCGTGGTTCTGTTTACTGTTTTTAATTTTGGGAATGAAATAATCACCGCTATAAAGAATGCTCCGCAAAATCTAAAGGCATTTAAATTGAACGGGTCCATTTCAGCTAAACTTAAATCCATTAAAACATAAGAAATCCCCCAAAAAAGTACAACAGTCAATAACATTAAGTCTGATTTCAGTTGTTTTGTCATGTTTATCTCCTGATACTGATCTGTTGCCAACTGCTTATACCTGGCTTGTCCCTCTAGATTCTGGCAATAATCATCTCAAGTGCCAGCGTTCCATCTATAAACCCGTTTTTAATGTTTCTATCAACTTCGTAAAGTTTCGCTAAGGTTTCTTTTATATTATTTTTGGAAAATTTTTCACCGTACAACATGGCTTTTTTGATTCTGTATTCATGAATTGCCAATGCCTTCTGCATCTGAGACAAACTGTTCCCCTCTTCACGCAACTCTTTCACTTCGAGTATTGTTTCAAATTGACCAATGATTACCGCTAAAATATAATAAAGGTTCTCTCCTGCCAGCAGAATATCATGAAGCAGCTCAAATGCTTCATCTTTTTTATTGCTGCTTATTGCATCAATCATCTGATAAACATTTGTTTCAACATTTCCGGATATACTCTCTGTAATATGAAAAACTTCAACCTCCTGGTCCTGGCTGTAATGGATAATTTTTTTCACGTCGTTTTCAAGGTTATATAAATTATAATCGCTTTCTTTGTCGTAATAGCCGCTACTATTAACAATCTGTGCTACTAAGGATTTTTTAATAATTTTACCAGAAGCCTTGAATCTTTTCTCAATGAACTTTTTCAGGTCGTTCTCCTCCAGACTGTCAAATTCATATTCATTCCAATGCTTCGATGCTTCCTTGTAAATCTTTGTTTTTTTATCAAGTTCACTGCAAATGATAATCAACTGACAAAATTCCGGCAGATCCGCTATATAAAGAACAAATGCCTCATTCATTTCTTTAAAGTTTTTTAAAACGACAACTCTTTTCTTTGAAAACATTGGAAAAGTCTCACAGACAGACTTGATATAATCTAGATTCCCATCATTTTCCTCAATCACCACTAAATCTAATTCCTTGCTGATTGGGTTGACAAATTCTTTGCAAACAAGTTCAACTGCCCAGTTAATAAGATACGTTTCACTCCCGTAAAAAATTAAAGGCTTATCTATGTTCCCAGCCTTTATATCTTTTGTTATTAAATGAAATGCGTGTTCTTTGTTCTTATCTTTATAATTTGCCATTTTACTTCCTATTCGAGCATTGTAATTATTTCCATTCTTTTGTCTTTTTCATCAAATGAAATGCCAATTGCTCCACTTTCATCATTTCTATATAACATTATATCTTTTTTTCTGATTTTTTCAACAACACTTGGGTGCGGATGCCCAAAATTATTTTTTCCGACTTGTATAACAGCCACTTTCGGCTTTACAGATTCCAGAAATTCATCCGCTGTTCCATATTTGCTGCCATGATGAGATATTTTCAGGATATCTGAGTACCTGATGTCTGATTTTCTGTTATTGTCTAACAGCCTTGACTCTCCCTCTGTATCTATATCCCCGGTCATCAAAACAGAAAACCCTTTCACATTCACTTTTAGAATCAGGCTGCTGCCGTTTTCATCCTTCTCGTCAATATTAAAGTATTCTTCAAGCTTCTTTTGTTTTGGACTTATTACTTTAACGGAAATATCACTGTTTATTATTACATTATCTTCTGCCACCAGATACACAATTTGTTCTTTCATTAATCCGGTTTTTTTCAGAAGAATTTCTTCCGCTACAATATTCCCCTCATAAACATAGAGTTTTTCAATAAATCCTTTTCTTGCAAGAGCAGCAATTCCATCAAAATGGTCCTGATGCAAATGTGTAACAAAAGCGGCATCAATTTCTTTAACACCGTTTTTCAGCAAATATGGCAACAATACATTTGTACCAACATCGTAGTTTGCGTTTCCGCCCCCGTCAATCAAAATATTTTTACCATCCTCCGCCTTTATATGGAGGCAGTCCCCTTGTCCAACATCAACAAAAACAAGGTCTGTTTTTTTAAAGCCGTCTAAGGTAGCGATATTTACAAGACTTACTGTAACCAGCATGCTGATTATCACTTTTAATATGAGTACATACTTTTTTCTTATATATAGAA
>Ga0209386_1000986_pt1 | contig 12634 bp, 8 predicted proteins | sample NGEPertwo_FD_184510 | JGI IMG/M metagenome (GOLD analysis project Ga0209386, IMG submission 184510) | Arctic peat soil microbial communities from the Barrow Environmental Observatory site, Barrow, Alaska, USA - NGEE Permafrost154B-two... | ecosystem: Environmental > Terrestrial > Soil > Wetlands... | reverse complement strand
CAGATGAAATCCCCATGAGATAAAAAAATTATCACACAAACCGAAATGAATATCGACCTTTGCGTAAAAACACGTTTTTATGGAAAAACTAATATTCGATCAGGTTGTCCTAGTTGGCTGCGGGATAGATGTTCATAAAGACATTATTGTAGCCACGATTCGCAAAAGCGAGAAGGAATACGAGACAAAGGAGTTTCGCTCCTATACAAGTTCTTTGACAGAGTTGAGAGAGTGGTGCAAATCAGAAGGAGTCACCCACATAGCCATGGAAAGCACAGGCGTTTACTGGAAGCCGGTATTCAATATTTTGGAAGAGGGTGATTTCGAAATCATTCTGGTCAATGCACGGCATGTTCGCAACGTACCAGGTCACAAGACGGATAAGAAAGATAGCCAATGGCTCAGTAAATTGTTACTGAGTGGACTATTGAAAGCGAGTTTCATCCCTCCGGTTGAAATCCGCGATTTGCGCGATTTAGTTCGTTACAAGAAAAAGATTGTCGCACAAGCATCGAGCGAGAAAAACCGGATCATCCGGATACTGGAAGATGCCAACATCAAATTAAGTAGCGTACTGACCAATGTTGACGGGGCGGTGGGAAGCAGAATCATTGATGATCTGATTGCCGGAAATACCAAGGTTGAACAACTGATGGAACATTACCACGGTAAGATAAAAGTCAGTAAAGCTGAGTTTCGAATGGCATTGCAAGGCCGTCTAACCCCGCATCATCAGTTTATGCTACGGGTGATCAAAGAAAGCCTTACAGATAAAGAAAAGCTTATTGCAAAGATTGAAAAACAAATTGACGAGCTTGCCATACAGTATTCTGTTGAAATTGAATTACTTCAAACCATACCGGGAGTAGCTTATGATAGTGCAGTGAGCATTATCAGCGAGATTGGGGCAGATATGAAACAGTTTTCCAGCGAGCAACATCTGAGTAGTTGGGCTGGTATGAGTCCTGGCAATAACGAAAGTGGAGGTAAAAAAAAAGCACAACCACCATCCACGGAAACAAACAGTTGCAATCAACCTTAGTCGAAAGCGCATGGGGTGCAACCCGAAAGAAAGATGGATATCTAAAACGTAAATATCAAAGCCTTGTTCCCAGACGTGGTAAAAAGAAAGCGATTGTTGCCGTTGCGCACAAAATTATCATTGCTTCATACCATGTCATTAAAGACAAAGAGGCTTACAAAGAACCAACATTGAATAATAACCCAAAGAGGAAGAAGAAGCAAGTGGACAATCTGTTGAATCGGTTGAAAGAGCTTGGGCTTGAAATCAGGAAAACAGATCTGGTACCAATAGAATAAAAAAGAAAACAAAGTCGATTTGTTACTGTGTATCCGTAAAGCCGGAATCACGAAGATGAAATTGATTTTAACAACAGGATAAGCACAAACCGATGTCACAAATCTTGGTAATTAATCACCAAGAGGAAGTACGAGTATGAAAATTTACACTCTTAACCTGTTTTTTAATTATTGATTTTTAAAATGATAGAAATTATATACGTATGAAACTATTCCTGCTTCTTTTTACCACATCCTTGGTATTGCTGTTGAGTCCGGACAACGAAATTGCGCAATGGCGGGGTCCTGCCCGCGATGGCATTTATCCTGAAACGGGGCTGTTGAAAAAATGGCCTGCCGAAGGACCGGCGTTAAAATTGAAAATCGAAAACATCGGGAAAGGATTGTCACAGCCAGTAGTATATAAAAATGTAATTTATTTAACCGGTCTTAAATACGATACACTGGATGTTATTACGGCCTGCAATTTGGATGGAAAGTTGCTTTGGGAAAAGGCATACAGTCTTGCATGGATAAGTACCTATCCGGAATCGAGGGGAACGCCAACCATCGAAAATGACCGGATTTACCTGATTGGTGGAATGGGCGACCTGGTGTGCCTGAGTACAAACGGAGGAGAAGTAATCTGGAGAAAAGAGCCGCTAAAAGATTTTGAGGGTAAAAATATGTACTGGGGAAATGTGGAGTCGGTGCTTTTAACCGACGATGCTGCTTTATATGCTACCGGTGGCGATCAGACAACCCTTGTTGCCTATCACAAAGAAACCGGTGAGTTACTTTGGAAAACCAAAAGTATGGGCGGCAGCAAATCGTATGCTTCGTCATCGTTGGTAGAATGGGCCGGCATGAAAATCGTGCTACTACAAACTTCCGACGATCTGATAGGGATAGATGCAGCTAACGGGAATATACTTTGGAATTACAACACCATTCAGTATCATAACGAGAAAGGGAAAGGCGAAGCGGCAAACACGCCTCTTTTCTACAAGGGCGATATTTTTATTACTTATGGTAACGAGCAGCCTGCCATGCTTTTTCATATTTCCGACGATGGAAAATCGATTTCCCTGAAATGGAAAAACGATGTCCTCGATACGCATCATGGTGGTTTGGTGCTTCTTGATGGTACGATTTATGGCTCAACAATGCTCGATAATACCAGGGGTAACTGGGCTTCGGTTGATTGGAAAACCGGTAAAACCAACTGGGAGAAGGCATGGTTTACTAAAGGATCGGTTATTTCGGCCGATGGCATGATCTACTTTTATGAAGAAAAAGGTGGAAACGTTGCCCTGGTAAAACCGGATACCAGCGACCTGAAAATAATCAGCACATTTAAGGTAAAAGATGGCGAAGGACCACACTGGGCGCACCCATCCATTTATAACAAAATGTTGCTGATCAGGCATGAAAGTGTATTGCTGGTTTACGATATTGGGGATTAAGCAAAATTGCGACGTGAGTGTCAGTATTAAAATTGCGACTGATCACTGAATACTTTCCCATCCTTCAACTTTCTTTTCTACCTTTAAACCCGGAACTGTCACGCTGAGCAAAGTCGAAGGGTAAGACTTTGAACTGTTGTCCAGTGCAATGAGATCAACAGTAGATTCTTCATAAACAATAGAGTGTAAATTATTACTCAACGCTTCACAAAGCGAGATTTAAATATGCGATTGTTTATTATTGATGTTGTGTAAAGCAATTATAATAACCTGAGTTCGTTATAAGAAAAGAGATAAAATATTTGAAAAATATAAGGGCTATTTGTATATTAAGACGCTAAAATACAGTAATATGCAGTTATAAACAACCCTTATGTTGCTAGACTCAAAATTAGTGGATATTTTCTTCTATGCAGATGAATTTTGCAAAGATTTTAGTAAAACATTGGCGGGGGTTAAACTACGCTCTGACAACTCTAAAAAGAGCCGAAATAAGCCTTGCAAACTCTCGGAATCAGAGGTATAACGATTTTAATCGTTTTTCATTTAGGAGGTTATCGTAATCTGAAACATTTTTATACTCAATATGTGCAAGTTCATCTAAAAAGTGAATTTCCCGAAACTGTTTTTTACAACAGGTTTGTTGAACTTCAGCAAAAAGCATTTTTACCTATGATTATGTTTTTGAAGATAATGAGATTAGGTTCCTGCAATGGAATATCAATTGTTGATGCAACAGCACTGAGAGTTTGCACAAATAAAAGGATCTTCAACCATGATTTTTGATGGAATTGCATAGCGAGGAAAATCAACTAGGGGCTATTTCTTTGGCACTAAGCTACATTTGTAATCAATGACAAAGGGGAGATACTGAATTTTTAATTACTCCTGGAAATGTCGATGATCGGGAACCATTAAAAAACCAAGACTTTCTGAAAGTAATATTTGGGAACCCCTTTCCCACACCAATTATAATTCAATTGAAAAGTAATTTCGCTTCGTGATTAATCTAACGTGAATCCAGACCTTCACTTTTTATTCCCTCGTCAATTCATTCGCAAACAGGCCTGCCAGTTTCAACGCAGATTATGCAACCGACAAAGGTCCGAACAAACATGATGAGCTTACTCAGTCAACCATTCTTACTAGCGAGTACAACTTTCTACAAGTTTAATAGTTGAATATATTTCACGGTAGCAATGGTATCGCGTATCTTGCTTCTTACGAAAATATCATCAACCGTTTTATCACTAAAAGTATTTCGCACTAAAAATTTTGCTTCGGATAATAGTTGTATCAATAGCAGACACCAGTTGTATCGCAGACGAACAGTTTTAGTATTGTTGGATATCTAAACAATTGACCTTTAGAATGTTTTATTTCTGGCACTGTATTGGCATAGGGTGTCCGTATTACTTGAATTTTGTGGTACAAACAGGTGTTTTCGGCATCAAATACTTATAATTGAAATAAATATCAGCGAAGATTTACTTTGCAACAGGATGAGAAATTAATAAAAACTAATAAATAGATTAAAGTGGACAGACAGATTGAAAAGAAAAAATGGACCGTTAAAAAGATTGTAACAATTGTTGTTATCGCTGGTATTGTCTTATTGATTGCTGCGAGCTACTACTCGACTTCTGGCAGATCAAAGCTTAATGTTGATCTGGAAAGGATAACCATCAGTGAAGTTTCGAATGGAACATTTCAGGATTTTATTCCGGTAAACGGAGTAGTATTGCCTTTAACCACCATTTACCTGGATGCCAACGAGGGTGGCCGGGTTGAAGAGAAGTTTGTCGAAGATGGCGCAGTACTAAAAAAGGGGCAACCAATCCTGCGTTTGTCAAATACTGATCTTTTAATGACGATGATGAGTCAGCAAAATACTGTTTATAATACGCTGACGCAAATGCAGATCAACAACAATGCAGCACAGCAGAATACAGTAAGCAAACTGAACCAGATGGCAGATGTTGAAAGCTTGTATAAAGAAGCAGAACGTATTTATCTGTTAGACAGACACTTGTTTGCCGAAAAAGTAATTGGCTCGCAGGAGTTTAAAAAAGCGGAGAATGATTACAACTATTATTCAGAAAAGAGGAAGCTAACACGGCAAATTCTGCAACAGGATTCTGTCTCCCGGACTCAGCAGGGAGAACAGGATAAACGTTCATATACAGGCTCTCAGGAAGCTTTAAATATGATGAAGATGAAAGTAAACGACCTGATCGTGAAATCACCCATCGACGGACAACTTACATCGCTTGATGCGGAAATCGGACAAAATAAAAGACAGGGTGAAAGGCTTGGTCAGGTGGATGTTTTAAGTGGTTTTAAAGTCCGTGTCGATGTTGACGAGCACTATATTTCTCGCATATATACCGGTTTGAAAGGAGATTTTACATTTGCAAACAAGTTGTATAATTTAGTTATTTTCAAAGTGTTTACACAGGTTGTGGGTGGCAAGTTCCAGATGGATATGCAGTTTGAAGGAACCGTACCGACAGGTATCCGTCGCGGACAAACCTTACAAATTCATTTGGCATTAAGCGATGAGAAACAAGGTCTGCTATTACCTCGTGGCGGTTTCTATCAGCAAACTGGCGGTAACTGGATTTTTAAAGTGAGTACTGATGGTAAAACAGCTTATAAAACAGATATTCAATTGGGAAATCAGAATCCTGATTATTACGAAGTGTTGCAAGGGTTGAAGCCAGGTGATAAAGTAATTACGAGTAGCTACGAAAATTATGGAACCATACAGGAATTGGTTCTTAAAAAATAATAAAACAAGCATTTAAAAATAAATACCAATCAAATGATAAAGATTACAGACCTTGAAAAAATCTACCGGACCGAAGAGGTAGAGACTATTGCGTTGAATAAATTATCGATAGAAGTGAAAGAAGGTGAATTTGTTGCTGTAATGGGACCTTCCGGTTGCGGCAAATCCACACTCTTAAATATTTTTGGGCTGCTGGATGATCCTGATGGCGGCAGTTTTGTTTTCAATGGAATAGAAGTTGCCCATTTTAACGAAAGAAAACGGGCCGATATGCGCAAACACAATATCGGATTTGTTTTCCAGAGCTTTAACCTGATTGATGAATTAACAGTGTATGAAAATGTGGAACTTCCCTTGATTTATACAGGTGTTAAATCAGCTGAGCGGAAAGAGATGGTTGAAAAAGTGCTGGATAAGATGAAGATCATGCACCGCCGCAATCATTATCCGCAGCAACTCTCCGGCGGACAGCAGCAACGTGTAGCGGTTGCCAGGGCAGTCGTCAACAATCCGAAGTTAATACTTGCCGATGAGCCTACCGGTAACCTCGATTCTGCCAATGGCGGTGAAGTGATGGAACTGTTAACCGATTTGAATGAACAGGGTACAACCATCATTATGGTAACGCACAGTGAACATGATGCAAAGTTTAGCCACCGGATTATCCGCATGCTCGACGGTCAGACTGTTACGGAAAACATCCTTATTTAAGTATGTTTTAAAACAGAATTAAAAAATTACAGTCAGTTTTTGTGGTAAATAAATAGGCATAATGATAAAGAATTATTTCAAAATCGCCTGGAGAAATTTAATGAAGAATAAAGCTTTCTCCTTCATTAATATTATCGGTTTGGCAATAGGAATTTCGGTTTGCTTGATCATCATATTATTTGTGTATGATGAGTTGAGCTATGACAGGTTCAATAAAAAAGCCGACCAGATTGTTCGTGTAACTTTCGGTGGAAAACTAGGTGGCGAAGTAATGAAAGAAGCGGTGGTGATGGCGCCGGTTGCACAAACATTGATGCAGGACTATCCTGAAGTGCTGGATGCCACTCGTCTTGTTAAAAATAACCCCACAAAAATCAGTTACAAAGAGAAGACTTTTGACAATGAAATTACTTGTGCCGTTGATTTAAATTTCTTTAGTGTATTTACTCTTCCATTCGTAAAAGGTGATCCGAAAACTGCATTGGTTGAACCTAACTCTGTTGTGATTACCGAAGAAACTGCACGAAAATATTTTGGCGATGAAGATCCCATGGGGAAAGTAATCGAATTCAAAACATATAATGCCACAAAAAAAGTTACCGGTATTATTAAAAAGATACCGGCAAATTCACATTTTCATTTTGACTTTTTTGCGTCGATGGCAGATGTGCAGGCTGCGAAAAGCACATCTTTTTTGTATGGAAGTTTTTATACTTATTTAGTACTGCAAAAAGGATATGACTATAAAAAATTGCAGGCAAAATTGCCGCAAGTGGCTGAAAAATATATGGGCCCGCAACTGATGCAAGCCATGGGAATCAACATGCAGGAATTCAGGAAAAAAGGCAACGATATAGGGCTATACCTTCAACCGCTGACTGATATTCATCTGCGCTCAGATTTTACAGTAAATTTAGAACCCGGTGGCGATTTACGCTATGTATATATTTTTGGCGCAATTGCATTATTCATGCTGCTGATTGCCTGTATCAATTTCATTAACCTTTCAACAGCAGGCGCTTCAAAAAGGGCAAAGGAAGTCGGCATACGCAAAGTGCTGGGCTCATTGAATGCGGAATTGATACGGCAGTTTCTTTTTGAATCCATATTGCTTGCCATGATTGCGTTAGTAATTGGTTTGGCATTGGTGAAAATGGCATTACCGTTTTTTAATCATCTTGCAAATAAAAACCTGACACTTCAAATTCTGGGTAATCCTTTTATTTTACTGGTCCTGGTGGCTTTTGGTTTATTGGTTGGGATTCTCGCCGGGAGTTATCCGGCATTTTTTCTTTCTTCTTTCAAACCTGTTGCTGCGTTAAAAAGCAAATTCATTTCCAAAAGTAAAAGCATCAGTTTGCGAAGTGGTTTGGTTGTATTTCAGTTTTTTATTTCTGTAATGCTCATTATCGGCACATCAGTCGTTTACCGGCAATTAAATTATATTCAAAATAAAAAATTAGGCTTTGACAGAGATCAGGTTTTAGTGCTCAGAAACTCAGGCGTTTTGGGCGACAAAGAAGCGATACTCAAAGAACAGCTTCGAAATGACCCCCGTGTGGTAAATGTATCCAGGTCAGGTTATTTACCGGTTAAGTCCAATTACAATAACATGACGCTTACATTCCCCGATGGTAATAATTTACTTTCAAGAAGAACCAATATTTACCAGGTAGATGAACAATATATACCTACCCTGGGAATGCAAATGGTTGAGGGCAGAAATTTTTCAAAAGACTTTCCAACCGATTCATCCGCCGTAATTGTAAATGAAACACTTGCGAAAATTTATGGTTGGGGCAATAGAGCAGTGGGGCATAACCTCGATCTCTCGACAGGTAATAATGGCGGATACAAAGGCTTACGGGTGATCGGCATTGTGAAGGATTTTAATTTTAAATCGCTGCATGAAGAAATTGGCCCGGTGATGATGGTTCTGCAACAAAGCAGCGGCCTGATTGTGAAAGCAAAAGGGAAAGATATTTCGGGATTAATTTCATCTATCAAGTCCAAATGGGCAACCTTCAATGTGGACGAACCTTTCAATTATTCTTTTTTGGATGAAGATTACAAGACGCAATATATATCTGAATCAAAAACAGGAACCATACTTGGCATTTTTTCAACGATGACCATTTTTGTTGCCTGCCTTGGGTTGTTTGGACTTGTCATGTTTACATCAGAGCAGCGCCGTAAAGAAATTGGTATCCGTAAAGCTTTGGGCGCAAGTGTAGCTGGCATTGTTAATTTGTTATCCATCGACTTTTTAAAGCTGGTACTTGTGGCTGTTGTTCTTGCCACTCCCGTTGCGTGGTGGGCAATGAACAAATGGTTGATGGATTTTGCCTACCGGATTGATATCAGTTGGTGGATGTTTGTATTGGCGGCTGTCACTGCATTACTGATTGCCTTGTTCACTGTGAGTTTTCAGGCCATAAAGGCAGCTATTGCCAACCCGGTTAAGAGTTTAAGTACGGAATAAACAGATAGCCATGATAAATAATTATTTCAAAATAGCCTGGCGTAATTTACGTAAGAATAAAACTTTCTCCATTATTAATATAACTGGTCTTTCTATTGGTGTATCCTGCTTTTTACTGATTGCATTGTATGTTTTACATGAACTGAGTTTTGATAAATATAACCTTCATGCATCCCAGATTTACAGGATAGTCGACCATACTAAATTTGGCGATTTTTCGTATGATGGCGCAGAAGCACCCGCAATAATGGGTCCGACTTTTACGAAAGATATTCCGCAAATAGAAAACTATGTCCGCTTTAAAAAGCATGGCGGTTTTTCGGTCGAAAAAGGCTCTGAAATTTTTAAGGAAGATCAGGCGGTTTATGCTGACTCTTCGCTGTTTGATGTATTCACTTTGCCAATGATTGCTGGAGATCCGAATACTGCTTTAAAGGAGCCTCATTCTTTGGTAATAACGGAAAGTACGGCAAAAAAATATTTTAACTCCACCGATGTTGTTGGACGAACGTTGGTTATAAATAAAAATAACAATTATAAAATTACAGGTGTAATAAAGGATATTCCGGAACAATCTCATTTTCATTTTGATTTCTTCTTTCCCATGTCGGAAATGGATCAAAGCAGGGATGGCTCCTGGTTTAATTTTAATCTTCAGACTTACTTGCTTGTAAGACCCGGTACCGATGCCAAACAATTAGAAAAGCGCTTAAATATGACCATGATGGCCAACGCAGCGCCGCAATTTCAAGGTACCTTAAATATAAGTAAAGATGATTTTGAAAAAAACGGTAATTCTATTCGCATAAGCCTGATGCCACTCACGGATATACACTTACATTCAAATATAAAAGATGAGTTGGGAACTAACGGCAGCATCCAGTATATTTATATATTTTCAGCGATCGCCATTTTTATTTTACTTATTGCCTGCGTCAACTTTATGAATCTTTCGACCGCACATTCATCCAATCGTGCAAAAGAAGTGGGTGTGAGAAAAGTATTTGGCAGTCGTAGAAAGTTTTTAATCATACAATTTCTTACCGAATCTGTTTTCATCAGCCTTCTTTCATTTCTTTTAGCAATTGGAACTGTTTTACTGTTACTGCCTCTTTTTAACCAACTGGCTGACAAGCATATCAATTCATTACTACTGCTGAATCCTGTTATGTTTTCTGGAGTTTTATTACTTATGATCATCGTGGGCTTAATAGCAGGAAGTTACCCGGCCTTTTTTCTATCATCATTTCGGCCAATTGAAGTGTTGAAGGGAAATTTATCGAGAGGCTTCAAAGGTTCGGCGATAAGAAACGTCCTGGTGGTTTTTCAATTTTCAATTTCGATTATCCTGATGATTGGGACTGTAGTTATTTTCAACCAGCTTAATTATATAGGCAAGAAAAACTTAGGTTTTAATAAAGATCAGGTGCTGGTTTTGCAAAATACGTATGCCGTGAATACACAGGTATTAAGGCATGAATTGCTGCAAATGCCCGGCGTAAAAAGCGCAACCGTTACAGGTTTTTTGCCCGTAAGCGGGAATAGGGGGGAGCAGGGTTTTGTTACCTCCCCGGTTTTTGATGGCAAAAATTTCACAATAATGCAGCAATGGCCTGTTGATGAAAATTATATTCCCACACTACAAATAAATTTATCAAGCGGCAGGAATTTTTCTACTGAGTTCCCAACCGACGTGGATGCCGTTGTCATACATGAAGCTGCCGCAAAACTTTTTGGTGCCGGAAGCCCGGTAAACAAAAAGATGTACATAATAAAAGATCTTACCACGGGTAAGCTGGTTTCAAATACAGTCATAGGGGTCATCAGTAATTTCAATTTTAATTCATTACATGAGAAGGTTACGCCCCTCGTTTTAAAATTGCACCCCGATAATGGGAGTATAGCAGTAAGAATCAATACAACCGACATTTCAGGGTTGTTATCGAAAATAAAAGCAAAATGGAAAACAGTCGCTCCGTCAGAGCCTTTTAGTTATTCCTTTCTTGATGATGAATTTAATAAACAATACAGCGCTGAACAGCGCACAGGCACCATCTCTTTGATATTTTCAATCCTTGCTATTTTCATCGCATCTCTTGGATTATTTGGATTAGTTACCTATGCAGCAGAACAACGAATTAAAGAGATCGGCATACGGAAAGTATTGGGCGCGGCTATTCCAGATATTGTGGGCTTACTTTCCAGAGATTTTGTAAAACTTATCATTATTTCACTTTGTATTGCATCACCCGTTGCATGGTGGATGATGAACCGGTGGTTACAGGATTTTGCATATCGCGTGACTATTTCCTGGTGGATCTTTGTGATTTCAGCAATGCTGGCGATTCTTATTGCATTGTTAACAATCAGCTTCCAGACAATCAAAGCGGCGATTGCGAACCCGGTAAAGAATTTAAGAACTGAATAAACAGATAGCGATGTTTAAAAATTATTTTAAAACAACATTCAGGAATCTTTGGAAAACCAAGGGATACAGTTTATTAAATATTGGCGGTCTTGCTATTGGAATTGCTTGCGCGGCCTTGATTTTTCTGTGGGTGGAAGATGAACTGACTTTCGATCATTATTTTAGCAACAGAGACAATCTTTATAAAGTAAAAGACCACCAGACTTATAATGGCACTACGTTTACATTTGACGCAACGCCTGGTTTGTTGGCACAGGGGATGAAATCTGAAATTCCGGGAATCAAAAACACTGCCCGAAGTTCATGGAGCAGCCGTGTATTATTCTCTTTGAATGGGAAGGAAATTTATGAGGAGGGTGCATATGTCGATCCATCTTTTTTCTCGATGTTTCATTTGGATTTTATAAATGGCGATCCTGCTCATGCGTTTGACCCGCTTTACACTGTCGTGCTTTCCGAAAAAATGGCATTGAAATTTTTTGAATCAACGGATGTTGTTGGCAAGACGCTCACAATAAATAATCAAAAGAGCTATGTCGTCGCAGGTGTAATTAAAGATCTTCCTAAAAATGTTTCATTCAGGTTTGAGTGGTTATCGCCATTTAAAATTGTTGAAAATGAAAATGCATGGCTAAAGGAATGGGGCAACAATGGAATTGTCACCTATGCAGAAACAGAACATAATGCAGACATCAGTAATATCAACAAAAAACTGTATGGATATATACAATCCAAATCAAGTGGAGCTACTGCCAAGATGTCAATTTATCCGATGAACAGATGGCGAATGTATGACAGCTATGATAACGGAAAAGAGATCCAGGGAAGAATAAAATATGTAAATCTGTTTAGTTTAATTGCATGGATCATATTGATCATCGCCTGTATTAATTTCATGAACCTTGCCACTGCTCGATCAGAGAAACGGGCAAAGGAAGTTGGTGTCAGGAAAGTATTGGGAGTTAGCAAAATCAAACTGATTGCACAGTTTATTGGCGAGTCGCTTATCATGAGTTTTATTTCGACCTTTCTGGCAGTCGGTCTCATCTATCTTTTTTTACCAGCATTTAATACGCTTGTTCAGAAAGAATTATCAGTAAATATTTTCAATGCTGTTCATATTGGCGCCATGACGGCGATTGCCCTATTGTGTGGATTAATTGCCGGCATTTATCCGGCGTTTTACCTTTCATCATTTAATCCCATTGGCGTATTGAAAGGTTTAAAACTGAAAAGTAATTCCAGCGTTGGTTTCATACGAAAGGGTTTGGTCGTCCTGCAATTTGTAATTTCGGTTACATTCATCATCGGAACGATTATTATTTATCAACAGATTCAGCATATTAAAGACCGGAGCCTTGGGTATAACAAGGAAGGACTCGTTTATCTGAATGTAACAGGGAATATGAAAACAAACTTTGAGGTTATTAAAAATGACCTGCAGCAAACGGGTATTG
>Ga0209386_1000985_pt1 | contig 12637 bp, 16 predicted proteins | sample NGEPertwo_FD_184510 | JGI IMG/M metagenome (GOLD analysis project Ga0209386, IMG submission 184510) | Arctic peat soil microbial communities from the Barrow Environmental Observatory site, Barrow, Alaska, USA - NGEE Permafrost154B-two... | ecosystem: Environmental > Terrestrial > Soil > Wetlands... | reverse complement strand
AAGGCGATAACTTTGCAAACTCATTGAATATATCCAAGGTATCCATAGCCATACCCCCTACTGGTTGTCCTATGAATATAATAACATGGATTGGCTGATAATACCCACAATATTTACGAAAAGAGCCATAAACTAAAACAAATCGTGGACAACAAAGAGATTAAATATTTTTTAACTTCCTCAGGACGTCCTGGTGGAGGAAGCTCGGATGTTACTGCCTGGATTATCAAGAATGGTAAGGAGGTCCCACAGGCAGAGTGGCAAACAAGTGCAGGAAATTCCAATGGGGGAATGGGTATGAACGGAACTTCGACTTTATATGAAATTATCAATAATTAGGAGGCAAGAGCATGAACGCAGATATTCGCTATTCCATAGTCATTCCTGTCTACAATGAAGAAGCTGTCATTATCCAAACTTATCAGCGTTTGAAGCAGGTAATGGATTCAATAAGAGAGGCTTATGAGTTGATTTTCGTGAACGATGGCAGCTGCGATCATACGACAGCCCTAATCAAAGGCTTTAGAGATCAGGATAAGGCTGTGAAACTCATAAAATTTTCTCGTAACTTTGGCCACCAAATAGCCATTACGGCAGGAATGGACTACGCGTCAGGCGAGGCCATAGTTGTGATTGACGCGGACTTACAAGATCCGCCCGAGCTTATCTTGGAGATGATTGCGAAATGGAAAGAAGGGTATGACGTCGTTTATGCCAAACGAACCAAGCGCAAAGGAGAAACGTTTTTCAAAAAGCAAACTGCTCGTATGTTTTACCGAATGCTGAGTGCTTCAACGGATATCGAAATCCCAACGGATACCGGGGATTTCCGCTTACTAGATCGCAGAGTGTGTGAAGAATTGAAACGGTTGCCTGAGAAAAATCGTTATGTTCGTGGCTTGGTAAGTTGGGTGGGTTTCAATCAAACTGCGGTTGAGTATGAAAGAGATGAGAGATTGGCCGGAGAGACTAAGTATCCGCTGAAGAAGATGATCAAGTTAAGTTTGGATGGACTTATGTCCTTTTCCTATAAGCCGATTAAACTGGCAACTTATGCAGGCTCAGTAATAATCACGTTTGGCTTCACCTACTTGGGGGGGATGTTACTTTTCAAGATATTCTCCAAGTCAGCGATCTCAGGGTGGAATATGGTCATCGCTATGCAACTGGTATCAACCGGAATTATCCTTACATTAATGGGAATTATCGGAGAGTACATTGGACGCATCTACGATGAAACGAGAAACCGTCCCTTGTATATTGTAAGTGAATCCTACGGGATAATAGAAAAAAAACGTCATGTTAACGTGAAGAGAGTTGTCTAATATGTCGAAACGCACTCTTGAGTTTATGAGGTTTTGTATGGTTGGAACGGTCAATACGGGAGTGGATTTTGTGATATTTGCAGCGCTTTCATATATGGGGGTTATGTTGTTAGTTGCTCAATGTGTCTCCTATAGCTGCGGAGTTTTGAATAGTTTTATTCTGAACCGGAACTGGACGTTCCCAGAACACGGTCAATCCTCTGGAAAGTTGATACGTTTTTTGGTGCTAAACCTTTGTACGTTAACCATAACGTATGGATTGCTAGTCTACTTTCACAATGTCCTAGCATGGCCCTTGCTCATCTGCAAATTATTAGCAACAGTAGCAAGCCTCGGTATTAATTATGTCGGAAGTCGCCTATGGATCTTTTCACCAGTCTCAACCACTTAAAACTGGAGACGTATTCAATGAAAATTAGAAAAGCCGTCATTCCTCAGCTGGTTTTGGCACAAGATTTCTACCAGCAACCAAGGCTCAGCCTAAGGAAATTCTCCCAATCGTTGACAAGCCAGCCTTGCAATACATCGTTGAAGAAGCGGTGAAGTCTGGGATTGAAAGCATACTCCCACGTTATTTTTACGACTTATAGGTTAGTCCATCAGTACATTACTTAACTTCCACGTACCGCTACATTGAATTCATTGTAATCACGGAGCAAAAGTAATACGAAAAGCACACGAAGAAACAAAACTGAATAGTCTATAAGTTACCATAATCTAATTATTATGGTAACCTATTCTAGCTTTAGTCCCCAAATAGTCCTCAAAAAAACATTTCAAGATATATGGGCAAAAATAAAAGACACCGCAATCTCTTGCGGTGTCTGCATTTTTGATTGGCAGGGGATGAGAGAGTCGAACTCCCATCAGCGGTTTTGGAGAGCGGTATTCCCCGTTTTATAACTTGTTGCAAAGTGCCAAAACCCCTGGTATCACTGGGTTTTTAAATTTTAAGTTTTAGTGACGTTAGGTGTTATTTGGCTACTTTTCGTGTCAATAGTAGCCAAATAGTAGCCAACTTTTAAAAGAAAATTGTAGGGTCGTTGTTCATGCTTGCAGGAGAGGCTATGGTCGTACTTTATGGTACCCAATCTTTATTTAGTACTTTGACTGTAAAGTACTTTTGAGCTATAATTACTATAGTACTAATAACTTCCATAGCTAAAGTTAGGGGAGTGTTGTCGATTTTTATAAATATATCCACGGCATTTATGAAAGGAATTGGTATTCCGATGAGGAAATTGGAAGAAAGAGAATCAGAAGTTTATAGAAAAAGCAATGCAAAAACAATCGTTAAGGACTCAGATAAATTGAAGCAGCGCTCTTACTATTTGACAGATAGATTGCAAAAAGCAATCACGATTAAAACTGCCGAAGGTGATCTTGACAAAAGTGGCGTTGTAAGGGAAGCGTTGAAGCTGTACCTGGCGGATGTATTAAAGAATATGTAAATGGAGGGTAACCCTATGAACACACAAAAAGACAAGGCTTGGGATTACGCATTAGGGATTATTAAGGTTGATGGATTAGAACCGTCACCAGAATTCTTGGAACTAGTAGAGAAAGAAAAGCGGGGTGAAATTACAACAAGCGATATAATCAAAACCTTGAATGAGAGATACAAAATGAAAGAGGAAAGGAATGGAGATGATGCGTGACCCATATCTTTACCCAAATACAGAGGTTTTGAAAAATAAATTTGGCGTAATTAATAATGAAAAGCTGAATACTATAGAAGCGGAATATACAAGTACAAGGCTAAAGGAAATAATAGAAGATTCCATAAAAGGTAATTTTGATTTTGACCATTTGTGCCGTATGCACGACTATATTTTCCAGGATTTATATGATTGGGCTGGCCAACCAAGAATTATAAATATTGAAAAATCAGAGCCGGTATTAGGTGGTATTTCTATAGAATATTCAAATTTTCAGGATATAGAAATTATGGCTTCTTCCGTACTTTCAAAGATGGAAGAGTTAGAATGGAAAATAATTTCGCTTAATGAAAAAGCAGAATTTCTATCAAAATACATGGCTGAATTATGGAAAGTACATGTTTTTCGTGAGGGCAATACAAGAACGATTGTGACGTTTATCTGCCAGTATACACAAAGCAAAGGCTTTGTGTTAGATACAGAATTATTTGAAAAGAATAGTGCCTATGTGAGAAGTGCTTTAGTTGCTGCTTCTGCTGTTTTTAAAGATCTTGGGGATAAATCCAAACCTCAGTATTTAGTTAAGATCGTCAAGGACGCCTTAAAAAGAGGAATGAACATAATTAAAAAATGATGTCCTTAATGCCTGCTCAAAGCCTACCTCTTTTGTTTTTGCCAAACTATAGCAGAACGCGTCAGCTTTTCGTTAAGTATAATTAATTGTAGAGGAAATTTTTTGACTTTATCATATAATATAATATTTCATAGAATACAGTAAGATAAAACTAGAGTAAAGCAATAAAGATTCTAATTAGTGAGTTCGCAAAATGCTTTGAATGTAATTTAATTAGCTGCAATTTAGTATCATTATAATTCCAAGAAGGAGGTAATTGCCATGGCAAAGGTTGAAGTTAGCGCAGATATTTTGAAATGGGCAGCTGATCGCTCTGGAAAAAGCGATATAATTAATATGAGTTTTCCCAATTGGTTAAAATGGATAAACAATGAAACTCAGCCTACGTTAAAACAACTTGAAAAATTTGCTAAGGCTACCTCTATTCCTCTTGGATATTTTTTTCTTGATCACCCACCGGTTGAATGTTTACCAATACCGCACTATCGGACAATTGATGATCATCAAACGTCTAACCCAAGTCCAAATCTATTAGAAACAGTGCAAATAATGGAACGGCGACAAGGGTGGATGCGTGAGTATTTAATTGACTTAGGAAATGATACGTTGGACTTTGTTGGCGTAAAAAATGTAAATAGTGATCCAATAGAAATTGCTAAAGAAATAAGGGCTAAATTGGGATTAAAAGATGGGTGGGCATCTAAATATAATACCTGGCAAGAAGCCTTGCGGATGCTATACCAAAAGATTGAGAATGTTGGAATTATTCTGGTAATAAATGGTATTGTCGGCAATAATACACATCGCAAGTTGGATGTAAACGAGTTTCGGGGTTTTGTACTCACAGATGAATATGCTCCACTAATTTTTATTAATGGTGCTGATGGGAAAGCTGCACAAATGTTTACCTTAGCACATGAACTAGCCCATGTTTGGTTTGGTGTTAGCGCTGCATTTGATTTACGGAATTTACAAGCGGCTAATAACGATATTGAAAAGGTGTGTAATATTGTTGCCGCAGAGTTTCTTGTACCTGAAATAGAATTACGCGAAATATGGAAGAGCGTCAAGAATAAGGATCTGAAGTTTCAAGTATTAGCTCGACATTTCAAGGTGAGTGAAATTGTTGCAGCTCGTCGGGCTTTAGATTTGACATTAATAACTAGAGATGAGTTTTTTCAATTTTACCAAAACAGTACCAGAGCAGAGAACCATGCTAGTAGCAGTAGCAGTAGCGGTGGGGATTTTTATGCATCTCAAAATTTTCGCATTGGTAGACGTTTTGGAGCGAGTGTAATCAGAGCAACAATGGAAGGGAAGCTTCTTTATACTGAGGCTTATCGACTAACTGGAATTAGAGGAAAAACTTTTTCTGAATTTGCGACACGTCTGGGCTTCGGAGGTGACGTATGAGTAAATTTCTTTTAGACGCAAACATTTTTATTGAAGCGTATCAAAGATATTATTCATTCGATATCGCACCAGCTTTTTGGAATGCGCTACAACAGGGGGCAGAGGCCGGTAAATTAATTAGCATTGATCGTGTATTCCAAGAAATTAACAGTTATGATGATGAGGATAGACTTAAACTGTGGGCTAATAATGAATTCAGCAAATGGTTTGCATCGACAGATGATGAGGCAGTTTTTAATGCTTACAGAGAGATTATTAATTGGGCTGTTAATCAACCGCAATTTTTCGATTCTGCAAAAACTGAGTTTGCATCTGTAGCAGATAGCTGGTTGATAGCTTTTGCAAAGGCTCACAATTACACAGTCGTCACTCATGAAATATATAGCGCGGATGTGCGAAGAAGAATCCTCATACCGAACGTTTGTCGTGCGTTTGATATCCCTTATATTAATACTTTTGAGATGTTACGAAAATTAAATATAAGGCTGGGTTAGAAATTAACATATTCTTTTAAGTTTACTTCGTGTCAATAGTAGCCAACTTTTATATGTAAAATCGCAGGGTCTGGAGCATTACCAGGCGCTGCGATTATCTTTATGCCTCTATTGGCTTTTGATCAATTTTTTCTTAAAAAGGTTTTGAAGTTTGTCAGCCGCTTCCTGATCAGGCCTTTTTAGAAAATGACTATAGATTGAGGTGGTGGTCGTTGCCTTCGTATGCCCTAGCCGAGTGGCAACTGTTTGAACATCTACGCCTTGGCCGATAAGCAAGGAGGCGTTCGTGTGTCTCAGACCGTGGAATTTAACGTCTGGTAGTTTATGCTTTCTTCGGAATTCACGGTACCAAGTTGAGGGTGTTGTTGGAAAAATAGGTTGACCGTTCCATTTTGTGAATAGCCGGTTATGATCTTCCCAGCTGTCTCCACACTTAAGTCGCTCTTCGTTCTGCCATGCCTTATATTGCTTCAGGATGTCCATAACTAAAACTGGCATCGCGATAACTCTTTTACTGCTTTCATTTTTGGGATCCTTCGTGAAAATTCCTTTGCCGGGTAAATACTGGGACGCTCGACAAACCTGTAAATAGTTTCTTTCAAAGTCAACGTCTGACCATTCAAGGCCGGATACTTCGCCAAGACGAGCGCCAGAATAAACGGCTAAATAGACCATTGTTTTGTATTTGAGCGGCTCGTCCTCAAGTAAGGCAAGCATGTATTCTGTCATGTCTTCCTCGAAATGGGCCGCTTCCTTCTTGTCAACTTTTGGAGCTTTTACACGTTCAGCTGGGTTACTGACAAGACACTGCCACTGCACAGCACAAGTTAAGATTGAGCTTATAAGCCGGTGATGGTGCTTAACACTTTGACCAGAGAGCGGTCCGGTAACCTGTATTAAGAAAAGTGTATCAAGTTTCACTTCAAGGGCTTTACTCAAGGCCTCTGCCGTCTTGTAAGTTATTGTGGTCCCCGATCGAGCTCTCATAATAGTGTTGTTGGATATTCCAGACGATCTACTTAGATCGACTATTCTTAAACCCTTCTCCTTCATCAGATCCTTGAACTCAGGTTTTATAGAATACTTCACGTCGCGCCTGATGCCCTTTTCTCCTAAGTTATCATAAAACTGTAAAAGGTGGGTAGGTTGGAGCTTATCAAGTTTAACGTGACCCAAGGCTGGAAGGATCCTCGAAGCAAGCATGTCTTTATACCGGTGCAACGTTTTAGGCGCTAATTGTTTTTCTGCGTAGTCCTTAAGCCATCGCTCAGTAAATTCAGCCAGAGTTATCTTGGATCCGTCTAAGTAGGTTCCATTTTCTACTTCCCGCTCAAACAAGGTCGCTTGCTTCTGAAGTTCTTTATCGGTTTGTTTCGGTGTAAGGCTGGGATCTAAGGAAATGGTTTTGGCCTGCACTAGCTTTTTTCCTTGGCTATCATATCCACAACTGACGGTTACTCGGTATGAATTTTCACCACGTTTTTTGATGGATGCCATGAATTAATCCTCCTCCGGTGCTTCCAACTTTAGGCGAGGGGATACAGAATGTTCGACTCTTTCTAAGATATACGCCTGATTAGCGCCAAGTAAAAACTCTGCAAATTTGCGCGTAGTATCTAGTTCTTTTTTGCTGATCTCTAGATTTGGTTCGAGGGCCCTCCTGACTTCGTTGATAGATCTAGTAGCTTCTTCTTCCGAATGTGGTTCTAGTTGTAAACTCTCGAAATATTTAATGGATGCAGAAGAATGTGTATCAGCCAAAAATAAATCGTGTTGGTTTATTATCTTCAATATTTCTATGTAGTTATCCAACATCCGTAAGGGGTCAGGGGTATGCCTTAGGATTAAGTCTAGTAAGACACTGAGTCCATTGATGACATTTTGTTTAATGTAATCCACATCTGAATATTTTTTCATAACTGCGTTTAGTTCCTCGAGTTGATTATTCACTGAAGCAAGACCGTGATTTTTCATTTCGCTAACTCCAATTAAATAATCAACTGAAACATTAAAATAAGACGAAATTTCTGTGAGGATATCGATACTAGGTTCTCTGAATCCACTTTCATAGTTAGAAATAGTTTGCTTGCTAATGTTTATTGACTCAGCCAATTCTTGCTGAGTTTTCCCCGCTTCTTTGCGAAGCGTTTTTAAACGTGTTGGAAAAAGACTCATGACTACCTCCTGTGATATCTGTGCTAACACAATCCTAATACAGAAATAACTGCTTGTCAACGAAATGCATTATAAAATGCATTGACAACACACGTAATGAGTACTAAATTAAGTGTAGACAAAAAAGAAGAGGAGGTAAACGCATTGTTGATTATTTCGCCCCGGTGTCATGAAATACGTGAAGCGAGGATCAAGAAAGGGTTCAGCATCAGAGCATTAGGCGACACTGCAGGGTTAAACCCAGGAACTATTAACCGAGTTGAAAACGGAAAACGATCTCCATCGCCAAAGACTGCTAATAAAATATGTGTCGCCTTGGGACGCGAGCTTGAAGACCTATTCGTATTAATGGAATCAGAATAAGTGAATAGGGAGGAGTTGATCATATTGACCAGGATGAGAACGATTAAGCAAGCAATCCAATCCATAAAAGAACAGGATCCGGGAAGCTGCTTCAGTGAATGGTATCTCAGACAGCTCGTAAAGTCCGGCAAACTCAAATGTCATAGAGCGGGGAATCGGTATCTCGTGAATATGGACTGTTTGGATGAATTTTTAAAAGCCCCGCAGATTGAGCAAGAAAGAACGCAACCATTCGGCATAGTTCGAAAAATAAACCCTTAGTAACAGGCAAATAAAGTATTGCCTCCTAATTTCCATCTTCGCGTTGATAAATTATCACCGAACGTCAGATTTGAATTGCATTGCCTTGCCCAGTATTCTGATTTCCTTCATATCATCTTTGGTGTATATCTGATCAGGATAGTTAGGATTCTCTGATCTTAAAATGACTGTCCCGTTAACCTTGTAGACTCGTTTTAAGGTTGCGTCTTGCCCGTCGATCAAGACCGCTGCAATTTCTCCCGTTTCGATATCAGGCTGCTGGCGTATATAAACTAAATCCCCGTCAAGTATGCGCACTCCGATCATGCTGTCGCCTTTGACACGAAGACAGAAGTCTACCCTCATACTTTCCGGTACTTGTTCGTAGCCTAAGACGTGTTCCTGCGCAAGTATTGGCAACCCTGCGGCTATAGTTCCCAAGATGGAGATACGTTTGAAATTTACGTTTTTGCTGTGCTCGTCTGGTGTTAATCCAATGAGGTAATCAGTAGTTACCCCAAAAACTTCAGCGATAGCAGCTACATCTTGAAACCGCGAAGGCTCTTCTTTATTGTTTTCCCATTTAGAAACCATCGACTTACTAATAGTTATACCGGAATTTTTCAATTTCATTAAGTCAATGAGTTCCGACTGAGATATATCGGCATTGCTCCTTAACTGTTTTAATTTCTTGCCAAACGAATCCATAAATCCACATCCTTTGTTAAAGATCATTACCTATTATTATATATAGAGTGTTTCGATTAATCAACTTTTGTACTCATATTACTAGTAAAGTTGTTGACAAAGAAACACCCAATGTTATACTAAATTGAATGTTTCGACAAATAAACCTAGAGAGAGTGAAGAATATGTCAAAGTATGTTGAAACAAAAGCAAACCGTATAAAAAAGCCTTATTCAAAATTCAAAGCTTACCTGAGTGAACATAACATAACGCAGGCTCAATTGGCGGAGATCATAGGCAAAACAAATACCACCATTAGCCAAAATCTAAATGGCACAGCCGGAGATTTATCGTTATCTGATGTCCGGAAGATTTGTAGGAAGTTCAAGATAAGTTCAGATGAGTTTTTTATTTGATCGAAATGTTTCTTAAAAGAAACAATGGGTGTGAACTTATGCTTCAGCAATATGAATGCGCAACCTTTAGGCAATAAGTAGTCAGTGATAAAAATGGATATCCGGGAAAGGAGGAACGAAGGAATAGAAATGATTAGGAAGATACTTGAGTCCACCGTAGGTTCAATGACAGACACAGAATTCAAGGAAACCCTTGTTCTTGCGAACACGGACATAGTAACTAACCGCGTCGCTTTTCGACGAAGGACAAGCCTCCCGGAAGTGGTTGAGATTGCAGAGATATGTTTTAAGGCTCTCCAGAGGGGGACGGAGACTAATCTGCAAAAGGTCGGTGAAAAGGAGACGGGATAATCTAATGGATAAAAAATCAGGGGATTATAAAGTCGCGGATCGCGTCCAGTGGTTCGTGGAGGCTAAGAAAGAGGGCGGAATAACCTATATGCACTCCTTTGCAGTGGGGGTTATTGCTGCGATTATTGACGATCGCTACCGTACCTCGGATGAAAGGGTGCGAGAAATCCGTGAAACCTTATCCGACTTGGAAAAAGTCTGGAACGATGGGTCCATATTCGATGGCTATAGACATGAAAAAGCCCTCCGCGCCAACGGAGAGCCACAAGAAAATTAACCACCTATAGTGTACCATAAATCAGCTTTGAACGATAAGGAGGAAATTTTATGAAAATCTCCAGACTAGAGATCAACAATTTCGTGGGAATCTCGGAATTTAAGTTTGACCTCGGTAAGATCAATATCCTCACAGGTCGGGTGGGGTCCGGCAAGACCAGTATTATTGAAGCCATCGAAAAAGGCTTCAGCAACAAGAGCCAACGAGTTGAAGTCATCCGCCACGGTGAAGACGATGCGACGATCTTTATAAAAACTGATGATGGGCTGGAGATCGATCGTAAACTGCGGACCAATAAATCAGATTATTTGAAAGTCCGAAAGGCCGGCCAAGCAGTACCGAGCACGGAGAAATTTCTAAAGCAATTTCTCAAGGGCGAGCTCTTCAAACCCTTGGAATTTTGCACAAAATCTCCCGTCGAACAGGCCAAGATCATTCTGAACCTGCTGGAGATCCCCTGGACGATGGATGACATCTCCAACTGGTTCGGCGAGATACCAACTGACGTTGACTATGATGAGCATATCCTTCAAGTCCTCGGCCAGATCGTTAAAAATTACTTTATTCAGCGCGAAGTGGTCAACCGTGAAATCGTAGTCATCAAAGCCCAAGTGACGGGCTATAAAAATGAACTTCCTAAGAATTATGACGGCGAAGAATGGAGACTGAAAAAGGTCGCTGAATATTACAAAGCGGTTTCTGATGCAGAGCTCCTCAATAAGCAAAGAGAACATGCTACTGCCATAATCGAAGGACTAGCAGGCCGCAATGCTACGATTAAGGCTGAGGCTGAGACACAAAAGCAAACTAAGCGAACCGAGATGAACCAAACGCGCCATGAAATCGAGGAATATCGGCAAGAGATTGGATACAAGATTGAGACCCTGAAAAATGCTATAGCCCAGACTGACCAAAAGATGGAGCAGTCGGAGGCTACCTATAATTTAGAACTTGAGCGCAACTACCTGAAACTTAGGGATGAATACACCCTTAAAAAAGACCAGGCAAGGCAAGCGATTCAAGCGGGAGTTAAGGACCTTGAACAACAGGTTGCTAACTATGAGAAAACAATCTACGGCAATGACTTGGAACTCACGTCCCTCGTGGGTACCGAAGAAAAGGCGCTGCTCAGTATTAGTGAAAAAGCGGACGAACGCATCAAGGCCGAAGAGGCCAAGATAGAGAGCTCACGGAAACTCTTGGACGAGACCGTACCAGTCGAAGTCGAGCCCCTCAAGCTAGCAGCCGATCAAGTGGCGCACATGCAGAGCTACTTGCGCGATTACGACTTGATGTCGTCTCTGATTCGTGAGAAGTTAGCACCGCGCGAAGAACTCGCGAGTGTCCTGACCGCTCGAATAGAGAAAGGCCGCGAGATGCCAACGGAGTTACTTAAGACGGCTGCACTGCCTATCCCTGGACTCTCCGTGGATGGTGAGGGGAAAATACGAATCGGGAAGACGCTCATTGATGGCCTGAGCGAGGGCGAGCAACTGGAGTTAGCTTTCAGAGTCGCCAAAGCCCAGGCCGGACAGCTAAAATTAATTTGTCTGGATGGTTGGAACAAGATTAACCCCACAGAGCGGACATGGATCGAGAAGGAAATAAGGGAGGATGATTTTCAATATGTCGTCGTATCGACAGAGGACGGAGACCTAACCATGAACGTATCGCAAGGAATCGTCAAAGGAGAAGTGTAATGCTCCTGTTGACGCATGATAATTATCATAGCATCGCAGCCAATCTCGACTATATGTCGCGCAGCCAGTACGCGGGTTTTGTCTATGAGTGTGAGGCCAAAGCGATGGCGAAGTTATCCGATGTCTGGGTGGAAGTGCCAACGACTGCCCAGGAGGTGGGTCAATATGTCCATAGTTGGAACGCCGGCACGTTAGAGAAGTTTCTAGTCAATCACCCAAATATGTTTACAAAAGCTAAGGCCTTGAGAGCTGAATATCTACTCGCGAACACCATGATTGACTGTCTTCAGGAGGATCCGTTCGTGATGTCGTATCTTGATGGGGACAAGGAAACAATCATGACGGCTGAAATGTACGGTGCTCCCTGGAAGATTAAGATGAACGTCCACAGTCTGGTTCCCAGGCGTCTGGTTGACTTAAGAACGACCCGAAGCATTATTGAGAAGGTGTGGGATGAGGCCGCTAGGCGCTATGTATCATTTGTTGAGTTCTATAAAGCGCCACTCCAGATGACCATCTATGCGGAAGTTGAGCGGCTTGCTATGGGAAGAGCCGTTGAGGACTGGTCGGAGTTTATCATCGTTGCGGTTAGTAAGGAGAAGTATCCCGATAAAGCCGTGCTTAACATGACGAACCCGACGAGATTAATCGCAGAGCTGGCAGCAGTTCAGACGAATATGCCAAGACTTATTGCGCTCAAAGCTGGGCTAGCGGAGCCTATCCGCTGTGAGGTTTGTAATTATTGCCGGTCGACAAAAGTTCTGAACAAGGTCATCCAGTACTATTGAAGGTTGAACGTAACACTGTTTAACGAGGGGGAGTTCAAATGTCATGGATCGAATCAAATCAAGAACTCGCAAGACATCCCAAGTCGATAAAGGCAGCGAGGGCGTTAGGTATTTCG
>Ga0209386_1000984_pt1 | contig 12638 bp, 12 predicted proteins | sample NGEPertwo_FD_184510 | JGI IMG/M metagenome (GOLD analysis project Ga0209386, IMG submission 184510) | Arctic peat soil microbial communities from the Barrow Environmental Observatory site, Barrow, Alaska, USA - NGEE Permafrost154B-two... | ecosystem: Environmental > Terrestrial > Soil > Wetlands... | reverse complement strand
CTGGTCGAGGAATAGTCAGAGGAGGATACTCCTTTTCCTGCCAATTTTCCCAATCTTTATTTTTTATCATTAAGCCGAGAGGGCTTCCTATAGTCTTTCCTTCTACCAACCCGGATAATACCTCTACCCGATCCTGTTCAATCTTCATCCTATCTCCTCTGCCATAACCCCCTTGACGTCTTTTTAGATTGAGATTGATATTTTCTTCGCTTAAAGAAAGACCTGCTGGCAATCCTTCTATTATTCCCAACAAACATTTTCCGTGAGATTCTCCTGCATCAAGAAACCTTAACATTTTTACTTTTCTCCCTTCTTAAATAGTCGTTAGTATTTAGTATTTAGTAAAACCCCCCACCTTAATCCTCCCCCTGCAGGGGGAGGAGAATTACGCTATACGCTAACTGACTAGTTTATGTAATTTGTCTAATCATTTCTAATACTTCTTTCCCTTCCGCTTTAAGTCCGCTCCAGAGATAGAAACTCTCTATACCCTGATAAACCAACATCGGCAAACCGTTAATTATCTTTGCCCCTGCCCTCTCCGCTTGTCTTAAAAAAAAAGTCCTGGCGGGGTGATAGATAAGGTCATAAACTAAGAGATTAGAGTGAAACAATTTTTCATCAGGCAAAGGAGTATTGTTGAGTTGAGATGCCATCCCTACGGAAGTAGCATTAACCAAAAGATTGGCTTCTTTTATTTTATCTTTCAAATCGTTCTGCTCAAAAGAAAATATATTAATATTACTCCGGGGAAAGAAAGGAGAAAAATCTTGCTTAATCTTTTCAGCTTTCTCTAAAGTTCGATTAAAGATACTTATTTCTTCTATCCCTTCCTCTAAGAGGGAATAAGTTACTGCGCGAGCAGCTCCTCCTGCCCCCAAAATAACTGCTTTTTTTTCTTTTATGACAAACTTTCCATTGTCCTGCAGGCTTTTTTTAAACCCAATTACATCGGTATTGTAACCGGTGAGAATTCCTTTATTATTGACAATAGTATTTACCGCTCCAATTCTTCGGGCAGATTCTTCCACTTCATCTAAAAATTTAATTACTTTCTCTTTGTAGGGAAAAGTGATGTTTACCCCTCTTATATTTAAGGCTCTTATACCTTGAATGGCTTCGCCTAAATCGGTTTCTGCTACTTGAAAAGGTAGATAACAAAAGTTTACAGAATGTTTGAGTATTATTTGGTTATGAATAAGTGGGGAAAGACTGTTTTCTATATTTTCACCGATTACCCCGATTACTTTGGTTTTTCCGTTTATTTCTTTTTTCATTTAGGTTAACACTCCCACCTTTTTCCTCCCCAATTTTCATTGCGGGTTCGATTCATCGAACCCCTACAAAAGAAGGAAATTTCTATGCCATTATTAAATTAATTTTTGTAAAATCTTTTCAAATCCGGGGAAAGATATATCTATACATTCTGAATTTCTGATAACTGTTTTTCCTTCCGCTAATAAAGCCGCCACTGCCAAGGACATAGCAATTCGGTGGTCATTATAACTTTCGCAAACTGCCCCTTTTAATTTGGAAGGTCCCTCCACTATAAAGCCATCTTCTCTTTCCTTAATATCTGCTCCCATTTTTTTCAATTCACTGACAATAGCTTTTATTCTATCGGTCTCCTTTACTCTTAATTCCTTTGCACCGCTTACCACCGTTTTACCATGCGCCTGAGTTGCCGCCACCGCAATAAGGGGTAATTCATCGATCAAGAAAGGTATATTTTCTTTCTTGATCTCTACTCCTTTTAGTTTTGAATATTCTACCATTAAATCAGCCTGGGGTTCATTCGATTTTATCTTATAATTTAAGATATCGATTTTTGCCCCCATTTTATTTAGCATTTCGATTATCCCGGTTCTGGTAGGATTAACCCCTACCTGTTTAATTGTAATTTGTGAACCTTTTAATATGCTGGCAGCTGCTATGAAATAAGCAGCAGAAGAAATATCACCGGGTATAAAAATATCCGTACCCCTTAATTCTTTTCCACCCCTCAATTTAATTTCGGAAGGAGAAATTTTTATATCTGCCTGTGTAATCTCTAACATTCTCTCGGTATGGTCTCTGGCAGGTAGTGGTTCTTTAATTACTGTTTCCCCTTTAGTATAAAGACCAGCCAACAAGAGGGCGGTTTTTACCTGAGCACTGGCTACCGGCAAAGTATAGTGAAGAGGATTGAGCTTATTTCCCCTAACACTTAAAGGAGAGAACTGGCCATCTTTTCTCCCCCATATATCTGCCCCCATTAATCTAAGGGGCTCGACAACCCTTTTCATAGGTCTCTTTCTGATTGAAGCATCGCCATTTAAAATAGAATAAAAATCCTGTCCGCTAAGCAGACCGGCTAAGAGACGGATAGTCGTCCCTGAGTTTCCCACATCAAGTATATCTTTCGGTTCTTGTAACCCGTATAATCCTTTACCTTTTATTTTAACAGAATTATCTTTACCTAACTCTACTTCTGCTCCCAAAGCCTGCATACACTCTAATGTTTTAAGACAATCCAAAGAATTTAAAAAATTATATATTCGGGTCTCTCCTTGGGCTATAGACCCTAAAATCAAAGACCGATGAGAGATTGATTTGTCTCCCGGGACAAATATATTTCCTTTTAATTTACTGGCTTTTTCTAAAACAAGTTCCACTTAATTTTTCATCCTCTCTAAATCATATTCAGTAGATGTGCCCAATTCCCGGCCTATCGCCTGAACTATCGGCTTAATTTCTTTCATTAATTGGGCAAAAGTATCGAGTTTTAAAGTCTGAGCCCCATCGCTGAGCGAACTTTTTGGGTCAGGATGAACTTCGATAATCAGGCCGTCCGCTCCAACCGCTATGGCAGCTTTAGACATCGGACTTACCAACTTCCATCTACCGGTAGCATGGCTGGGGTCTACAATTATGGGCAAGTGACTCAACCTCTTTAAGGCAGGGACTGCACTTAAATCCAAAGTATTACGGGTATAGTTTTCAAAAGTACGAATTCCCCGCTCACATAATATTACCTCATAATTTCCTTGAGACAAAATATATTCTGCTGATAATAACAGCTCCTCCAAGGAAGCTGACATTCCTCTTTTTAATAATATTGGCTTTTTAATTTTACCCAATTCTTTTAGTAATACGAAATTCTGCATATTACGGGCGCCCACTTGAAATATGTCGGTATATTTACCTACCAGCTCTATCTGGTTAACCGACATCACTTCAGTTACAACTGCTAAACCTGTCTCTTCCCCGGCTTGAGCCAACAACTTTAAACCTTCCTCTCCTAATCCTTGAAAGCTGTAAGGAGAACTCCGGGGTTTGAAAGCTCCTCCCCTTAATATTTTTGCTCCGGCAGCTTTGACGTAGCTGGCTGTTTCGAATATCTGTTTCTCATTTTCTACCACACATGGCCCTGCCATTACTATCACTTCTTTGCCGCCAATAACTACATCCTTTACTTTAACAGTAGTATCAAAACTCTTAAATTCTCTGCTTGCCAATTTGTAAGGCTTTGCTATACGAATAATTTCTTCCACGCCGTTAAAAGCGTAGAAAGGAACAGAAGCTAAATTTTGCACATCCCCGATTACTCCTAAGACAACCCGCTTTTCTCCCCGAGAGATGTGCACTTTGTGTCCCATTTCGCGTAATTTCTGTATTACTTTTTCTACATCAGCATCATCAGTTTTGCCATTCATTACAATAATCATTTAGACTCACTCTCCTTTAGATTTAAGGTCTCTTTAATCAAATCTTTTCTTAATATTTCTGCTCCCCTTAAATAACAATGCTTTATTTCCTTTTGTTCCTTTAGGCAATTTATCTGGATTAATACTCGAATACATCCGGATAAACTCCCCGAAACATTTATTTCTTGCATATCAAAAAGGGGAACTCTATCCCAGCCTAATTCTCGTGCTGCCTGGGCTGGAAAAGCGGCATTTAAATCAGGAGTTACACTAAAAAAAGTACTTACTATATCTTCTATTTTGAAATTATTTTCCTTTTTTAAAGCTATCAATAATTCTTTAGTCTTTTCGATAATTTCTTCTTTGGTATTACTCTCTGCAGTTGTTGCCCCTCTTATTCCTCGTACTAACATATCTTTACCTCCTTTTTTAATGTGTCAGAGAACTTCTCCCCAGGCACACTCGGGCTCGGTGAATCGAGCCCCTACCTCTAATTTTTTTAACAAAATAAAAAAGGTCATAGGAATTTTAAAAAACCTATGACCTTTATATGTAAAAATATAAAAGATATCATAGGCACAAAACCGATGTCCATGCCTATGACATCTTATTTCAGACTTCTAAGATGTTAAGGCATAAACATCGGTGGTATAATAGTAGTAATAAAAATTAAAGGAACTTATTGGTTTAGTAAATTCTCTATTTATAACCATCATGCCTACTCCTTAACATTTTCCAAAATATTAGCACACCCTTCTAATTCTGTCAAATTTTATTTGGGTGCGGCAGCTTTTCTTAATCGCTCCATTATTGCCAAGCCCAAGCCATGTTCTTCTAACCCTTCAGCAATAATAATTTCAAATCCTTCTTTATCAAAACTCCTTAAGGTTGAGAAGAGATTTGCTGCGCAAACGTCTAACTCACTGCCTTTACCTATAACTTTAACTTCAAATCTATCATATTTATTTTGGTTTTCTTCTTTGGCCATTATTCCTACCTTAAGCTCTTGCGCTATATATTCAGAAGCTAACTTGCGAACTTCTTCTACTTGAGCATCCCTTTTCTTTTCTACCAAAATCAATTTTGCCCGTGGAGAATAATGACTGTTTAACATTCCTGGAGAACGAAAACCTTCTTCTAACTCCTTACTTATTTTTACCTGACCGACTACTTCTTTTAATCTTTCTAATGATATTCCCCCTGCCCTCAATACCCGGACTGGTTCGACAGTTACATCCAATACGGTAGATTCTACCCCTACTTTTGTCTTGCCTCCATCAATAATCATCTCTATCTTGCCGCCCAAGTCATCGGCTACATGTTGAGCGGTAGTGGGACTCGTCCTTCCAAAAAGGTTGGCACTGGGAGCTGCTATGGGAGTTTTTGCCTCTCTAATTAAGTTTAAGGCAATGTTATCGGCAGGCATTCTCACAGCAACTGTATCTAAATCAGCGGTAACAATACCTGGAACTAATTCAGATTTTTTAAGAACTAAAGTAAGGGGACCCGGCCAAAACACTTTGGCTAATTTTAAAGCTACCGGGGGAACTTGCCTGGATAATCTATACAATTCTTTTATATCGGCAATATGAACAATTAGCGGGTCATTAAATGGTCTTTCTTTGGCTTGAAATATTTTCGCAACCGCTTTCTTATTGAGAGCATCTGCCCCCAGTCCATAAACTGTTTCGGTTGGGAAAGCCACCAACTTACCCTTTTTTATTTCTTCGGCAGCTATTTTAACCTTGGCTAAATCTATTTTTTGGGAATTTATTTTTAATATTTTGGTTTTCATTATAATATTTTCAATATTTTATATCTTAATATTCCGATAGGAACTTCAATCTCTACCTCTTCTCCTTCCTGGTGACCTAAGAAGGCCTGCCCCAAAGGAGAATTTAAGGGTATTTTATTGTTTGCAAAATCTATCTGATCATCAGGAACAAAGATATATTCGATTTTTTCCCCGGAACCTAAATTTTTCAGCATTAAAGTTGTGCCGATGCCAATTCCTTCTGAACAACAATCTTCTTCTACTACTTTTGCCCGACTTAACTTTTGCTTTAATCTAACAATATTTATTTCGTTCATACGTTGATCTTCCTGGGCAATATTATATTCCGCGTTTTCAGATATATCTCCATACTCTAAAGCCCGACCAATATCTTCTTGTATTTCTTTTCTTTTTTCTCTCTCTAAATATTTTATCTCTTCTTTTAAATTCTCCAAGCCTTTCTTGCTAAAAAATATTTCGTTATTATTCACTTTTCCCCTCTTTTGCCTTATTAATTTATTCGGTTAGATAGTATTTTGTATTATAAAAAAAGCAGGTAATTCCTGCTAAGTTTAAATCTATTTTTTATTTTATAAAAAATAGGTAGCGCAAGGGGGAATTGAACCCCCGTTTGCTGATTGAGAGCCAGCCGAATTAACCACTATTCGATTGCGCCAAATGGCTGAGGGAGGTGGGCTCGAACCACCGTTCCCAGATCCAGAATCTGGTGTCCTACCACTGGACGATCCCCCAACATCAATACTATTTCATTACATATTTTATAACATTTTCTATTTTTTTAAAAGCCTATTTTCTATTTTTTGCTTCTTTTATTTTTTCTAAAGCATTTTCCAAACGCTGAATATTCTTCTCTTTGCCTAAAAATACCATCAATTCAAACAAACCCGGACCTATTTTCTTTCCAGTCAATGAAGCCCTGGTTGGATGAATTATCTTCCCAGCTTTTATCTGTAACGATGAAGCAACAGATCTTACGACAATTTCCAGATTGCTTTCGTCCCAACACTCAACCGTTAAAAGCTTCTCTTTTAAAGCTGTCAAAATTTCTGTTACACCATCTTTGTTTAACACAGTTTGAAAAGCTTCTGGCTCTATATCGATTTTATCTGTAAAAAAATAATCTGTAAATTCTATAAATTGAGAAAAATTTCTAAACCTTCCATGCATTAGATTTACAATTTTTTTTAACCATTCAAATTTTTCAGGGGAAAGCTCTTTTTCGGCAATATAATTTACTTCTTTCAGGTAAGGTAAAAGTAATCCGGTTAATTGATCAATAGACATCTTCTTTAAATATTCACTATTAAACCAATTTAGTTTTTCCATGCTGAAAACGGCAGCATGTTTGGAAATTTTATCTAAAGAAAATTCTTTAGCAATTTCTTCTACGGAAAAGATTTCTCTATCATTGCCCGGTGACCATCCTAAATGTGCGATATAGTTGACTAAAGCTTCCGGCATATATCCCATTTTTTGGTACTCCATAACAGATGCTGCGCCATGGCGCTTACTTAATTTTGCATGATCTTCTCCCATGATCATGGGAATATGGGCAAATTTTGGCACATCAAATCCCAGGGCTTCATATATTACTATCTGTTTGGGAGTATTAGAAATATGGTCATCTCCTCTCATAACGTCGGTAATCTTCATTAAAGCATCATCAATGACTACCGCATAATTATAAGTGGGAATTCCGTCTGATTTCATTATTACAAAATCACTTAACAGCCCGCCGTCAAAAGTTACTTCACCTCTTAATAAATCATTAAAGGCAATTTCCCTGGCAGGAATCTTAAGTCTTATTACCGGCTTTCTACCTTCTGCTTCATATCTCTTCTTGTCCTCTTCGCTAAGGTTCAAGCAATGTCTATCATACTTAAGAGATTTTTTTTCTTTTGACTGTTTTTCCCTGCTCTCGGCCAATTCTTCTCTGGTACAGTAGCAGTAATAGGCTTTTTTATCCTTCAGTAATTGCTTAGCATATTTCTGATAAAGATGCAATCTCTTCATCTGATAATAAGGACCATACTCCCCACCTTTTCCGGGGCCTTCATCCCAGTCTAAACCCAGCCATTTCATGCCTTCTAATATTACGTTTACTGCTTCTTCGGTAGACCTTACTTGATCGGTATCTTCAATGCGCAAAACAAAGGTCCCATTATAATGTCTGGCATATAGCCAATTAAATAAAGCCGTTCGGGCTCCTCCGATGTGTAACATACCTGTAGGGCTGGGGGCAAACCTAACCCGTATTTTTTTGTTTTCCATTCTTCCTCCATCCTTAATCAGTATATAGTAAAAACAAGATTTCTACTACATTTCTCTAACCTTATGGGATAGGCGTCTCACCCGTCCTACTAATTAATCAATAATTCAAAATTTTTGTCATATATTAAATAGTGTTCCCATGCACTATTTTTTTAAGAAACAAGATTATTATAATATAAAAGCATTAATAACACAATCTTTTAGTACAGTATCGAGTATCGCGTATATAGTGAAGGAGGGAAGAGACAGAATTCAGGAGTCAGGAGCCAGAATAAGATAGTATCGAGTATATAAATACAGTAATGAGTGATAAGTAACAAGCGAAGAAGATAAGATGGAGGGAGTAAATACAATAATAAGTGATAAGATTAATTTTTGAAATTGTAAAAACAGGGGTTTATTTAACTAATTCTGAAACCGGGACTATTTCTATACCCGCTCTAATTAGTTCAGGAATCATCCTCTTCAATACATAAAAAGTATTTATCCGATCATGACCGATAGCAATTACCTCTCCTTTTTCTAAAGCTATTTTTTGAACTTCTAACATCTGCCCTTTAATATATTCCATATCATTATTATTATCCAAAAAGACCGACCTTACCGCAGATTTAATCCCCATTTCTTGGGCAACCTCGTAGGCAATAGAATTCTTACTGGTCATACTATCTATAAAAAATAAATTGTATCCTTTAATCTCTTCTAAAACTATCTTCATAATTTCTCTATCTTCGGTAATCTTTGATCCCATATGATTATTAACCCCAATTGCATACGGAAAATCTAATATAGATTTCCTAACAGCCTGCCTGATCTCTTCTTCCGACATATAGGATTTAATAACACCGGGTCCGGGGTTGGCATCGGAATTATTAGGCTCCATCGGTAGATGCAGCATAATTTCTTTATCATTTTTTTTGACCTCTTCTGCAGTAAACTCAGAATATTGGAGAAAAGGCAATATGGATAGTGCCACGGGGAATTCCAATTCCATCATCTTTTTCGCCACTCCTGTTTCATATCCTAAATCATCTATTATAAAAGCTGCTTTAGGTGAAAAGTTTGCCTCTTCCTCTGGAGAGGCCAAATCATCAACTATCAAATCTGTATATTGTTCGCTGTCATAAATGGTTTCTTCGGATTCCTTTACTTCTATCTCTGTTTCACTGGTAACAGCCGAATTAACATCCTGGGTATTACCAAGGTTATTTTCTTCCTTAATAGAATTATTGAAGAAATTAGAAATATTAAAAGCTACGATTAAAATAATTACTAAAGTAGTAATATTTATAATTTCTCTTTGGCTCTTCTTCAAAATAAAATTCCTTTCAATCTAACCTAAGGGGGCAGACACAAGGTCTGCCCCTACGACCATTCACTATTCACTAACGACTAACGACTGTTTTATTTCCTCTTCCAAGAACTGTATCGCCTTATTTAGTTGCATATCCTGTTCGCTATCTTCTACCGGTTCTACTAATATATCCGGTTCAATCCCAATATGATTTATAGATCGTTCGCTCGGGGTGAAATATTCAGAAGTGGTAATGGCAACTCCCGAGCCATCAGACAAATTAAAGACTTGCTGAACCACTCCCTTGCCAAATGTTTTTTCTCCCATCAACTTACCCCTGCCAGTATCCTGAATCGCTCCGGCTACAATTTCCGAAGCACTTGCACTTCCCTCATTAACCAGCACAAATAAAGGCCATTCGGGATATTTGTTTCCTCTGGATTCTATACTAGTTGATACCCCGTCTCTATCCTTGATGTGAACAACCGGTCCCTCTTTTATAAATTTACTGGCTACCTCTATGGCACTATCTAATAATCCTCCCGGATTATTGCGCAAATCGAGGATAATCCCCTGAATATCACTATCTTTTTTAAATTCATTTAAAACTTCTTTTAATTCAGGTTCGGTATTCACATTAAAAGTAGTAATCCTGACGTAACCAATATTATTTTCCTTGCCCATTATTTCTTTTTTTACCGCTTTAATTTCGATTATATCTCGGATTATAGTAATTTCTAAAAGTTCCTCTATGTTTTCTCTCTTAATTCCTAAGGTAACTTCGGTTCCTTCCTCTCCCCTTAAAACATTTACTGCTTCGTCTAATGCCATTCCTTCTGTTGATTTTCCATCAATCTCCGCTATCTTGTCTCCTGCTTTTACTCCTGCTCTATAAGCCGGGGTATCTTCAATAGGAGAAATTATAGTTAATTGCTCATCTTTTATAGAGATGATTATCCCTAACCCCCCAAAATGACCTAAAAACATATCTTCCTGTTCCCTTTTAAAGGCTTGAGGATCCATATAACGACTATAGGGGTCATCGAGGGTTTTAAACATACCTCTTACGGCCCCCTGAATAACTTCATCTAAATCTATGTCTTTCTCTACATATTCAAACCTTATCAAATTTAAAGCTTCAAAGAAAGGCTCTAAGTTGGCAAATATTTCCTCTTCGTTGGTCTTGCCATTTGCTCTAACATTATAAAACATAAATCCACTTATTACAGAAACCAATACAAAAATCATAATTAAAGTAATTATTTTATTTCTTTTTATCTTTATCAATTTTTTTTACCGCCTAATCTTAAAAATATTAGTATTTACAGCCAATTCATAGGGTCGGTGGGTTTACCTTCCACCCTAACCTCAAAATGCAGTCTAGGAGAAGAAACACCGCCGCTATCGCCCACCTGACCTATAGTTTGTTCTTTTTTTACTTTGTTCCCGATATCTACTAAAATTTTAGAAAGATGAGCATATAAAGTAGTAACCCTTCCACCATGGTCAATAATTATTATCTGCCCATATCCTTTTATGCTACCGATGTAAATTACCTCTCCCTCACTGGCTGCTCGAACTATTTCTCCAAGGGGAGCACTAATATCTATTCCAGAATTAAAGGTATCAATATTAAATTCGGTATTTTTTTGTCTTCCATACCCGGAAATTAATTTACCCTGAATGGGCAGGGCCAAAATTCCCTTTTTTGGTTTTAGAGTAATCGTTGGAACTTCTTTTTGGGAAGCTTTTTTAGAGCCTTCTTCCTGTTGCTTATAAATTCTTTCTATTATATTCTTTATTTCTTGAGAAGATTGCTCTAATTCTTCTAAAGATTTTAGATGTGCTTCTTTTTCAGAGTCTATCTTATTAATTATGGACTTTTTAGCTTTAATAGAAAATTCAACATTTTCTTTCTCTTTCTCCACCTCTTTTTTTAATAAACTCAGTATCTCTTCCCTGTTTTCCAGGTTCATTTTATTATTCTCTATCTTTTTCGTCTGCTGGCGAATATCATTAATCACTTTGGCATCTAAAGACAAAATATTTTTTACATATCTGAAACGAGTAAGAAAATCAGAAAAGCTTTCACTATTAAATAAAGTTTCCAGATAGCCGGTCAAGTGGCGCTTATAAATCTCTCTCAACCTGTCTTCTAATAGTTTGGTCTTTCCCCTTAGTTTTTCTTTTTCAATAACAACTTCATCTTCTGCTATCTTTATCGCTTTTTGTGCCAGCTGTAAATCTTTTTCGATAGTTTGCAATTCTTTTTCTGTATCCAGTAAAAGTTTTTCAATTTTATGAAGAGCTTCTAAATAACCGCTCTCTTTCTTTTGCAGATTGTTAATTTCATCTTTCACGCTTTTAATCTGCTGCTCTATCTTTTTTAGCCTCTGGTCTTCTTCCTTTATCTTTTGGCTGTAGTCCCCGCCGTTATCCCCATAGCTAAAAAAAACTACAAATAAGATAAAGGTTAAAATCAATATTAAAATAGAAAATATTTTCTTATTTATTAAAACTAACCTCTTTTTATACATTTAAATATTTTCCTACTGAAAACATACTCCCTAAAATTCCCACTAAACTCCCTAACAGCACGACAACTATACCTACGGGTAGCAAACCAATATTATCCACAACTAATGGTAAAAAAGGAATAGCTTGGTGCACTTTATTTACCGCAAAAAAATAAAAATTATATAAAATTATTGTGGAAAGAATTGCTGAGATAAAACCCTGCAAAAAGCCCTCAATTATGAAGGGCCATTTAATAAACCAGGAAGTAGCTCCTGCTAAACTCATTATTTCAATTTCACTTCTCCTGCTATATACGGTGATTTTTATTATATTGAATATAAGCAAAATAGAAGCAAAAATCAGGAGGGTTAGTACCAATATCCCCGCTCTTCTAAATATAGAAGTAAAATTTAACAATCTTTCTGCTGTCTCCTGGCCATACTCAACTTCTTCCACTTTTTTGAATTCAACTATTCGATTAGCAATTTGCTCAATCACTTTAGGATCTTTCATCTGTATCTCAAAAGAAGCAGGGAGCGGGTTAGTTTCAATAGCACTGAGTATATTTTTTTGCTCTCCTAAATCTTTTGATAAACGCTGGTAGGCTTCCTTTTTAGATACATATTTTACTTCTTTTATTCCGTCTATAGAATTAAAGTTATTTTCTAAAGTATTCAGTTCGGCGTTAGAAATATCGTCTTCTAAATAAACTATAATCTCTAATTGGGATTCTATATTTTTTAGAAAAAGACTGGAATTTATAGAAATTAATAGAAACATTCCGACAATAATTAAAATAGTAGTGATACTTAATATTGTTGCCATACTCATTAAAGCACTTCTTCTAAAACTGAGCAAAGCCTCTCTAACATAAAATCCCGTATTCTCAAAAATCATCTTAATATGTCCCTCTTTCCGTATCTGCCATTATTCGTCCTCGCTCCAACTTCACTACTCGCTTTTTGGCTTTATCTATCATAAGTTTATCATGGGAAGCCATTATAATAGTAGTTCCCCGTATGTTTATATGAAATAGAAGTTTCATAATCTCCCAGGAAGTGTAAGGATCTAAATT
>Ga0209386_1000983_pt1 | contig 12640 bp, 11 predicted proteins | sample NGEPertwo_FD_184510 | JGI IMG/M metagenome (GOLD analysis project Ga0209386, IMG submission 184510) | Arctic peat soil microbial communities from the Barrow Environmental Observatory site, Barrow, Alaska, USA - NGEE Permafrost154B-two... | ecosystem: Environmental > Terrestrial > Soil > Wetlands... | reverse complement strand
GCGGTGACTATTGCAGACTACTTTGTCGCCCATGCCGGTGCCGCCTTCGGGGAGATGGCCGACTCGCCCACGATGGCCCTCGCCCGGCGGGTTATGGCCTGGATCGAGCGCCATGATTACCCCGACGACTTCACGGTCCGCGATCTACACCAACACAATCGCGACGAGCGGCCCCAAGATCTACTGCTGGCCCTTCGTTTGCTCGCTGAACGCGGGATTGTGTACGAGGTGAGGGTGGAGGCGAGCGGCCCCGGCCGGAACCCCAGCCCGCGCTTTCTCGCAAATCCGAACCTTAGAAAAACGTCACACAAATCACCAAATGACCCCGAAGAGGCGCCGCCGCCTCATTCTGTGATTTCTGTGACGGATTCTCAGCACTCCGAAAACGAGATTCGGGAGGCGGTGGAGCTGTGACGGTCAAAGAGATCATCGACGGCCTGCTCGCCTCCCTCGTCTCGATCAGCGTGGACGGTGACAAGCTGGTCCTCGATCCCCTGTTCCCATACACCACCCGATCCCCGCCGTCCTGGTCGAAGAGGCCCGTATCCTCCTGCCCTTCGAGGCGTCTGAGGTACACTGATGTCACCGCCAGCGAGGAGTGGTCGAGAAACAGACTCACCTCCTCCACCGACTCTCCGGCGTCCCTGCGCAGCTTCGCCGCCGCGTGCCGAAAGACGTGGACCCCGGCCGGCGGGAGCCCGGCCTGCTTGAAGTACCCTTGCAGCTGCCCGTAGAAGGTGGCGCTCTCACCGGACCCGAAGGCCCGGTGCAACCGTTCTACTCGCTGGGCCTCGCCGCGAACAAGGTGAAGTTTCAATCCTCACCGGACCCGAAGGCCCGGTGCAACGTGGCATGAAGCTGGAAGGAACGAAATGCGGGACGTGCGTTTCAATCCTCACCGGACCCGAAGGCCCGGTGCAACTCGGCGAGGCCGTAGGACGCCTCCTGCATCGCTTCGGGTTTCAATCCTCACCGGACCCGAAGGCCCGGTGCAACGCGACCAAGCTAGAGGCGTTCAAGCGCAAGGGCTTCCAGTTTCAATCCTCACCGGACCCGAAGGCCCGGTGCAACTTCCTACGGCCATGTTTACGGAGCCTTCTACTTCTTGGTTTCAATCCTCACCGGACCCGAAGGCCCGGTGCAACGCCAATGCATCGGTGCCTCCGTCCCATTCTTCATGTTTCAATCCTCACCGGACCCGAAGGCCCGGTGCAACGTAGCAGAACTTGATCCGCCGATGGTGACCTTGCGACGTTTCAATCCTCACCGGACCCGAAGGCCCGGTGCAACTGGAACCGAACGTGGCCCTGGTATACCTGAAGGTGAGTTTCAATCCTCACCGGACCCGAAGGCCCGGTGCAACCCCCAGCAGCTCGGTGAATTGGGTGTCGGTAGAATGGTTTCAATCCTCACCGGACCCGAAGGCCCGGTGCAACAAGATCGGTCGCTCGTTCAGGTCCAGAACATCCAGGTTTCAATCCTCACCGGACCCGAAGGCCCGGTGCAACTACCGGCTTTGGCTGTCACCAGTATCGGGGTCCGAGTTTCAATCCTCACCGGACCCGAAGGCCCGGTGCAACTTGGTGCACTCCGGGAGTCACTACCTGCTATCCGAGTTTCAATCCTCACCGGACCCGAAGGCCCGGTGCAACGCTGCGTTCCTCGTGGCCATGCAGGAGCAACAGCTGGTTTCAATCCTCACCGGACCCGAAGGCCCGGTGCAACGCCGGTTCCCAGACTTCCACCCTCACCGCACTCTGGTTTCAATCCTCACCGGACCCGAAGGCCCGGTGCAACGAGCGCTGGGGTGTGGAACGGCAAGAGTCCCAACCTGTTTCAATCCTCACCGGACCCGAAGGCCCGGTGCAACGGCGGAGCCACCGACGCCCGCTTCTACCAGACCTGGTTTCAATCCTCACCGGACCCGAAGGCCCGGTGCAACCTGGCCCGCCTCTATCAGTACATCCACGGAAAGCAGTTTCAATCCTCACCGGACCCGAAGGCCCGGTGCAACGCCGACGTACTGGTCGAAAGCGGGTTCATACGCCAGTGAGTTTCAATCCTCACCGGACCCGAAGGCCCGGTGCAACGTCAGGGCTTCGGCGTAGGGCAGCCGGCGCACTTTGACGGCGTTTCAATCCTCACCGGACCCGAAGGCCCGGTGCAACGGCCGCTAGTGAATAATGGCCGATATGTCGGTAGAGGGATTCTTCGCCCGCGAAAATCCCCTCTGCGTTGCAGCGTTGCGGAACACTTGATTGTTGTCGAACGGCACCGCTGCGCGCGTTTCGGTGCGCGAACCTCCCGGCGCACGGGTGATCGCGACCGGTTCGCGCACCTACAGAAGCAAGGGTTCATGGAGGTCGAGCCGCCGCTTCAGGCCCAGGGTCCACAGATACTTCTCGCGTGGCGCATGTAGTCGGTAGATTCTGAGGCTATCCTCCGCCGGATCGATTTCTTCTGCTAGGTCATGCTTCAACTCTTCGAACTCCATGTCGTTCACCACGCACTCAAACACCGACTTCTGCACGCGTTGTCCGTAGCCCTCACACACTTTTGCCACCCGACGGAGCCGCCGCCGGCCTTCCACGCTCTCCGTCGCGACGTCATACGCCACCAGCACCTCCAAGCTAACTCCTCCTATCGATAGAGGAATGGGGGATAGTATTCGAGGTCCCCGCGCAGATGACGGGCAAGCAGACGAGCCTGCACTTGGGGCAGCAGACCAACAGGGACCTTCTCGCGAAGCACTCGGTGTGTCACTTCCGTAGCCTTGCGTTTCTGGTACGCATCGAGGAGAGACCGCCGGCCATCCTCGTTTAGCATGACCGAGCCGCCAGGGAACTCCTCGAAGTGATGCTGCTGAAGCTGGCGTCGATTGATCAGGGTGACAGCCAGCCGATCGGCGATCATGGCGCGTAGCTCCTCCATCAGGTCGAGAGCCAGCGCTGGTCTCCCGGGGCGAAGCGCATGGAGGAACCCCACCTGAGGATCAAGGCCCACCGTCTCGAGCGCTGATGCGCACTCCGTGCGCAGTAGAGTGTAGAGAAAGGAAAGCAGAGCGTTCGCCCGGTCACGTGGTGGCCGCCTACTGCGGTTGCGGAGTACGAGTGCCTCGTCGCCCACCCTGATGAGCGTCCCGAAGGCATGATAGTAGGACCGGGCTGCGTCTCCTTCGTAGCCACGAATCTCGTCCAAGTCCTCGGCCGCCTTCAGACGCTCGAGAGTCAGGGCAAGATAGGCCGACCCCTCCGACAGACGCTTTCGCCCGGCTTCGTCCGAGGTTTCGCGCGCGCCCCGGAGAAGGATCTGCCGGGAATTCTGGACCTTCGCGGCGACGAACTGGCGCGCAAGTCGCGAGGTCAGCCCGGGGTCGGAAAGGGCAAGATGCTGAGCTCGACGCAGGAGGACATTCCCACTCATGGGGCCGTTCAGCCTGCCCCGAAAACGCCCTCGGCTATCGAGCCACACCACGTCCCTCCCATCCTCCGCACAACGGTGGATGAGGGACGAACTCAGGCTGACTCGCCCGATGGCCACGATGGCGCCGATGCGAAGAAGAGGGAGCCGGATGGGCTCCTGCTCGTCGATCCTCGCGACCAGGGCGTCATGGTCCAGCCGAAGCCTGGTCCCTGGCGTAAGAACATAGAGGGTGTTCAGAAGCTCACGCATCGTCGCCCAAGGTGAGGGGGACAAACAGGGAGCCCTGTAGGCCGCGCAGCCGGTGGGGATCACGGACGACGGCCGGGATACACACGTCTTCAAGAGAACAGTTCGGACAGAGGCTAGGATCGGAGACGGCCGGGAGCGGCCCATCTTGTAGCAGGAGAGCATGAAGCGCGAGGATCACCCGCTCGGTCAGGCGGCGAAGTTCCTCAGTGAACAGAACTGCCTGCCGTTTCCGCGACCCCCGAAAGTAGAGGTCGCCCCAGGGAATAGACACGTCCAGCATCTCCTCCAGGCACATGGCCTGGGCGCAGAGTTGCAGCTCCGCGTGTTGTCCGTACTTGCGGCCCACCTTGTATTCGACCGGTCGTGGCCCCTCTGGGTGGAACTCGACGACGTCGGCCTTGCCCAGAAGACCCAGGCGTTCGGACCAGAGCGTCAAGTTGCGCACCGTGCGCGTAGCGCCACGCGTGGACGGCTCGCCTTCGTCCACCCGCTCGTGAGCTAACCGGCCGCGCACGGTGAGAACGTTCTCGTCGTAGGACCGCTCCACGTGGATCAACGCACACTGGCGTGGGCAGTAGCTGTAGTGCTCGATGGCGGATATGGGAAGCGTGGGATCCTCCTCCATGACATGCCCTCAACGCGCCCGTCAGGCCACTACGGAACTGAGGGTCACCCCGTCCGGCATGGCGGCTTCGTCGATTTCAGTCAGGTAGTCGCGGAAGGACCGAGGGGTAGCAACATCAGCTCGTCGTGCCACTTGTACCCGCTCGAAAAGGCGGTGCGCCGGGGCGTTGCCCAGCTTGTTGGCGTGCGTGAAGATGTGCAACCCTTGGCAGGCCATCATTCCCCGCGAGGAGGACCTGTCGAGGTCCCACATACCCACGAGTGCCTGCCAGAAAAGCGAAAGATCCTCGGTGTCCGCGCCTGTCTGGGCCGCGAAGTGGGGGTTGTAGAAGCCGTAGGCTCGGTAAAGCCCGTAGGGTACCAGCGACTTGCGCCCCATCTCCGTTTGCTTGCCCGTGGTCGTGCCCTCATCTGAACTCACGACCTCGGCATCCTCCGGCCTGGTGACAGCGACTCGGGTGATGGAAACATCGAGAGGGACGATGGGGTCCAGGGACCGGGCAAAGGTGAGCTGCATGGGTCCACGCACCTGACCGCAGTTCACGCCGGTAGTCATGACCGCACCGAACACGCGGATGTCGTAGAAGTTCTCACACATCCAAGCTCGGGCCTGATCGATGTCCACCCTTTTCTGCTTGGCGCCCGTGGACTTCAGGCCCAACGACTCGTAGGCGCGCCGATGGATGGTGTTGAGAGCGTCGCCCCCGCTCTGGATGTAGATCTTGAAGCGACCCTCGTCCCCCCGGGCGACGTCAACGTAATCCCGCACCTTGCGCTTGATGGCCACGTCGGTCACCAGCCCGTGCATCGTCTCAGGGTCAACGCGAGGCAGGTTGCCCGCGTCCGGGTCGCCGTTCGGGTTGCCGTCTGTCACATCGAAGAGCAAGACGAAGTCGTGGCGTCGGGTGGAGTCGAGATGGGTGTGTGTAGTCATGGGTCGGTTCTCCCTCCTTTAGGGATTGACAGTCGTAGGAGCTGGGTCTGCATCCTCCGCCAACGCGACGTCGGAGTGATCTCCCCTCGCCTTAGCCGCGAGGGCGTGGGCACGATCACCGGCTCGCTGATGGTAGTAACCCAGGGCAAAGAGCCCTTGCGCCTCCAGGTTCAGCGTCTTCGGGAATCCGTCCAGGTGGGCCAGGATGTCCTCGAGGCGCTTCTGCAGGGCCCCGTAGGCTCCCGGGCGATCGCGCTCGAGTTTCGCCAGATGGGGCTGGGCTCCGCGCAGGAGACGCCCAAACACGGAAGCTGGCGCCGAGGAGGCCGTTCCGAAGAAGCGGTCGACCACGGTTGCCTTGATGCCGGGAACGGCCAGGCGCTGGACCTGCTCCAGAACGGCAAGAAGACGCCCGCAATGGTAGGCAGGGTAGGGTGAGTCCGGGTCGAGTCCAATCATCGAATCCTCCTTCATGTCCGGGATCATGCTGGCGAGAACGAGCTTGATCAAGCACGCGCGGGGGCGTGTGACGGTCTGTTCGGTCCGGTTGCGGCGGACGGCCTGGAAGAGCAGGCCGGGCGGCACGGGCGTCCCGGCGAGCGCGGCGCGCAGAAGGGCACGTGGCGTGGGCGGCGCGAGGTCCGTTCGTGGATCGCGCACGGTGGAGGCGGCGAGGGCATAGAGCCCGAGCGGCTCTGGCACTTCTCCCCAGGGGCCGATGATGGCCTGCCGGCCGAACCAGCGGGCGAGTTGTGCTTTTACGTCAACCACAGTGGTATCAATCCAGTCGCGCACGACCGCCCGTCCTCCGCTCCCGGAGAGCACCGTGGCGTAGAAACGATCTTCGTCGACTCTTGGCGTGAGGCTGCCGGTGCGCACGCTCTCCAAGAGCAGGCGCACTTCTTCCGGCTTTGGATCAGTGAGGAACCCGTGGAAATCGAACTCGGCGGTAGGCTCCCGGGTCCAGAACACAAACGCCGATCCGCCCAGGACGATTCTGCTCGCAGGGCGGGATAGTAGGTCGTTCAGCGCTTTTGTGAATCGCTCGCCGCAGCGGGCGCAGGTGGGGGCGGTGAGTGAGGCCTTAAGGCCGTAGGACTCGAAGGCCTCGGTGTTCGCCGAGATGATCGAGGTCCCGGACGTCTGACCCCCCGGCACTCCCTTTATCTTTCCCTGCAACCGTTCCAGGACCGGGCCCTCCCGGCCGCAGACGAGACATTGAAGGACCGTGGCATCGTCGCTGTCAGGACGGTTCTCTTCGGCCCAGAACTCCTGCACGGCCGGAAGGTCCACCGGGAACACACCGCCGACCCTGAAGGTGATCACTCCGCTGGGGTCGAAGTCCGACCCCAGCCTGAGTTCCACCAGCGGCCTGTCGCTGAGAAAGTGAAGGACGGCGGCCACCGTCGGCTCCGCCGTGATCTCGACGCAACGGCCCAGCTGGGCAAGAAACGCCTGGTGGCAGGCTTGCACCCTTGTTTGCCGGGCCGGGTCAGGTGCGTAGCCCAGAACGTAGTCGGCCTTGTCGGCCAACAGGAGTGGCCTGACGCCGGAGCTCCGCTGCACCTGGGGCACAAGACGGCGTTGGCCGCGCTTGGTGCGAGGGCTGCTGGGGTCGGCCGTATCAACGGGGTCCGGGGAGAGGACCTTCCCCTCGGGGCCCAGCTCGATGATGTACCGCACCGGACTTTCACTGTAGAGGGTGGGCGGCAGGTTCAGGCGATCGGCATACTCGCTCAGGCGCTGGAGGAGCACGGCACCCCCTTTTTGTCGCTCGTGACGGCAGGCACCGTGAGGACGCCCCGCTCCAAACGAGCGTCGAAGAAGCGCGGGCGTCCTCGTCCGCTCCCGTCCGAGAGGTAGTCCAAGTCAAGCAGCATGAGACCCAAGTCGTCCGTCAGATCTACCGGCGTCTCGCTGCCATCGGGCTCGGAGAAGAAGGCGGCGAACTCCCGACAGCCGAGATAGGGCGTGGAGAAGCAACGGCCGTCGCGGAGACGACGGCGGAACTGGTCCCGGTACTTGGCTGGGTTCTCCTGCACCCCTGGGCGTACCTCGACCTGCGCGTGGATCACGTACTCTACGTCCCTCAAGGCCAAGGTGTGGCGCTGGGCACGATCCGCGCTCGCGTCGTAGCCCCCGCCGCTCTTCTCCCAACCTCGGGCGCTGCGTTCACTCGCCCGGGTGTTCACCTCGTTGCGCAGGATGGAGAAGTAGCGGATGGGGCGCAGCACCTCGACCGCGCTCACCCGCCAGGAGAACTCGGGCTTCCAGAAGATGGCCTCGAGCACCCCCCGGGCCGCCGAAGGCGTGATCACCGGGTAGCTCACCCGCTCCACCTTCATCTCCGGGCGGGTGAAACAGGCGTACTCCCCCCACACCCGCACGGCCAGTGGGGGATAGCGTTCGTTCACATGACCCTCCCTTCCCATCGGTTTGAAGTGCTTAGATGACGAGGCTGCTGGGCTCGTCAGTGCTCAGCCCCCGCACGGGGTCGTAGGCACCGAGCCACTCTCCCAGGCCCGGCTGCACGGGGGCGATGAAGCCGTGTTGGTGGTAACGGGCGGCCACCCGCGAACGGACGGACACGGTGTAGGGCTGCAGGGCGCGCAGGAGGAACCTGCTCTCGGGCGAGCCCCGGCGAAGGACTTCGAGGCGCTCCCTCACCCGACGTCGCTCTTGGGCATCCCCATAGGAGGTGACGACGACGCTCTCTTGATCATCGTCGATGAATCTAAAGCGTCGCGACACCTCGGGAAAGTCAAGCGCCTGCCGCAGTCTCTGGATGCCCTCCCGGTCCGTCTCCACCGTCTGGAAGAGACGCCGGAAGTACTCCCGGGGAGCGTCGGGGGCATTAAGGTCCAGCGGGCCGTCGCCGAAGAGAGCCCGGGTAATCCCAGCGCCAGTCTTGTACGCACCCGGAGGCAGGGATCCTTCCTGCGGATCGAAGACGATGACGCGTCCGCGCTCTCGTCTCCCCTCGCGGTTACAGCGCCCAGCCGCCTGGATGATGGCGTCCAAAGGACCGACCGCCCGAAGCACCAAGGGGAAGTCAAGGTCTACCCCGGCCTCCACCACCTGGGTAGCCACGAGCGTGCATGGTTCGCTCCGCAGGAGACGACATCTCACCTCAGCGAGGACTGCCCGCCGGTGTGCACCGCACAGGAGCGTCGAGAGATGGACGGCCGTGGGCTCGTTGAGATGCTCAAGAAGGGTCAGGGCATCTTTCTTGGTGTTGAGCACAGCGAGCGCCTGGGGTTCGTCGGCCATGAGGCCCGCTACCTGCACCCAGTCCAGGGGCTCTCCCACCCTCCAGTCGTACTCAACCCGCCGAAGGCGCTGGAACAGCTTCTGGGGGTTGGACACGATCTCGCGGGCCAGAAGTTCGCGAAACTCCGCGACCTCCTCGAAGGCCGGCTGGGTGGCGGTACAGAGAATCACTGTCGTCCCGTAGTTCTGACAAAGCTCCCGCAGAGCGTCCAGGCAAGGCGCGAGCAGGTGAGGCGGGAGGGATTGGGCCTCGTCCAGGATGATGACGCTCCGGGCTAGGCGGTGCAGCTTGCGGGTCCGGGCCGGCCGGGATGCAAAGAGACTCTCGAATAACTGTACCGTCGTGGTCACGATCACGGGCGCGTCCCAGTTCTCCGAGGCGAGCCGACGCCAGATGGCCGCAGAGTGTTGGTCCTGACCAGCCGTTGCGTCCTCATCATCGCTGCGGCTGAACGCGTCGGCGACACCACTGTGGTGTTCGAGAACGATTGGACTGCCGGTTAGGCCTTCGCCTTCGAAGATCCCGCGGTATACATCAGCCGTCTGCTCAGTAATGCTGATGAAGGGGATGGCTACGACCACCCGCTCTTGCCCGTGCAGGCTGGCGTGACGGAGAGCAAAGGCCATGGCCGATCGCGTCTTCCCGCCTCCGGTAGGCACGGTAAGGCGAAAGAGCCCCGGGCCCTCCTCGGCGGCCGCCAGGCAGTCCTCATAGACGACGCGCCGCAACTCGTTGACTCTCCCGGTTGAAGAGGCCAAGAGGCGTTCTTGGTTCCGCTTGAACTTGACCCATAACTCCTGCATGCCGAAGTCGTGGCCCCGGCCTGCAGAATGCTCAGGGGTAAAGTGGCGTTCGGTGTCCAGGTAATCGGCGTCCACCAAGGCTGAGAAGAGCAGTCGCAAGAAGAACTCGGCCGAGCGGGCGTCGCTCTGGGCAAACGGTGGGGGGTCAAGTCTCCCCTTTGCCTCCAGCGCGGGCAAGAGCCCGCTAGCCCGGGCCAAAGCCAACACCTGTTCTAGGGCCTCGGGGGAAAGACCGCCTTCCAGCCATTGCTTGAACTGGCCGGGTGTCCGCAAGCCCCCATGATGACCTTGAACCAGGAGAGCAGCGACGCCCGTCGACCGGGCGGCGAAACCAGCGCCTGCTGCCTTGTGATCCGGCCCGTGACCGCGTTGGGCAGGGTTTGCTTCGCAGTTGGCGAGGTAGCGTTGGAAGTCCGGGTGAAACTTCCCCAGGTCGTGGCACAGACCCAGGTAAGACGCAGCGTCCGCTGCCCCCAAGTTCTGGGCAAATCCGGAGGCCAATTCTGCCACGTCCAGAAGGTGTGCTGTGAGCGCGTGCTGCTTCCCCAGCGCGTTTCTCGTATGGGCGATAGGCTCCACCTGCATGCGGCTGTCCCCACTTCCGCGCCCCCGCCCTCAAGAGGGCGACTGGCCCCACCGTACAACACGTTGCGGACACAAGGCTCGGGGCCACCTCCATCACGAGGGACCGGACTCTTACATTACAATAAACGTCGGACGGAAAGTGAAGCTCGCACGTCTCCGTGCACGGAAGATCACCTCGGAAGAAGGTTCGGAGGCTGTGCGCCGGGGGAAACTACTCGGGGCGCTTAGCCGAAGAGGTGGCTAGCTATCCGGGCTCCTGCGACTGATGGGGCAGGGGCGTTGCAGCACCCGTTTCGGCCAGCCTCATTCCGTTGAGGCAAGCGACCACGAATCTTCGAGGGTGCCCGTCCTTGGCAACAAGTGTGCCGGAGAGTAGGCGAATGGAACAATACGATCCCGATCAAGACCTGGCAGCAGATGAGTGGCTGGACCTCGATGAGCAGGAACGCATGATGCTTGCCGAGGAATACCATCGAGGGCAGCGCACCCGGATGCCGAACGTGGCAGCCCACGCCGTCGTGCACGTCCTCGTTGAGAACCAGCTTGCTCTGGCGGAATCGGTCGTCGTGGCGACTCTTTCTCGCCTTCGTAGTGAAGGTCTCGACCGACACGACGCCATTCATGCCATCGGTTCTGTGCTTTCCGGTCACCTAAGTTCGCTGCTGCGGGAACCCGACAGCCAGGATCAGCCGAACGAGAGCTACCGTGAGGCGCTCCGTAAGCTCGCGGCCAGCGAGTGGAGAGCCGGCTAACCGGCCTAGAAGCGGTGAGCGCCGTCACCATCAACAGATGGTGGAGGCTTGCGCGAGTTTCAAGGACACGCTTTGTAGAATCAAGACGCCGAACCACAGACGACAACTGATCAACGGATCCTGGTGCGCAATATGACGGCCCGCCGCGCGACCTCCCCGTTCATGAGCAGGGCGAGAAAGGCGAGGGTTGCCAGGGGTAGATTAAGCAGGCTGCCAACGAATACGACGAATAGGCGGATATCGCGGCCGATTCGAAGAGGCGGTCGGCGGCCCCTGAAGGCTGTCCCGTCCAGCAGATCGTCGAAGCGCGCCGCCGAGTAGGTGTTGATCAGGGCTCCAACCGTGGCAGCTAGACCGATGCTGAGAACCAGCCAGCCCGGTCGCTCCCGGTAGGCGTGGTAAGTAAGGCCGACAAGGATGAGAGCGTCGGCGTACCGATCGAGGATGCTGTCCAGCCACCCGCCGAAGGCGCTCGTCCGCTCCTGGAGGCGGGCGACCTCTCCGTCGCAGCCGTCAAGGATGGACGAGAGCTGCACCAGCAGCCCACCGAGGGCCAGCGGCAGATACCCGGAAAGAAACATCAACGCGGCTCCCACACCCGCCACGAGGAAGGCTAGAAACGAAAGGACACCCGGAGGCGTCCCCCAGCGGGCGAGGACCCACGAGAGACGGAGGGAGAGCGGTCGGTTAACGTAGTGGCTGATTGGCCCGTCGGTCGCTTTGCGGAGGGACTCGCGCGTGAGCCTTTCCGCCTTGGCGAGCTGCGCGGGGGTGTCGACGTCCACCCAATAGCCGCGGTCGACAGCGTGAGCCCATACCTTCCCCCGCTTGGCCAGCAGTCGAACCCCGGCCGACAAGGAACTGTCACCTGATCTTGCCGCTTCTTCTAAAGCCGGGAAGATGCGTGGCGTGCAAAGGAAACAGCCGGTGTCATACGCGTTGTAGGGGGTAATTCCTTTGCCGATGTCGGTGATCTTCCCGTCAGCCGCCACCAACACCCGGGTGGCGTCCTCCGGGTCAACCAGATGATTCGCAATGAGGGTGCGATCTACGGCAAGCCGGATGTCCGCATCTTGGAGGCCGGTGTTCACTAGACTTGCGAGCAGCTCTTTGGAGACCAGGTGATCTCCCATAAGAAGGAGGAAAGGCTCGTGTAGTAGATCTTGGGCACGCAGTACCGAGGACCCGTTGCCCCGCTCCCAAACGCCATTCTCTAGTGTCGTAATGGCAAGTGATCGCCGCCGGCGCAAGTCCTCGAGAAATGTGTGAAGCCTCTCCCCGTGGCAACCGGTCACGACGTAAAAGCTTGTTGCCCCCGCGGCTCGAGCGGCGAGGATCACCCGTTCCAGGATGGGAAGACCTCCAACGGGAACGAGGGGTTTGGGTTCGTCGTGGCCAGAGAGCCGGCTTCCCTGCCCGGCCGCAAGGATCAAGCAGTTCATGACTCGCTCCTTGCGCCTTTGAGGAACCAAGACGTGGTGGTCTGCCACCTTGGGCGCGCAACCGATTCCACGTCAGGCTGAACGTGCGTCACACTCTATCTGAGCCTGGGGCTCCGATGCAAGGCGCCGTTAGAAGCAGCGAGATTAGGTGAAAGAGTTCGCACGGGCCAAAAGCCCAAAGCCCGGTGGAGCGCACCCGTTCCTCAATCAGCCGAATGCCGGCGCATCTTTCACCCAGGGCCTGCGGAGGTTTTGGATCTGGCCATGCGCACCATCTCGCCATGGTGCTCCCTTGGCTCAGGTGGAAGATGACCTTGGCGAGAGGATGCCAATGGGATTTCGCCCGCGGGGGCTTCACCTCGCCAGCAGCAGGAGCCGTGGCTGTGGGCTGGGATGGTTCGTTTCTGCGCCGACGCTGGTTGGAGCGCTTAGGGATAGGTCCGTGTTGGCCCACAGCGCCCCCCTTCTTCCGATTGTTTGAACCCGTACAGGATTTGAGCCGCTAAGCCCCCCGCGCTCCTGGGCTCAGGGGAGGGGGGCTCCCCCCACTCCTAACG
>Ga0209386_1000981_pt1 | contig 12653 bp, 13 predicted proteins | sample NGEPertwo_FD_184510 | JGI IMG/M metagenome (GOLD analysis project Ga0209386, IMG submission 184510) | Arctic peat soil microbial communities from the Barrow Environmental Observatory site, Barrow, Alaska, USA - NGEE Permafrost154B-two... | ecosystem: Environmental > Terrestrial > Soil > Wetlands... | reverse complement strand
AAGCTTCGTGATAATAAGTTGGAATAAAAACAGGAACAGCTTGAGCAAATTTTATCTGTTCGGTATAACTAACCCAACAGGGAATTGGTAAAAGAACTTCATCTCCCGGATTACAAATCGTTAGAATAGTATTAAAAAGACATTGTTTGGCACCAGTGGAGACCATGATTTCTGAAGTTTTGTATTCTATGTTATTATCTTTCTTAAGCTTTTCAGCTATCGCCACTTTAAGTTCGATTATCCCTGAATTGGTGGTATAATGAGTAAATCCCTTTTTAATTGCTAAAATAGCTGCTTCCCTAATATTTTCCGGTGTATCAAAGTCAGGCTCACCGGCCCCAAAACTAATTACTTTCTTCCCGTCCATTTTCATTCTTAGAGCCTGAGCTATAATAGCTAAGGTCTGTGATGGACTAATATTTTTTACTCTTTCTGAAATAGTCATTTTAATTTTCCTTTCTTTTAAAATATGAACAAACTAACCTAATTATTTTTTACTTTGCCTAAACTTACACCTTTACTATTTCTCCGTATCCCGGAGAGACAGTTATTTTACCACCATCAAAGACTACTTTCCCTCTAACTATTGTCTTTTCCGGTTTTCCGTAAACTTCCCATCCATCATATACCAGGGCGCTGTCACTGCATTTGGTGAACATTTTATCCTTGGAAATAACATCTTTTTTGTTGGGGTCGAAGATTACAAAATCTGCATCAGAACCCACGGCAATCGTCCCTTTTTTGGGATATAAACCAAATATCCTCGCTGGATTTTCGCAGATAAGTTCAACCATTCTATCTAATTCCATTTTCCCTTCCTTTACTGCAGTGAAAAGCAGGGGTAATCTGGTGGATAAACCCGGAAATCCTGCCGGTGGAGTAAATATATCTTCACTTCCTCTTTCCTTTTCTTCTTTGGTATATGGTGCGTGGTCACTTCCTATAATATCTATACTTCCATCATTTACCATTTCCCACATCCCTTGCCGTTCTTCTTCACTCCTTAAAGGAGGATTAACTTTGGCAAATACTCCAAATTTATTAAGAGCATCTTCATTGAGGAATAAATAGTGGGTACAGGTTTCGGCAATAGCATATACTCCTTTACATTTTGCTTCATTTACCAATTCTACTACTTCCGGAGTAGTAATATGGCATATTTCAACTTTAGCCCCGGTCTTTTCGGCAAAGAGTAATATTTTGGAAGTTGTTTCTATCTCTACAACCGGTGGTCGAGACCTACCGTGATATATGGGAGAGGTTTTGCCTTCACTTCTTAAGCGTGCAATATTTTTATTGATCATATCATTATTTTCTGCATGAAATCCAATAATTACTCCTGTCTGCGCGACTTTTTCCATCAATTCATATTGGTCACCGGTGTTTGGTGCAGTAAGTCCAATAAATTCTTTTTCTCTACCCGGAGGAGCCTCATGTAAAAAAGTTTTAAAAGCTACAATGCCCGATTTTGAACAGGGAATGATATCATCTAGGCAATCTGTCCCTGCCGCTCCAAAAAAAGCAATATCAACCACGACCTCTTTTCCCGCGATGTCCATTCTTCTTTTCACTATTTCGGGGGAATGTGGGGGAGGAGCAGAAATAGGCATTTCGATAATTGTTGTGACTCCGCCTAAGGCTGCATCTTTTGAACCACTCTCAAAGGTTTCTCTTTCGTCATGTCCGGGAGCTCTAATATGGACATGGGGATCTATTGTGCCTGGTAAAACCATTTTACCTTCTGCATCAATAACTTCATCAGCCTCTAATTTTTCTTTACTTATGGCAACAATTATTCCATTTTTTATACCAACATAACAATCTATCAATCTGCCGTCTGTAAATATCTTATCTGATTTGATTACTAGATCAAATCTACTCATAATTTATCCTCCAAATAATACTTATCTCTTATTTTCTTATGAATATTTTCCTGCTTTACTTGTTGAAACTCCGTATCTGATAAGTGCTTCTATCATCATCAATGCACTTATTACACCGTCAATAACCGGAACCCCGACTATTTTTTCAATTTTTTTATCAAAACCTGCCATTCCTGCACAACCTAAAATCAACACTTCGGCACCATCTTCTTTTACCGCTTTTATCCCTTCCTGTATTAATTTTTCTCTCATTTCTTCATCAGATGCAACTACTCCTAATCCGGTTACACGAATAGAAGCACATCGATTTTCTAATCCGTATTTTCTTACCAAATCTTCCTTTTGAGGAATTTTTTTCTTCTTAAAGAAAGTATACTAAATTTATGCCCCAAAGGTAAAGCAAAAAGCATTGAAGCTTCTCCTATCCCCATTACCAGTTTATCAGTTAATTCTCTAAGCAAATCCACTCCTATATCACTATGACAGGCAATAATAAATCCATCGTACTTCTCTTTCCATCCTTCAAATCTTTCTAATAAATATTTTTCAGAAACAGCAGCATCACGATAACTTTCTATGCCTGGTGGGGCTTCTTTAATATATTTAACTTCTACCTCTGTGTTCGGTAAAGCATATTTTCTACATACTTCTTCTATGGCATCAGTTACTTCTATCGAACCATTAGGATTTATACACAGTATTTTCAAAATATACCTCCTTTAAAAAACCATCATTCAATTACTAGCTAATTTATCTTGTTTTGATAATTTTTCAGCGATAGCTTCAAATCCAAGTTTTTCTAAACCTGTTTTGTTTTGCATCCCTGTCTTCTTATCCCATCCCGAAAGTTCATAGAACTCATCAAGCATCTCGTTATATTTATTTTCATCAATCTTAAAACCTTTATAAGGTCCGGATTTTACTTCCTCTTCTCGAAACCTCTTGGGCGGAAGATCATCTTTACGAGACATATTAGTTTGTAATGTATTACAGATTATCTTCTAATTCTTTATTCTTCCCCTGCCAGACTACACCCTTGGCCTGATTTTGGTAATCAGTTACACCAAAATTACCTGGTCTCGGTTTAGGACCATATCTATTACTCCCCATAGTTGCTCCCCTTAAATGCCTCCCCGCCACAGGCGAGGTAGATACAGCCAGTGCCCCAGCCTTTAGGGACACGAAAAGGCTCAATTGAAGGCTCTCCTTTTACTTGAATAAGATAATATTCTGAATGATGACCGATCTTTTTCGCCGCTTCTACCATACCATCAGCTAAGAGATCTCCAATTCCTTCTCGATAAGCAAGCTTTTTAATTAGCTTATTTAAGGCATCTCCATTCCCTCAGGGATAGGATTTTTTATCTCTCCTTCTTTCTTTAATATTTCCGATAAAATTCCCGAAATAGCCTGTTGTACTTTTCTATCAAATGGTCCTAGATAGCCATATTCTGAGTTAGAAGAAACTTTCCATAAAAGATTAATTTCTTGATTCCCTTTTTTAATTATTTCGCGATAAATGGTTGTAGTTTTATTTTTAAGACCTTTTGTGGAAAGAGAAAAAAATGGAAATACTAATAAATTTACTTCGGAATTTATTATCTTTAGGTAAATCAATTTCATTATTATTTTTTATAGTGACCCCTTCGGATTCTTTCATTTTTTCCCTTTTTAATTATTTTAGATAACAACAACATTTCTCTGTTGTTATTATTGTATATTTCATAAAACCCTTATAAATAAAAGATAACAAACATTTTATTTAATTCCAAACACGATGTTTTTAAGCCTAATAAAATATTAGTTAACTTTAATTACCCAACCTTCTTCTTTCCACTTATCCCATTTTTTATCATCTATTCCATCTACTAGTTTAATATTCTCTGGTTTTAAAAAGTTACCATGAGTTTCTCTATAATTAATTATGTTTTATGTAGTTTTTTTACCTACTCCCCAAAGACAATCTAATTCTTCTAAAGAGGCAGTATTAATATTTATAATTTTATTATCTGGCGAAATAGTATTTTTTGTAGTAGTCTCTAATATTGACGAAGATTTTACGTTTGTCTTACTAATTAATTCTTGGTATCTTTCTGGATTGTATTTATTATTCCACAGATTATTAAATTGATTTTGATATTTTTTAACTATATTCTTATCATCTATTACTAATAAATTTTCGTCATTCTTTTTTTCCGAGACACAGAATAGGGTGGTAGATGATTATTCCATCTACCACCCTCCTATACTACCCGTATACACCGTTCGGTATACCGCGGTTCACAAAGCACTACGGATATCTTCACAGAATTTACCTTTGGTTTGTGCCGGATACATGCTCAGCTCTCTCTGACTATCTTTAATAAGGATGGCCTTCAGTTATTGGAAAAAGATCAAAATCTACTCCTTTTGAAGATGCAGGGACTGCACAGTAGAAAAATATATGGGGTTCATCAGAGATGCATTCTACCTTCCATTTTGTTCCCTTCTGGATGTAAATTATATCATCTGCCTTTGCTTCAAAAGTTTTCTTTTTAGAACTCCATCGACTACCCTCGCAAGTATATTTTCCTGTTCCTCTTAACACTACCAAGAACTCATGATACCAGTAAAGGTCCGCAAATGTATCCCCTGGGTTAAGTTTATTTATTCCTGCTCTAAAACTCAAATCTTTGGCGGTCACAAATCGTTTCATCCATAGTTTTCCAATCCCAGGCTTTTCAAAATCTTTATCGTTTAGTGTGTATTTCTCAAGCATTAGGTCTTTCACCTCCTTTCTTAATCGAATAGAATAATTGATAAAATATTTCACATATTATTTCTTTATAATTCTAAATAATTTATTTATTTTAATGTTTATTGTATTATTTCGAGTTGCGTTTACACTGCTTTTATCCCCTACATAATACTCGAATGTTAAGTCTGCTCTTGGTAGATCGGCTAAAATATCAACAGAGAATTTTTATCGATCTTTATATTGGCATCCGCTATGGCCTTTACCCTTAAGGGAGGGGTATCTTTACTTCTAAATCATAATCACTGGACATATCATAAATTAATCCCTAATTCTATCCTGACTCCAAAACAGCCTTTGGAAGGAATCTCTATCTTCTGGTTAATTAATCCTTTGGTCCTCATCAAAGAGCTTATTTGGCACACTTCAAATCATAGAACTTTCCACTCTCCTCGGTTTATAAGGTCATTAATTCCTATTGAACTTAACATGCTTTCTACTTTTTCATTACATTTTTTAATAATTTGTTTTTGGTTAAATGTAACAATTTCTCCTTTATCAAAGATAATGCTACCATTAACCATAACTAGATCTACAGCATTAGCGGGCGCAGCATATACTATATTAGAAAGAACAGATGCCAAAGGAACTAACTGAGGAGTTTCTAGGTTTATTAAGACAAGATCAGCATATTTTTCTTTCTCCAATGAACCAATTTTGTCTTCCATACCTATTGCTCGAGCTGCATCAATGGTTACCATTTCTAATGCTTTTTGTGCACTAAGAGCTCCAGCATCAAGGTTAGAAACTTTTTGAAGCAATGCGCCAGATTTCATTGCCTCGAAAATATTTTGATTATTATTGGTTGCCGCACCATCTGTGGCAATAGCTACAGTTATTCCTTTTTCTAACATTTTTAAAATAGGGGCTATGCCGTCCCCTAAATACTGGTTGCAAACAGGATTGTAAACTACTTTTGTGTCTGTTTCACGAAGCAAGTCAATTTCTTTTGGATTTGCCCATACACAATGAGACAGTAATACGTCTGGACCTAAAACCCCGAGTTTATAAAGCCATTCAATTGGGGGATACCCATAATCTTTATGGCACCTTTCAGTTCTACTTTTAATTTCTTCAACGTGCATAGAAAAACCAATTCCATAGTCTTTCGATACTTTTCTCATGGCCAAAATCATCTCTTTAGAAGCAAGAGATTCATTTAAAGGCTCCACTCTCACTTTTATCCGACCTTCTGCTTTCAGGTGATAATTCTCAATTACTCTACATGCCTCTTTAACTGCAATATTTACGGGTTCACGAAATTCAGTGGGGACTAGAGGGCTGTCCACAGTAGATCTTCCTATAACTCCGCGATTGCCGATTTCTTCTACGGCCTGAGCAATGCCATCGTAACATTTTTTATCTATTGTGATGTAATGACTATCTACAAACGTGGTAATGCCTGACCTTATCATTTCTGCAGAAGCAAGCAAAGTAGCTAAATATGATTCCTCTCTTTTAATATATTTAGAGAGAGGCCAAATAGCTTTTTTTAACCATTCCGTTAAAGAAAGGTCATCACCAATCCCCCTTAAAAGCACTTGGAAAAGATGGGTGTGTGCGTTAATAAAACCTGGTAATATTATATGATTATTAGCATCTATTATTTTTGCTTTTGGCCATTTTGTGCACAAAGAATCAGTTTTTCCTACTTCTTTAATATATTTTCCTTCTATGGCCACAGCTCCATTTTTTATAACTCTATGTTTGCTGTCCATTGTAATCACCAGAGCATTTTTAAAAATTATCAATTTAAAAAATACCTCCTTTTTTTAAAATATTATGCCTCTTGAAAAGTTGGTTATTTTAAGATTTTTTTCTAATTTGGTCTAACAAAATTACCCCATCCACGTTCTTCTTTTATCTCTCCATGATCAGCAACCACCCTACCTCTTACCATTGTGAGTATAGGTAGTCCTTTTACTTTCCAGCCTTCAAATTGAGTCATTTGTTGTTTTGTGTGCAGTTCTTCCCCTCTAATTATTTTTTCAGCATTCATATCAACAAATACTAAATCCGCATCATTGCCTATTTGAATGAAGCCTTTACTAGAAGCTATACCAAATAAACAAGCAGGTATCTCCGCCATCGATTTAATAACGCGCTTAAGGGTTAAATTGCCTTTGTTAACCTCGTTTAACATAAGAGGAAACATTACTTCTATAGAAGAACCGTCCGGGACTGCTTGCCAAACATCATCCAAACCTTTCTTCATTTCTTCCTTTGTATAAGGCGCATGATCACTGTTCATTATATCAATATCTCCAGTTGCAAAGGCATGGTATAAAGCATTTTGATTTTCTTTAGAGCGTAGCGGAGGATAAATAAGGCCTGATGGCCCTAAATCATTTAAATTTTCTTCGGATAAGAGCAGGTACAAAGGAGTTGTTTCGGAGGTAACAGATTGGCCCGAAGCTTTAGCTTGACGAATTAGTTCCACAACTCCTCGACTTCCGACATGACAAATATGAAGACGGGCGCCTGTATATTTTGCAAACAAAAGTGCTTTAGAAGTAGCTTCTATATCAGAAATTTCTGGTCGAGATTCTCCAAAAGCTTGAATATCTTTACGACCATTGGATTTAAGTTTTTTCGTATAATGCTGAATTATTTCATTGCTTTCAGCATGAACCGCTGAAATTAATCCCGTAGCTTGTATTGCCTGAAGTACCTCAAGAAACATTCCATCATTTGAAACATATACTCCCCAAGCTTCTTTGGTTCTGTCTGGCGATAATAGAATAAGAAAAGTTTTAAAAGCAATTGCTCCAGCATTAGCCAAGCCCTGTATTTGGTGAATATTATCTGAACCTGCTCCCGCATACAGAGCAAAATCAACCACTGCTTTTTTAAGGGCTAATTCTTTTTTTTCTTCAAAAGCAGAAACAGTGCTAACGGGTGGTATTACGGTTGGCATATCAAAAATAGTAGTGATTCCACCAGCAGCAGCAGCACAGGTAACTGTAAAAAAATCCTCTCTATCGGTAGATCCTGGATCTCTACTATGCATATGAGAATCGATCATTCCAGGCAGGACAAAATATTTTTCCGCATCAATAGATTTTTTTGCTAAAGGTAAATAATTTTTCTGAGAAATACCGACAATCTTTCCTTCATCTATAGACAAGGAAGTAGAAATAAATTGACCACCTATCCATACCTTCCCATTTATAATATTAATATCTACTGTTTTCATATTAAGTTTCTCCTTTTTAATTTTGCTAACTTTGATTTATAAACACATTCATTATTTTTTCCGATAGAAAAGTTTCTGCCTATTTCTTAAAATAAGAGACTGGTAAAGGGGATTAAATTTGCGTACCTTCCTGCTCTTACTTACATACTTAGCAAGATAAATTTGTGGATAAGTCTCTGGAATTCACCAGTAGAATAGCGATTTTCCTGTGCCAGTATGTCTTGTCCTCAATCTTAATTCTATTACATCTTTATCCTTTTTATTGCCCTTTTTTTTAATCGCTGCGGGCTACATATGACTTGGAAGCCACAGAGCGATAGACGGAAACACTGTGATTATAAATAAAAACACTATCATTACTAGCATAAACGGTATAACCGCAACCATAAGTTTGCCAAGAGATAGGTCTTCTGAAAAAGAATGTGCTATATAGGTCGTAAGGCCAACGGGTGGGCTAACGAATCCTATCATTGATGTTACCACAACCATAACACCAATCCAGATTGGATCAAATCCTACTTTTACCAGTATGGGGAATATAAGAGGAATTGCCAAACAAACAATTGCCATTGGGTCCATGAGCATTCCTAAAAAAATGAATAATGCATAAACACCGCCAATAATGATCCATTTATTGTCTGAAAGACCTAGTGCATATGCAGTCAGATTACTTGCTATGTCACTGTATATTATTACATAACCTAATAAATATGTTCCTATCAACAGAAGCATTACAGTGCTTGTGCTTTTTATAACCTCATAAAATATTTCTCTCATCACTGTTAATGAAAGCTTTTTTAGGAAGATTGCTATAATAAATGCTCCAGAGCACCCCAATGCTGCGGCCTCGCTAGGAGTACAGATTCCACCGTAGATTGAACCCATAACAATAATCATTAAAATTACAATCCCTAATACTTTTTTTAATGAGTTTACTTTTTCAGCCCATGACCATTTAGGAGAAGGTGGGGCAAGAGATGGTTTTAACCGAACAGTAACAGCTATATAAACCATAAACAAAAAAGAAAGAAGCAATCCTGGAAACAAATTTGCTATAAATATTTTGCCTATTGATGTCTCCGTAATAACACCATAAAGAATTCCTGTATTGCTCGGTGGTATTAATGTGCCTAGGGGCCCTGCGCTTGCAATAATCGCAGTAGCAAAAGTTCCGTCATAGCCAGCCTTGCGCATTTCAGGAATAGCAATGCTGCCCAAAGTAACAGTGGTAGCTATTGATGAGCCTGTAACAGCACCAAAGGCTGCACAGGCCGCAACACTAGCTATTCCTAATCCGCCAGGTAAATGGCCAAACCATTTTTTCATCATATCAAAAAGATCATTGGTAAGCCCTGTTTTTTTAATAATTCCAGCCATTAAAATGAACAATGGTATCGTAAGTAGGGAAAAATTTGTTCCTGTTCTTAAAATAATCATTGGGAGCTGTGCCATAGCACTACTTGGGAGAAAAAGAATAATAAATAACATACTAGTACCAATCATCGCAATAGCTACAGGAAATCCAGAAATTAACATCATAACAAAGATTACTAATAATGCATTCGCAAGAAAACTCCATTCCATAAAAAATAAACCTCCTGTCTGTCCTTAAATAAAATATCTTTGTATTAAGAGTTTACACATTTTCAAAAACGTTAATTACCCTGATAATATCTTAAACCATTAATAAATTAACTAAGAAAATAATAATGCCCCCCCAGTAGGAGCCGGAGATATCTTTTAGCTACAAGCAAAAAACGAGCTTGGCCCCTCGGGCTGCCGTATACATCTCCAGACAGGAGTCTGGAGTTTTATACGGCTAAATAGATAATATATTAATTTCATTAATAAAAATGTTTATTTTATATGAAACTAAATATTCAGAAACTTTGGTATATAGTATATTTTATTCTTGCTTTAAGGGTTCCTAACCCTGGGAAGTATGAAAATTAACACCCAGGGTTAAAAACTCTTTAAATTGGGAGATGTCCTCAAAGTCCTCTATTTAAGAAAAATGTTCTTTTTATTCTGTCCATTACTAAAAGGGCTGCCTCTCCGGTTTTAATTTTCGCTTTATAAAAAGTATTACTATATTTTGAACGGCTATTGCGATACAACCAATCGGGATGATAATTAAGGGAATCCACATTGGTACCCTTAATGGTGTTGGTTCCGCCCATCCTTTTGTAAAACAAAGTATTGTAAGCTTACCAGAATGCCATGCTAACATAACAAACAAGACTATCGTTATTATATCTCCAACGATATAGAGTGCTCTTTGGAGTCTCTTGGGTAAAAGATTTTTTATCACTTCCACGCGGGTATAAGAATCCTCCCAAAAAGCATACGCGCCACCAAGAAAAACAGCATATAATAACGAGTATTGTGCGAGTTCCAGTGCCCAACTAGTTGGACTGTTAAAAATAAATCTGCATAGGACATCATATGTTGTTATGATCGCTGCAAAGAAAAGGATTGCGCCTCCGAAAAGTGCTATTTTTTTGCTTATTTTAGTGATTATTGAACTCACCCTACAACCTCCTCTTAATTGAAGCGCACTTAAAACTCAAATGGGTATTTCTTAAGTACTTCCCAAAAATCCAAGGCGTCTTGATCGCTTTTATTAAGATATTCTTCTCTAATTTTAATGCCTTCTTCTTTAAAAGTTTTAACATCAGCATCTGACCATTTCACTAAAGTACAACCCCCTTCCTCTACCGCTTCCTTTAATACATCTGCTTCTGCTTCGTGTATATAATTATTTGCAATTATAGAATATTTTTTCGCCTCATCTATAATTATATTTTGTATATCTTCAGGCATACTATCATAAATGTCTTTATTCATTACTACAAATCCGATACAAGGCACGGGTGTTCTACGAATATATGGTAAAATATCGTTTAACTTATTAGAGTACCATGAGAGAACTCCTGTAGCGGCACCTTCTATCAACTTTGTTTCTACGGCCATATATATTTCGCTTGTAGACATTCTAACAGGAACCATGCCCACAGCTTTCAACATTTCAATAGGAAAAGTACCAGACCCTCTAATTTTAAGTCCCTTCATATCAGCAAGACTTTCCTTTTTATCCTTTAAAAAAAGAACATTAGGAAGGTAGTCATAAGTATAGAGGTACACAAGGTTTTCTTGTAAAAGACGATTTGTCAATATTTCGCGGGCTTCCTCTCCAACTTCCCCTGATTTAGTTGCATCAAAAGCCATTGGGAGACTCGGAAGACCAATCATATCAATACGACCAACCAGATAATCAGAAAGAAGATCTGTTACGTCTGCAACTCCCATCACAGTAGAGGTAAACTGATCTGATCCACTACATAAAGCAGCATTGGGATATAATGTTATTTTAACTTCTCCGTTTGTTGCCTTAAATATGCTATCTGCAAAACCTTGTGCAACTTTTGAGTAAGGATGTTCTGCTGTTGCATAAGTTGCGTGTTTTAGTTCCCATTTAGGAGCAGCACATACAATTAAAGAAGAGAGTAATACGCCAATCAAGGCAATTACAATAAATATAGAAAAGCATTTGAAGTTTCTAGACATTTTAACTAACCCCCTTAAATTTAAATTGATTTTTTTCATGTTTAAATATCCTCCTTACAAAATATATTATTGTTAATTTTCTCTTGTTTTTCAATATATGTCCCTAAATTCAAATATAACCATTTATCCAATTCTGCAATTCGTAATAAAAGGGACTTACTGAGAAACAATTTCTACCAAGTCAAAACACACTACATCTGAATATGAAATATTTACATACTACCTATATTTTTCACCTCCTTACTCGGCAACAGTCCTTTTGCCTGTGAGTTTGAATACATTTAGTATCTTGCCTCTTCGGCTCCTTTTCTTCTTTAATAAAAAAAGGCCTCCCCTGTTGCCTACATACAGATTGCAATTCATATTAATTCAGAATTACAAAATCAAAAATATTTATTTAGGTAAATGCTTTTACGCATAATACATTGTATATACTACGCTTATTTTAAAAATCCTTCTTTTTTTAAAATATTTTCTAGTTTATTTATTTTAATCTAATATGTTACCTCAGGAGTTTAAATAAAATAATTTTTTTATATCCTAATACAATTAAAACCTAATTTTTTTATCTCTAGTCCACTCTTTTATTATTTCTCTTCTCTTTTCTTCCAAGACAACCTCGAGTAATTTTGAAATTTCTCCTTTACCCCTCACCTTATTGAGCTTTTCTTTCCAAAAATCAGGTAGCTTGTTTTCTATTTCTATTCTTATCTCTTCCTGTTGTGAAGGATTAAGTAAATTACAAATTTGTTCTATCTTTTTAATCTCTTCCCGCCTCTTTTTATTTTCCTCTTCTTGTAGCTTTATTTTAATATGTTCTATTTTCCCCTCTTCTTCTCTTTGTTGTTTCTCTCTTTTCTCCTTTAAATATTCCTCCGGGACCTACCAATTCTCTCTTATTACCTTCACTAAATAAGCCGCTTTATCCTCTGCTTTGATATAATTAATTGCCTCAATCCGCTTTTCTATTTATCCTTGATTATTGCTTTTAATTAAATTTTCAGCGGTTACTTTAATAACATTTATTTTAAATTAAAATAATTTATTTAAACTCTACCACTTACTAAAGCTAAAAGAGCCATTCTAATATAAACTCCATTATGAGCTTGTCTAAAGTAAGCTGCTCCTTCATAATTATCAACATCAGTAGAGATTTCATCTACTCTGGGAAGGGGATGAAGAATGGTAATACCTTTTTTAGCTTGATTAATAA
>Ga0209386_1000980_pt1 | contig 12665 bp, 9 predicted proteins | sample NGEPertwo_FD_184510 | JGI IMG/M metagenome (GOLD analysis project Ga0209386, IMG submission 184510) | Arctic peat soil microbial communities from the Barrow Environmental Observatory site, Barrow, Alaska, USA - NGEE Permafrost154B-two... | ecosystem: Environmental > Terrestrial > Soil > Wetlands... | reverse complement strand
CTGCTAATGGGGTAATTGTCCAAATAATCCTTTTAAAAAATCCGCGAAACTTTTAGTGTAACGCGTCCCTTCGGCAACCGATTCCCAATCAGGGGTGGTCGAAAGATCATCTTTTGCTCAGGTTTTGTGATTTTAATTTGGCTAAATTTTTGAAAGAATCTTAATTCTGCTTTTTTTTAGGGGACAGCAAATTTGCGGAAATATGTTTTATTCATTAAGGCAGGATCTCCACCACATTCTTTTACGATTATGGTTATTAATGCTTCCCAAAGTTCTATTGTAAACCTGCGTTTTGCCGTTTTGTATCCAAGATCATTGATTTTCTTATACAAGAGCAACAACATGGAAGCAATAAGGGTCATGTATAGCATTACTTTTATTCCATTATCGCTCACAGATAAAAAATGACTTGCATTTAATTCTTGTTTGATAAAGCGAAAAAACACTTCAATATCCCATCTTTGTTTATAGATATCAGCAATTTCTTTTTGGCTTAATTCCAAATCATTAGTAATGAAGTAAAAGATATTTTCTTTCTTTTTAACATGCCCTTTATTGTTGGGTGGTGTTGTATCAATTTTCTCTTTTCGTTCTGCTACGATAAGACGGTATTTATTCTCTTTGTCAACGTGTCTTTTCCCATACAAATTTACAACCTGGCTGCTTATAAGCATTAGTTCCCCTAAGTTCCGCTCGCTATCAGATGGTTCATCAAGCGATACAACATCAAACCTTCTGTCTGTCTTTAATCGCCCGACAAAAGGGATATGTGCGTTATTGAAGGAAGAAAAATTTGCAATAGAAGATACTCCTCTGTCAAAAGTGTAGATATTGGTGGTTGAACCCTCTTTTGATGCATTTAGCAGAACAACTTCAGGGATCGCTCTGTCTTCACTTATATAAGAAGGATCAGTAAAAATCTTAAAATCACAGGCAGTCAACCCATCAAATGCGATGGTGTATTTCACTTGTTTGACTACCTCATCGGGTGTTTTACCATATTTCCTTCCAGGGGATAATCCCTTTTTGAGTTTATTACAGGTTTCGGCAACCATGCTGCTGTCTACACGTATGATCCGATGTTTCAACTGCTCTTCTGTTGTAAAGGACTTTGAGAATTCTGCATATATGCCCTCATAAGCTAACCGAAAAAACTCCGGTTCAATGGTCGAAAGGCGGGTTGATATTGAACTGTGGGATATCTTCATACCCGCATCATAACTAAACATTGTTTTAAAAAGGTTGCTCTTGAAAAGGTCTTCCAAGGTTCTCTGGCTCGTTCTGTCTGTGGTCAAAATCCCGTATAACAGCAAGTTGAATATGCGCTTTCCGTAAAGAACTTTAGCACAATAATCTATCTTGGTATCTTTCGACAAAGTACTTAAAAGATCCTCAGGTACTAAACCTAATATTTTTTGAATATTTATTTTCTGACCAGAAATCATTGGCATCAAGTATTTCGATGCAAAAGTAAGCAATGAATTAAATAAAATTAGCTTGTTAAACAACTACTTATCAACACTATAGTACCTTTTTTGTTGATAAGGGGTAGAATTTCAAAAGTCTAACAATCCTCCCTGATTTATTATTAAAAATCTTTCGACCACCCCTGATTGGGAATCGGTTGCCGAAGGGACGCGTTACACTAAAAGTTTCGCGGATTTTTTAAAAGGATTATTTGGACAATTACCCCATTAGCAGCAATAGTCTTGAGAAGTTTTTCTACATCAATGGTAACCATCTGGGACAACAATATAAAGACCATCTGAGTGGATACAAGACCTGGGATCAGAAGAAGCATGCCTTGGAGTGGGTGCTTTTCCCTGAGAATATCGGATCATATCTGAGCCTGGATGAAACTTCACTTTCCAATGGAGAACTTTATACTGTGTTGACTGCGGGGCCCTTTTCATCCTTCAGATGTATTTGGACAGAAAAACGCTCCGGATTAATCAGAAATAATCCAAGAGTAAAAATCCAGCAGCAAAATATGAGTCCAAAAAATCCTGATAGTGATAGATTGGAAAAGAAAACCCATATCCGGCTGATGGGATTGGAAAAAAAGTTATTGTCGAATCGCAGCAAAAGAGAGGGTTTCCTGACACTGAGAGATTTTGGCAGTGCTAAACTATTGAAAAAAACAGAGATCAAAAAGATTGAAGTAGGTCGGAGTTTGTCACTCGTGTCTGTAAAACGGATTATGAACTGTACAAAATAATGAGAAAATGGATGTATAGTCAGTTCTGTCTGAAATAGAAGTACCGGTTAAGAGTCTTGGAAATAAAAGCCTAATAGTGAATTTTGCATACATAATGGAAATATATTCGATTATTTGTGTGAAATTTACTGAATTTGAAACCAATACTTAACAGATGAGATTTATAAATGTTCAGGAGCAATTTGAAATCGTACCAAACGATTTTGCTACGCAAAAGGCTATATTAAGAGAATGCAAGTATACCAGAGATAAGGTTTCCCAAATGGAAAAAAACGGGGATGTGATTCGTCTCAAAAAGGTGTAATTGTGTCGTATAAAATCGAAACAAATATAAGATGTGAAGTTGACTTGCAATTGATGGAGTGACAATCGATGTTGGAGGTAGAGACAAAAATATATCCTATGTCAAGCATCTCGATAATTTTTTGATTGCTTCAGATGAAATTGAAACCGGAGGGGGAAACAAAGTTCCTATCTGGTTATTTGGATTTTTATACTAAATGTTTATACGAATAATGCAATTATCCGGAGATGCAGCGAGGAAAATTTAGCATGAAGAAATGGTTTTTTACATTTGCTATTTTGTTATAAATTTCGATAAAAAACGGATACAATTTCAATAAATTTAATGTATATTTGTATCGTAATGAATTGGTAATTAGAGAGAGGGGACTATAGCAGACCTGCTGATTTTGATTGTTTTTATTTGTTTGAAAATTAACTGTTTAGATCATTGGTTCAGATTCAGATTCAGATTGGGTCACAAACGCATATGTCAAACAGATAAAAAGCACTCAAAATCAATGATTTGTGTGCTTTTTTATTGTACATCTGAGTTGATTACTTCAAAATCATTTCAACTGTTACGGAGCAATCGTAACGACGAGATCGAAAGATTTTCTATTGAAAACCCAATTATTGAGTCAGGTCACTAAATGCCGGAGGCAAGCTATGCAAAAGTGCGAATTAAAAAGAGGCAAATATTAAAGCGGAAAAAGGAGAATAAATAGCTTTTGATGCTGATCCATATGTCTTCCAGGTTATATCACAAGCTGTTAAATGAATATGTTTGGCCGGTATAATCAGAAAAACAGAGGCCACCTCCTTTTATAGAAGATGGCCCCATGTTCAAATCAATAACCTGATGGATAAATAGTAAGAAAATTTTAAATATCCGCCAAATTAGCCTCCAGCACTTACATCGGTTTTAAAACGTAGTAGGAATATTCTCCGTTGGGATATACACCTTCGATCAGAACCGGTTTTTTACTTTCTGCCTGCATGAAAATCCTGTCGATATCTTCTTTGCTCGAAACGGATATTTTATTCACGTCAGTAATAATGAATCCAATTTTCATTCCGGCCTCTTTCAGTTTTCCTTTTGAAAGGTTGACAACCTGAACCCCGTCATCAATTTGCAACCTCTCTTTGTCTTTTTCTGTTACAGGGCCAAATTCTGCACCAAGAACTGACATAGATTCTTTTACAATCGATGTATCACCTTTCATGTTTTGCAAAACGACTTTTGCCTTTTTTAATTCTCCATTTCTTAAATAACCAATTGTAACTTCGTTGCCAGGGCTATATTTACCGATTTGTTCCTGTAACTGAGAACTTGTCTTGACACTATTTTCGTCAATAGAAACGATGATATCGCCTTCCTTGATACCTGCCTTAATGGCAGCGCTCCCTTCGGACGTACTTTTAACATATGCACCTTCAACTTTGTCCAGTTTTTTGGTCCTGGCAATACTATCGTTAACTGTTTGAATCATTACACCTAAAACAGCACGCTGTACTTCGCCATATTTCTTTATATCATCTACCACCTTCCGGGCGATTGTGGCCGGAATTGCAAATGAATACCCGGAATATGAACCTGTCTGGGACGCAATAGCTGTATTAATACCGACTAAATCGCCTTGGCTATTCACCAATGCTCCACCGCTATTGCCTGGATTTACAGCTGCATCGGTCTGAATGAATGATTCCAGCGGCATCTGGCCACTCATAATACCAATACTTCTTGATTTGGCGCTAACAATCCCCGCTGTAACGGTAGAGGTCAGGTTAAAGGGATTCCCGACTGCGAGCACCCATTCCCCAAGTTTAAGCGCGTCAGAGTTGCCCCAAACCAAAAAGGGAAGATCTTTTGCATCGATCTTAACAAGTGCAATGTCCGTGTTTGGATCACGACCTATCACTTTAGCAGTGAATTTGCGGTTGTCATCCAATATTACCTGAACATCTACCGCATCGTCAACCACATGGTTATTTGTTACGATATAACCATCAGAATTGATAATCACACCCGAACCCGATCCCATAGCAAATTGTTGTGGCTCTCTGTAACCCCGGGGAACACTTTTACTTCCCGGTCCGCCTGGACCAAAAAAGAAATCATAAAGTGGGTTGTCATTATTGTTACCCATCTGTTCATGCACTTTGACCTCAATGTGTACTACCGCGTGTACGCTTTTTTCAGCGGCTTCCGTTAAATCGGGTAGTTGACTTGGAGGACTCTGGCTTGAAACTTGATTCGTAAGATGTATTGGCGTTTTTTCTCTTACCAGTATTTGCTGGTCACGAACAATAAATTTCGCATACAAGAAAACTACCATAACTGCTCCCGCAAAAGCGATCGCAAACATTGAAATAATTCTTCTGATCTTTTCCATAATATCGATTTCAAAATTTTATATTACAAATATTTACCCGTAATTATGAAGATCTTATGAAGATTTAAGCAATGAAAGTTTAATTAACAATTAATAATGATTTTTAAATATCAATCCTTTACAGGCAGCTAATGCCATATGCCCGGTTCGCAATAAAGTATTAGCGAACATTTTACGTTCAGACAGGTTTCGGTTCTTGCAGGTTTAGTTGATGTTAGAATGGCTGGATTATATCAATTTACTTTGAACAGAAGACCCAGTAAAGGAGCAAGAATAAAGTCCGGAAGGATCATTGTATTGTCTTGCAGTAATTAGCAGGATAAGATCCTGATTCAAAATCAGCACAGATCAAAACGCCGCATGTTAAGGATGCTTGTTGTTTATGACATCCGGACAATACTCATCTCCAGTTAGGTCTTGTGAAGATGATTTTGCGTTTCGTTGAACCGAAATAGCCCATGCGATAGCTCACACTCAAATACGAATAATTGTAGATTTCAAAAATCTTCATGAAATGAACCAATTGCCCGTTTTTATCATTCGCCACCACATGCACCCCGTCAAGATTGTCGGTATTTACAGACCGGAAGGTACTTCCAATCTGTAATTTTATTCTCTCATTCAGTGAAACGGAATATCCGGCGCCCAAAGCATAGGATATACGGGTGTAGGTAATTCCCGGATAAAACTTTTTATTGTCTTTTATCAGCGAAGCACCGATTCCTGTTTTTATAAAAAAATGGCCGTTATCTTCCGGATCGCCGGGGAGCATGATCTGGTCCACATTAAATGCGACCATCAAATCGAATTGATTTATCTGACTATTGTAGGTTAGCGGACTTTCGCGACCTGGTGAAATTAGGTGCGGCGGATATTTATTATCCCATGTCCCTGTCAGGCGGGTATTGAGCCAATTAACTTCAATTCCAATAGAAGGCGAAATATTTCTCACTGCAAAAAGCCCAACGCCCGGATTTAAGGAGTTTTGCCAGTAATTAATTCGCTGGTTTAGTGCATTTGATTCTGGGTTGACCGAAGTCATAAAAAGGGAGATACCTGACGAAAGTCCAATTTCCCATGGTGTAATAACCGGTGTTTTCGTATTAAATGGCCTTTTTGCTGAGGCACTTTGGAAAAGCAGAATGAAAAGGATTTGTATTAGGACGAGAATTATCTTCATAATAGTTTCGATTCTGGTATGACGCTTTTCATGATGGTATTTAAAAAGCAATGGTTTAGCGCTTTGTCAAAATTGTTAATTCTGCCATCATCATTCTATTTTGGATCTGATATGTAGTATTACGGAATCAACGCATTTACGTTTCAAATATTTGATAGTGTAAGGAATATTTCATTTCCAATAACCATCATTTAGAAGGATTTTCTTAATGTGGCTTGCGGACTGGAAATCTGAATTTTCTGAAGGATGGAACATCAGCAAGACAGCCATGATTAAATGTCGGACAATTTCTTTAGTTTTGCTTTCAGGCTAACGAGCATATAACTAAAAACAGAATAAACGATGGAAAGAAGAAATTTCATTAAAAATGCATCTATTGGATCAGCAGCTCTTGTTTCAGCATTTAGTATTCCGGCCTTTTCGCAGGAGCGGAAGTTAAAAATCGGATTGATCGGTGCCGGTTGGTACGGAATGGTCATTGCAACCGCAGCATTAAAGAATGGTGGGGTTGAGGTGATTGCAGTTTGCGATGTTGATAGTGATCATTTGAACAGTAGTGCCGATGAGCTGGCAAAACTTCAGGGCACCAGGCCCAAAACTTACAAGCATTACCAGGAATTACTAGATATCAATGGATTGGAAGCCGTATTTATTGGAACGCCTCCCCATTGGCATGCACTTCAGTTTATTGCAGCTTGCGCAAAAGGGCTGGATATCTATTGCGAAAAACCACTTGCATACGACATAAAGGAAGGTTTGGCAATGGTGAATGCCGCTCAAAAGGCAGGTAATGTTGTGCAGATCGGTTTTCAGCGCCGTCAGAGTGATGCATTTAAAAAGGCAAAGGAATTGATAGCTGACGGAACAATCGGGAATGTTCACCAGATAACGGCACAGATTCATTATGTACCGGGTCCTCAGGATACAAAAATACAGCCACCTCCTGCATCACTCGACTGGGAGGAATGGTGTGGTCCGGCTCCAAAACTTGATTACAGGCCAAACATTGGCCACAAGGCGTGGCGGCTCGAGAAGGAGTATGGAAATGGACACCTTGTTGACTGGGGCATTCATCACATTGATATTATCCGCAAGATCATGGGGGAATCGATGCCATCCGAATTTTATACAAAGGGAGGTATTTTTGAATTAAAGAACCAGATTACCACTCCTGATACGCTCACAGCTAATATGGCCTTCAATAAAGCACCAGTCGTCTGGCAACACCGCCTTTGGGGCACCGGAGATCCGAATAAAGAGTTTAACAACGGTATATTTTTCCACGGTGATAAGGCCACTCTTTTTGCCGAGGATTCAAAAGTAGTCCTTTTTCATGCCGGGAAAGACGGAAAAAGAGAGGAGCTGTTAATTCCAACCGAATTGATGCAGGAGAAACATGTTGCTAATTTTCTGAATGCGGTAAAAAACAAGAATAAAAGCCTGATCGACTGTCCTCCTGAAGATGCATTCCAGTCGACTGCCACTGTTCAGCTGGCGATGATTTCCTATTATACCGGATCACTCGTGAAGTGGGACCCGGCAAAAAATGAAATTGTGGATAATAAAGCAGCATCAGCATTGTTGAAAAGAGATTACCGCGGAAAATATAAACACCCATAGCATAACTGTTTGTTCTCAACTGTGAATCGACTTATAAATTGAACCTTAAATACATTCAATGCTTAAAAATCATTTGATTACCCTTTTGCTGGTTATCCTTGTTTCTGTTGGTTATGGACAAACATTCATACCTTTCAGCCAGAAAAATATCGCTTATATGGGGCGGATTGAGACCGTTGAAAACCAATGCGCCAACATCTTCTGGCCCGGAACATCGGCCACGCTCAATTTCGAAGGGACCGACGCAAAGGCAATCCTGAAAAACGGGGATGGTACTACTTATTTTTATGCAATTGTTGATGGCGATTCAGAACATGCAAAGAAGATCAAACCCGATACAATCAAAACAAGCTATATGCTTGCTTCAGGTTTGAAAAAAGGAAAACATTCGGTACAGATTTACAAACTGACCGATAATACAACGGTTACTTCATTTTACGGATTCGAACTGAATGAGGATGCCCGTGTATTGAATCCCAACCTTCCCGGGAAAAAGAAAATTGAGTTTTATGGCAATTCAATTACTGCCGGGCATGGGGTTGATGTTCCCGACGGACAGAACGATTCGGGTGCACCCGAATTTTTCAATAATTACCTCACTTATGCAGCCGTTACCGCACGTCATTACAATGCACAGTATTCAAATATTTCAAGGAGTGGGATAGGAGTGATGCTGAGTTGGTTCCCGATCATCATGCCCGAAATGTACGACCGGCTGAATCCGGGTGATCCCAACAGTAAATGGGATTTTTCGAAGTACACGCCCGATGTTGTGGTCATTAACCTGTTTCAAAACGATAGCTGGCTGATCAATAATCCCGCACACGAACAGTTTAAAGCCCGGTTTGGAACAACACGTCCTGACGAGCAAACAATTATTAAAGCCTACCGGGATCTGATGTTGAAGATCAGGGCGAAATATCCGAAGGCTTCCATCATTTGTGCGTTGGGAAGCATGGATGCCACTCAAAAAGGTTCAGTTTGGCCTGGTTACATCGAAACTGCTGTGAAAAGTTTAGGAGATTCTAGAATTTATACGCATTTCTTTCCTTACAAAAATACGGGTGGTCATCCGAAAGTGGCTGAACAGAAGGTGATGGCCGACGATTTGATTGGTTTTATCGACAAGAATATCAGGTGGTAATTTGTGTTGACGCTTAATCTGGATACTTATGAGAAAAATATTCGATGTTTTACTCTTTTGTGTTTTAACTTCAAATTTAGTGGTTGCAGTTCCGTTTGTCAGGTGGACAAAAACGGAACTGACACTCAATAACGGAATTGTTCAAAGAATCATTTCGTTACCTACTTCTGAAGGGAATTTCCTGACGACCTCGTATAAACCGGTCGTTGGTGAGTTTAAATATTTCCAGCCATCAAATACCGACTTTCAGTTTGAAGTGAATGGTATTTCCTATTCGGGTAAAAGCGATTGGAGCCTGGTGGATGTAAAATCAATTGCCGATTCGCGTGAAGGTGATGGAGCTGCTGTCACGCTTCAAAGTAAAGACAAGAAAATAGAAGTCACGCTGAAATTCCTGTTGTATCCCAATTTACCGGTGATCCGTAAAAGCCTGGTTGTGAAAAATCTTGACAGTTCAGAAGTTTCATTGGAGTCAGTTGATGTGGAAAAATTTAATGTTACAGGCTATGGATCGACCACTTTTAGCTGGATCTATAGCGATTACGGACGGCGGAAATCAATTGGTCCTTACGAAGGAAATATGCAGGATGCGCTTGTGATTGTGCACAACGCGGACTGGGAATCGGGCATCGTAATTGGCAACGAAGCGTCGGGTGTGATGAAACGTACAGCTGTTTTTTGGGAAGCACCCGAGATATGCAGCGGCCTGACCCATAAAAACAATCGTTTTCCGTTCCGTAAATGGATCAAGCCTGGTGAATCATTTGAGACACCCCAGGTTTTCACGATGGTTTACAACCATCAAAAAGATCCCGAAGAAATTCTGAATACGGCTATTCCCGATTTTATCCGTAAGCGCATGGGTATCCGGCTATCGGAACTGAAAGAGAAACCAACTTTTGTATACAATACCTGGCACCCGTTTGGAAAAAAAATAGATGAGAAGCTGATCATGGAACTCGCCAAAGCCGCCGCCGATGCCGGGATGAAAGAATTCGTGATTGACGATGGCTGGCAGGATAACTACGGTGACTGGGGCATCGATAAAACAAAATTCCCGAATGGGCTTAAACCTGTTTTCGACTACATCAAATCACTGGGAATGAAACCCGGCTTGTGGGTGAGTGTGGGGAGCGCCTCATCAGCAAGTAAGGTATATAAGGAACATCCGGAGTGGTTTGTGCGCGATAAAAACGGGCAGTTTGCCAATCTTCATATAGACAATGCAAATGATGAAATACGATCGGCCTGTTATTCTACAGGCTGGAAGGATTATATCAAAGATATTTTACTGAAACTGGCTTTGGATTATGGTCTTGAATATATGAAGCTCGATTTTTCGGTGGTTACAAGCGCCTATGTTTTTGATCATGAAAGATCGGGGTGTTACGCCACCGATCATCCCGGGCATAAGGATCACAGTGAGTCGTTGTTCGTGAATTACGAACGGATGTGGGAACTTTTTGACGAATTGCATGCAGCGAAACCTAACCTGTTTATCGATTGTACTTTTGAAGCGATGGGCGGACTGCAGCTGATCGATTACGCGATGCTGAAACATGCCGAAGGTAACTGGCTTTCGAACTTTCAGGGTCCGGATGAAATGGGTGATCTTCGTATCCGGAATATGGCATGGTGGCGTTCGCCGGCAATGTCTGCAACCGCGCTTGTGATTGGTAACCCTCGAATGGATGATAAAGGATGGGAAATGCACATCAAGTCGCTGGCAGGCGCCTTGCCGATTATGCTGGGCGATCCCCGAAAACTATCACCGGAAGATCTTAAAAAGTACCGCAGTTATGCAGACTGGCTTCAATCGATGCAGGCGATATATGACATCATGAGTTACCGCCAGGATTTACGTGGATTTGGTGAACCAAGAGTAGGCAGTTGGGATGGTTTCCAGCGCATCAATACGGAGTCTAAAACAGGTGGGATCATTGGCATTTTCCGGCATGGAGCCATCGAATCGAAAAGAATTGTAACGGTTAACGGCCTCGATCCGGCTAAAACTTATACGGTAAATTCGATGAACGGCAAAACGATTGTCAGCTTAACGGGTGATGAGCTTCGTAACAGGGGTTTTGAATGTACGCTTTCTGAATCGTATGATGGGGAGTTGTTTGAGATTGGATTAAAAAATTAAGGGGAAATCCGGAAGTTTGTGGAATTTATTCTTTTGGTTTAAATCCTATTTTAGTGCGATTCTGCCGGTTAATTTCCTGTTGTCTGGCTTCCTCAAACTGTTTTTATATTCCATGAATTTGATGTCGCAATTTGCGATTTCAAGTTTTCAAATTCGATACCAGTTTGCCGAAACATAAAATCTTCAGGGAATCGCTCAAAATTACGCTTACAAAAACCAGGTAATATATATTGCAATTTTGCAAAAAGCCTGTCAGGTTTCAAAAACCCGACAGGCTTAAATTGTGTTTTCACGTACGTTTCTGCCAATCATTTTTCACTAACAACAACCTCCGTCTTTTTTGCATTCTGGCCAGACCTGATCGCCAGATTGTTGTTGTACTTGTCAATTTGGATATTCACTTCGTTGACAAATGATTTATACATTCCTTCGCCATTCACAATGATCAGGGCATTGATCCGGTTGGTTATAGTCCGGAATGCCGCGTCGACCTCAAGGCGAACCTGTCTCATCCTTAACTGGGTTTTTTCAGCTTCTTTTGAGTTTCGGCTTTGCTGAAGTTCTACAAAAGCATCATTATTTGCCTGTAATTCGTCGAGCCAATCGGCGATTCCCAAAATAATTACATCAGCGGCATATTTGACCTTTAGCTCCGAAACAAACTTTTTGATGGATGCAGTTTCGTCATCGTAAGATTTTATGGTCAGATTACCGTAATGATCGAAAACAACCTGAACACGTGTCGCGGCATTGCGGACAAGCGGATTAAAATGGTTACCACCCGCTTTTACGGTGTCGGACATGCCTCGAAATGTAAAATCGCGTAAGTTATCGGCATCGGCAATTTCGTCGGTAATATGACTCTTACGGATAAAGCCCAAGGCCTCAAATTCGTCGGCATATAAAAACATGTAGGCTGAATATTGGGTTTCGATGCCCAACGCCGCAGGTGTCGCTTTATCCACCAGCATATTAAATTCGTTATGAAATTCAAAATGCTCTTCATTGTGTAGTCTTGAAAAATTTAATTGTATAATTTCCATTTTTTGTTGGTATTATTTTCATTAAAAATCAGAATGTATTTTGATATTAGTCGTGACAATTTCCTTTTTGTGTTTTCGGCAAAGGTCGAAAACCGGCCGTTTGTCTCGTTTGAATCGTCGCGGTAGAGCGACCGACTGCCCGAGGGGTAGTTTGGATCGTCGCTACGGAGCGACTGACAGAACCAAGGCTAGTTTGAATCGTCGCTTCGAAGCGACGGACAGAACCAGGAGTAGTTTGGATCGTCGCTCCGGAGCGACTGACAGAACGAGGGTTCGTTTTTATCGTCGCTCCGAAGAGACTTATTGAGATGGATGTCGTTCCGAAAATTGTACGGAAACGACACTTATTTTAACTTTACGGCGGATGATAGGGTTGCAAACAAAGATAGGAGCGAAGGGATAAATGATCGTTCCTCTGGTAATAATTACCTTTAATCGGATTTAGGATCGTTGCTTCCATTTGATTGGGAATCAAATTTTACAATGACTAAATATACGATTTATTTTTTTAATAAAAGGGAATGATTATTTACAATAGTTCGTTCAAAACTTAGTTATTTATCTGAATTACAGTAAAATAACTGATTATTTAATAGTTTAATATCGCGGGAATTTGTATCTTTAAAGTATTAATTA
>Ga0209386_1000979_pt1 | contig 12674 bp, 9 predicted proteins | sample NGEPertwo_FD_184510 | JGI IMG/M metagenome (GOLD analysis project Ga0209386, IMG submission 184510) | Arctic peat soil microbial communities from the Barrow Environmental Observatory site, Barrow, Alaska, USA - NGEE Permafrost154B-two... | ecosystem: Environmental > Terrestrial > Soil > Wetlands... | reverse complement strand
TCCATTATATCTTGAGCGGTGATATGGGTACCCTGCTCAGATTTCAGTACAACGTAGGCCTTGACTACTTCGCCTTTCTGAGCATCGGGTACTCCTGTTACCGCCACTTGGGCAATCGCTTCATGCCTAATTAGCATGGCTTCCACTTCCTCCGGAAAAACACTATAGCCCGATACTTTGATCATTTCTTTGAACCGTCCGCTGAAGATTAAATAGCCGTCTTCGTCCAAACATCCCATATCTCCCGTGAATACCCAACCGTCACGAAGAATCTGAGCTGTGGCCTCGGGTTTATTCCAATAACCCTGGAAGACACTTGGATTTGTGATAACTATTTCACCCATCTCACCTACATGCATTTCCTTACCCGTCTCTGGATCAATAATACGAATGACCGTCTCGTAGTTTGGGATACCTTGAGTTCCCCACTTTACGGCAGTAGCAGGCATAAATGTATCCGCTGTGTGAGTTTCGCTGAGACCATAAGCCGCTTCGAAGATTTCACACCCTCTGGCAAACTTAGACCACGCCTCCGCAATTACTTCAGTTAGGATAATTCCAAAACTGGTAGCTCTAGTCGTTCTTAAGGATGAAATATCATACTGTCCTGCATTGGGTACCTGCATTACCGCAAGATTCATAGGCACCACACTATACCACCAAGTACATTTGTAGCGTTGGATGGCCTGTAGAACAGCGACTGGGTCAAACCGATACAAAAGTACCATACTGGCGTTGGCATAGATTGGGCAATTCAGCCCCAACAACATCCCCGCGATATGGTAAAGGGGCACCACAGTAAGTAAGACATCCTCTGCGCCTATTTTACTGCTTTGGGCTACTGCTGCTGTTTTAAAGAGAGCGTTTTCATAACTAAGCATAGCTCCCTTCGGTTGACCGGTGGTACCGGAAGTATAGATCATTAGAGCAACGTCCTTCATGTTGAAGTCCACGAAAGGAACAGCACTTTCCAGATCATTAATCACTGCGATCATATCGTGAACACCCGGGATGAAGGGCTTCGGGTTGCAAATCTCTGTGGGAACATTGAAGGTAGGCTCAGATGGCAGAAAATCCCCGTAATTCGTGAGAATAACCTGTTCAATTTGTGTCTTTGTTTGAACCTTCATTACAATATCGTAGAGGCCGTCCGCTGCCACGATCACCTTTGCTTCCATGTCGTTGAGTAGATACTCCAATTCCCATTCCTTAAACAAAGGACTGCACGGTCCCACGACTGCACCGATCTTTTGGATTCCATAATGAGCAATAAAATATTGGGGACTGTTCGTGAGAAAAAGTGCTACGTGATCTCCTTTCTTAACCCCGGAGACCGTCAAAAAAATTGCGAACCGCTCGCTGAGATCGTTTAATTCCCGATAGGTTATCTCTCGCCCATACCAGATGATCGCTATCTTCTCTGGATTCAAGTTAGCATTGTCCCGCAAGTAATCATGCAATGGCTTTTGCCCTAGCCGATAAGAGAGGTCCTGGTCCAAATCTTGGGGCCAACTTTTACGCTTTCGATTGTCCATTTAGCTACCTACCTCCTCAAACATTTTACCAAGCTAACCAGTGACTTCTAACGTGAGAGGCCCCCGTAGTGAAACACCAAGGGACCTTTCTATTAATTATGAATTTTCAGTCTTTTACGGGCAAAATTATTTGCTCCTTATACAGATTCTGTTGTGGCAGCCGTTTGGAGTTTTGCTTTTTCTTCTTCTACCAGCTTGCGTCGCAAGACTTTCCCGACGATAGTTCTTGGCAATTCATCCCTGAACTCTACATAGCGTGGGACTTTAAAGGCAGCCATTCTGGTCTTGCAAAAAGTAATAAATTCCTTCTCGTTTGCTTCCGTATCAGGCTGCAATACAATATAGGCCTTAACCGTTTCTCCACGGTATTGATCCGGCACCCCAGCTACAACAACCTCTTTAATCTTGGGATGTTCATATAAAACTTCCTCAATATCACGCGGATAGATATTATATCCACCAGCAATAATGATGTCTTTCTTACGGTCAATAATAAAACAAAAACCATCTTCATCCATTCTGCCGATATCACCTGTATGCAGCCAACCGTTACGCAGGGTTTCAGCCGTTTCTAATTGTTTCTGCCAATATCCTTTCATCACCTGGGGTCCTCGGACACATAATTCCCCAATTTCACCCACTGCAATTTCCCGATCTCCCGTCTCCAAATCCATAATGACGTAATCCGTATCCGGGAGGGGTAAACCAATGGAACCAGCACGCGTAGGTCGATCAAGTGGGTTGCAATGCGTAACAGGGGAAGCCTCAGACAAACCATATCCTTCGACTAAGGTTCCTTTGCCATTCGTCACTTTAGCAAATTTTGGGGCTACCTCTAAGGGCAAAGGTGCTGAGCCACTCGTACAGGATTTTATCGCAGCTAAGCAGTCACTATATTCCGCAATCCGGGGATGATTGTTAAGTGCCATAAACATGGTTGGTGCGCCCGGGAAGAAAGTCGGCTTGTGAATGCGAATTGTTTCCAGCACTTGATCAGGGTCAAAGCGAGGTAAAATGATCTGAGTAGCTGCAAGAGATATAGCATAATTCATGCAGTCGGTCATACCGTAGACGTGAAATATCGGTAGGATCGTGAGAATCCTTTCCTTTCCATACTCCTTGTCTGGGTCCCATTCAAGAACTTGAAGGGTATTGGCAATCAGATTATGGTGTGTGAGCATAACCCCTTTGGATACACCCGTTGTGCCACCCGTGTACTGCAAGACGGCAAGATCTTCGATGGGATTAATAGGCGTGCAAGGATAAACCGGCTCATGTTTGATGAGTTCATCGTATGAATACAACCCTTCAGCCGGCTCAACCGGTGCTAAGAAATTAAAGACAACCACCCGTTGTAAAGAAGTTTCCTCTAAGATTTTCCTTACCCTAGGATACAGCATTTCAAGAACGATGATGGTTGTAGCTCCGGAATCGTTCATCTGATACGCTATTTCGCGTTCAATGTACATGGGGTTTGTTTGCACGACAATTGCGCCTATTTTGAGCATGGCGTAGAATGCAATTTCCCATTGGGGACAATTCGGGCCCATCAGTCCCACGCGGTCCCCTTTTTCAACACCGATGTCTGATAAAGCACCCGCAAAGCGGTTAACTCGATTCCCAAACTGCCTATAAGTAATCGTTTGACTCCCAAAAATCATTGCCACTGTATCAGGCATTTTAGCCACTGTTTCATCAAATATTTGACCAAGCGACTTATAGGGATAATCAATGTTGTACCGAACATTAACGGGGTAGCTTTTCAACCAGGGTTTTCCATTTTTCTTCATGCTATTATCTCCTCCTTAATACTTTCCCAACACTTGCCGATTTCCTTTTCCAGGATACTCTTAGTTCATTCCTTGTCTTCTCTGATACGTTAATCTTGTTCCTCACATCAACCCAAAACTAATTTTTCTTAATATTCAGATATATATGCATGTATGCAATAATCATGCCAAGCGTTCAGAAGTATGAAAAATTTATTTTCTTTCATATGCCTTAGGCCTTTGCCATGGACGGACGGATGTTTGTGAGTAGAGCACCGCCAAGGATGGCGAGAGCGAGAAGGGAACAATGAGAGAGCCTTATCTCTGATTCGGAACAAAAAAAACCCCTGAATTGATAAAACAATCCTCAGGGGGTAGTGAACTCGTTCAACTAAAGATCAACACCTGTATAAAAATGATACAGAACGATGATACAATACTGGGGGTTAGTATGTAAAGCACACACACATTGGTCGTGTTTCAAGCCTTGGCTACAGCGACACTAAGTGGTCCATGACTGTCGGGTAGATTAGTGGTGGTTAGCAATCGCTACAAAATTTTCGATTTCTTCAGTGACTTCAGTTGGTTTTTCCTGCATACACATATGCCCAGCACCCTTGATGATTGTTAACTGGGAAATGAGAAGTTTGCTGATTAAGTACTGCGAATATTTCAAGGGAGTCATGACATCTTCGTCTCCCACAATAATCGAACTAGGGACTCTGATCGTTTCTACACTCTGTGCCCTATCGAATTTATTACAGGCCTCAAAATCTGCCCAATAGACAGCTGGGGAAACCTCATTCATTTCCCGCATTGCTTCTTCCCGCTTATTGTCTGGGGTAGATGAGCCATACAAATGATTGACATTCTTAAAGGGCATTTGACCTGCAGCGAGGGTGTCTAAGATCTGCTGGCTTACTTTTAGACGAGCGCCCGTTGCGATTAAAACAAGACCTCTTAATCTTTCCGGATACTTCAGAGCAAACTCCTGAGCGATTGCACCACCCATGGAATGCCCGACTAGGACGAATTTATCCAAGCATAATGCCTCGCTGAAGTCATTAATGAACTCAGCCATATCCGGAATACTAGAGAGCAAGTTCCCCTCAGATTTCCCATGACTAGGTAAGTCCAACGCCCATGAGGTGTATTGGCGATCAAAGATCGACAATTGTTCGGACCACAGCTTGCTAGACCCTCCCGCACCATGTACTAAAACGATTGGCAATGAATTTCCAATCGTACTCTCATAGTGGACTTTAATACCTTTAACAGTTACGTAAGGCACTTGATCGCTCCTCTCTCCTATTCTATTCTATTCCATATCTGCGTAGCTTGTCATAAAATGCTCTTCTAGAAATCCCCAATGCCTTCATGGCGTTACTGCGATTATTATTATATGCTGCCAAGGCCGATAGGATTAGTTCCTTTTCCACCCTAGCGACAATTTCTTTTACTGCGAAAGGCTTCTCATTAGCACCTGCTTGGTCATCTTTTGTGGGAATTATGTGAGCAGGTAGATGATGCATTTCAATGGACAGGCTACTACACACTATGCTTGCATGTTCTAGTATATTTTGCAATTCGCGAATATTGCCAGGCCACTCATAGGCATGGAAAAACCTCACTACTTGGGGAGACAATGTCAGTTCATGACCAACTTCTCTGGCAAACCGAGCAAGAAATGTTTTGGCCAGGAGCAGTATGTCATCTTTGCGATCGCGTAGCGGAGTCAGATTGAGAGGGACGATATTTAACCGGTAGTAGAGGTCACGGCGGAAGGTTCCTTTTTCGATCATACCTTCTAAATCCCGATTAGTGGCCGCTATCACTCGGATATCGACTTTGACGGTCTTCGTACCGCCTACTCGTTCAAGCTCCCGATCTTGCAAGACTCTTAATAATTTAGCTTGCATAGTTAGGCTCATATCCCCTATTTCATCTAGGAAAACAGTACCGCTATGAGCCAGTTCAAACTTACCGAGCTTACCCCCTTTTCGAGCGCCCGTAAAAGCACCGTCTTCATACCCGAATAATTCGCTCTCAATTAAACCCTCAGGTATGGCGGCACAATTTACCTTAATCAGGGGCTTATCCTTACGTCGACTACTATTATGAACGGCCCTAGCCAATACTTCTTTGCCAACGCCACTTTCGCCAAGAATCAACACTGTACTATCTGTACGTGCAACCTTTGCTGCTAACACTAAGGTATCCTTCAAGTGACTGTTTTGTCCCACATATTCCTTGAAAGGCAAAGGAAGTTGCTCCCATTGCTTTGTTTGGTGCAACCCACGGCCTAATCTAAGTACTTCAGTAATGTTTTTAAAGGTAGAAACACATCCAACGATGCTTTTTCCCTTAAATATAGGAGACGAGCTTCCTGCCACATCGATACCTAATGAATCCAAATAGTCTCCGCCGTCCCTGCCCTTGCCAGTTCTCATTACTTCGATGGCTGCGGCTTCCGGTTCGATTTTATTCAGTCTGCGTCCTAAAACTTTCGCAACGGGCACCCCTAGGAGCCTAGCGTAAGCTTCATTAGCATACACAATTGTTGTATGGGAATCTATTACAAGTACCACATCATGAATGTTGTTAAGGATTTCGAATAATTGTTCTCGATCCCATTGCGGAAAATCGCTGGTTGTTACAGCCTGGGTTCCGACACTCATGTTTATCCCCCATTTTCAATTGTAGCCTTTGTAAACAAAATACAGGTATTACCCTACCCAAGCAAATATATAACTGAAAATTCTATTAATATATAAAATATCCCTAATCTCCGCAATTACGTCTACGACTCTGTGTTTGAATTAGGATTTCAATCCCAAAACAGAATTCACTCTTTTTCAGAAAGACAGAGGCTATTAGGTCACTCGCCTAATAGCCTCTGTCTTTACTAATACTAGTTCTCTGTCTTTATGTCAATTATTGCGATGGTACACCTGGAAACACAGATTAGCTTTCCCTCTTCATCTGTAAGCTTAATATCCCAAACCATCGTGGTCCGCCCTTTGTGGAGTGGCGTACCAACAGCCGTTACGATTCCATCACGTTTACCCCGGATATGATTGGCATTGATCTCTAACCCAACTGTATACTGTCTTAGTGGATCTATTAGGTTATAAGTACCAACACTCGCTACCGTTTCAGCCAAAGCCACCGAAGCTCCCCCGTGCAGTAGTCCAAACGGTTGCCTTGTCACCTCATTAACGGGCATGGTCGCTACCACCTTATCCGGCCCGAGTTCAACCATTTCTATCCCTAAGGCTTCCATTAGGGTGCCTTTCAAACTGTTTCTATTTATCATTTTATCCATATTTTCCCCTCCATTAATCTGTCATTATGCCTCAAGGCAGTTAAGCTTCAGTGAAGTTTACAATAAAAGTTAAGACACCCTTGGGTGTCTTAACTTATTTCGAAGAATGCTTTGTCTTAACTAGGCGTGGCAAGTCCCAGAACTCCTTCTTGAGCGGGACCTCATAGGTAATTTTAGTGTATTTTTCTTTATCATACGTTTGACCTCTTAATAGATCAACTAGAAAACGTTCACCACTGGTCTTATCTTCAATAACAACCATGCGACTTGGATTACTCTGTGGTCTTTCCAAAATTTAATCTCCTTATCTATAATAGATTTTCCGAGTCCCTAGTTTAGCGCCCTGTGTTAGTATTCTAGAAATCTAAACAAATCCCTTCTGTTATAATATATCATTTCCAATCTGGAGATAATATAGAAGGAATTAGTGGCGATTAGCCACCGGATAAAATAGTTTACTCAGAAAGTAGGAGCGTGCATGGAAGGTTCTTGGGTATCTCTCTTACCCTTTCTAGTTGTTATCCCGATTTCAGTCCTATCCAAGAAAGTTCAACCGGGCTTGTTTATGGGCTTAATTTTAGGGAGTTATCTTGTTGAGCCAACTCTTTTTGGCGGGATCAAAACAGTCCTCGCCTACTTAGTGGACAACCTAGTAAAAACCAACAATATTCGCATCATCATCTTCCTCTATGTTTTCGCTGGACTCATAAGCTTAACAAAGATGACCGGCGGCCTTAAAGGTTTTGTTAATTTTGTGGGACGGAAAGTAAAAACAGAACGGTCCGCTATGCTACTCATTTGGTTTTCAACAATCGGGACCTTCAATAATCCTAATTTCCGGATCATGACCATTGCCCCCATTATGAAACTCTTAAAGCAGCGATTATCAATTTCTACTCATAAGCTAGGCTTTGTAATCGAAGTAACCTCAAATCCCGTAGTTGTACTAGTGCCAATAGCGACTGCTTTTGTAGGTTACATGGTCTCTTTGACGGGAACAGCCTTGCAGTTAGTCGGTAATGATGAAAGTCCCTATAGTGTTTATATTAGAAGTATCCCCTTTAATTTCTTCTCACTTGTGATTATAGGGATCGGAATTTATTACAGTTTCTTTCATGAATTTGCCAAGGATACCTTGGCCGGAACCGAAGGCCTTAAAGCTCAGCAGGATGAGGAAAAACTTCAGAAGTGTCTACAAGCCTATGAAAAGGAAACTCCAAGCAAACCTTGGAACCTTCTTTTGCCCCTTAGTGTAGTCTTAGTGGGAACTATTTTTTTAAGTTGGTGGGATGGACATGACCAGGCCAATAGCTTTTTCGACGCCTTTATTAAAGCGGATGCCTTAGGTGTTATGTTGGAGGCCTTGTTTATAACGTTGATTTTATCACTTTTCTATTTCCTTATTCAGGGGTTCAGCATTGGGGAATTAGTCACTCATTTTATCGATGGAGGCAATGAAATAGTCTCCGTCATCCTCATGCTCGCTTTGGTCTGGGCTCTATCCGCGGTCTCTGAAGATTTGGGCTTTTCCAACTATATCGCTTCCAATTTAATTGATTGGATACCGCCAATGTTCATCGCGCCAGTTGTTTTTGTCTTTGGAAGCCTGCTAGCTTATTTTATTGGTTCCTCCTGGGGTGCTTGGGGCTTGTTAATGCCTTTGGGAGTAACCCTCGCCCATCAGGCTGGATCTAGCCTCGTCTTAGTCATCGGAGCTGTATTCGCTAGCGGCACGTTTGGGGCTTTCGCCTCCCCGTTGAGTGATAATACGGTCACGCTATGTACAATCCTAGATCTTCCGGTGATGGACTATGCCCGCTCAAAGTTAAAACCGTCGTTAATCGCAGCCGTCATAACAACGGCTTTATATGGAGTTGCCTCGCTCTTGATGTGATCTTTAAGTCTATATATTTAGTCTGGCAACTTAGCAAGAGCCACTTTATTGCAAACAATTACCAAAATATCCTTTTCCTCAATCACTTCGTTTGGCCCTGGTGCAATAACAATTTTATCTGCGCTTTTTTTGATCGCCACCACATTGATATTGTAAACCGCCCTTAAATTCAGTTTTCCTATTGATTTATTGACAAATTGCACCGGAGTAATTATTTCAAAGATGCTGAAATCTAATGACAATTCTATAAAATCCATAAGATTAGTTCTTACCAAATTATTGGCTAAACGAAAGCCCATATCTTGTTCCGGGTAAATAATTTTATCTGCGCCAATTTTCTCTAAAACTTTCCCATGTAGGGCAGATTGGGCCTTAGTAACAACATAGGGAATTCCCATTTCTTTGAGCATCAGCGTAATCAGTATATTTGCTTCGAGATCATCCCCGATCGCTACTATTGCTACATCAAAATTCCTCACTCCTAAAGCCAACAACGTATCCTCATCACGCGCATCGGCCTGTACCGCTTGGGTCACATCCTGCATTATGACCTGAACGGCATGCTCATCCTTATCCATCGCTAAGACGTCATGGCCTAATGTACTGAGAGTTTGGGCTACACTCGTTCCGAATCGTCCTAATCCAATAACCACAAATTGTTTCCTCATTAACTTTTCCTCCTACCCAATCATAATTCGTTCATCAGGATATTTAATGTGGGCCTTCTTATTCTTTTTCTGGGAAAGTACAAACGCCAAAGTTAACGGCCCCACCCGCCCTATAAACATCGTCAAAATGATAGCTATTTTACCAACATCGGTAAGATGGGGGGTAATTCCTAAAGAAAGGCCTACTGTTCCAAAGGCGGACGTTACTTCGAACAGCACTGTGAGAAAATCAGCCTTTTCTGTGAGTGAAAGTATAGACACTATTAAAAAGATTAAGGTTACGCCTGAAGTCGTAAGTGCCCAAGCTTTCTGAATTACTTCCTTAGGTAATGTCCGTCCCTCTAAGACAACATGAGGATCACTGCGATAGGTACTCAACACTGATAACACGAGCGCAATAAACGTCGTTGTTTTAATTCCTCCGCCTGTTGAACCGGAGGAAGCCCCAATAAACATGAGCACCATCATTGAGAGCAATGTTGTGTCATACATACCCGCAATATTGATAGTGTTAAATCCGGCAGTTCGAGGTGAAACCGATTGAAAGAAGGCAGCCAGAACCTTTGTCCCAAATGGGAGTGGCCCTAAGGTCTTGGGATTCATAAATTCCATAGCCAAAATAAACACTGCACCTAATAAAATCAGCACACCGGATACCTGCAGGACTATTTTCGTATGAAGTCTAAATTTTTTCCGGGGACCCAGTAGATCCGCTAAAACAATAAAGCCCAATCCTCCACAAATAATCAAAAGCATGATGGTAATATTAACGATGGGGTCTCCTACATAAGCAGTAAGACTAGAATAATTACCGAAGAGATCAAAGCCTGCATTGTTAAAGGCTGAAATCGAATGAAATACTCCATAATAGAGCGCTTTACTCCATCCGAAATCAGGATACCAACGCAAGGTTAGAATGAGGGCACCGATCGCTTCAATGGCAAAGGAGATCTGCAGAACAGACTTAGTTAATCGAACGATACCTTCGACTGAAACCTGGTTTAACGCTTCTTGCAGCAACAATCGTTCCTTAAGGGTAATTCTTTTTCCTACAATCATGGCAAACATCGTGGCAAAGGTCATGAAACCGAGTCCACCCACTTGAATCAACAAAAGAATGACCCATTCCCCAAAATGCGTAAAGGTGGTCGCTGTATCCACAACCACTAAACCTGTAACACAGACTGCCGAAGTAGCTGTAAAGGCTGCATTCAAAAAAGGTAGGCCAACTCCATCCTGTGTCGATTGAGGTAATGAAAGTAATAACGCCCCAAACAGAATAACTAGAGCAAAACCCAGAACTAAGACTTGAGATGGTGTCATCACTTTTGCAGGTATTTTCAATCCTTTTTCCTCCACGGTTTTCTCCAAACAGATCATTGTTATCTTGATCCAATCGTTTGACTCCCACTTCTATAAGTGGGAGTGGTACCCCGTTACCCTGCTTCGGTGGGGGTAGAATCCCCCACCGAAGTCTCGATGTTCAACTTTAGTTGAACGAGTTCACTAGATTAGGTGCCAAACTAGATTATCATATCATACTCTATGCCAGTCAAAATATAAAGACATAACGGCATATGACTGGTTATTTTTTTGAATGTGCCTAAGTTCTAATACATCATTAATTTATCCAATAGGAGCATATTTAATCGATCCATTTCCAAGGAATCTCGACGTTTCTTGACCACTAGGTCAATGCATAGTATAATGATGATACAATCGACCGCATGGTCAATGGTATCAAAAGGATCTTTCTGTGTGAAAGAAACCTACACGGGTATGATAAGGCTTATTCAACTAAAAGTGAACACGTCCAACTAAGGATTAAGGGGGCTAAATACAAATGAATACTATTGAAATCAAAAACCTTACTAAAACTTATGGCACTGCCAGAGGAATAACCGATGTAAGTTTTAATGTTGAAGAGGGGGAAATCTTTGGCTTTATTGGCCCTAATGGGTCTGGAAAATCGACGACCATCAGGACTCTTCTGGCGTTAATTTATCCAACGAGCGGTAGCGCTACTATTTTTGGCAAGGACTGTATCAAATTCGCTCCAGAAATCGCGAAGGAAATAGGATATTTACCCTCAGAAGTATTTTATTATGACAACATGAGAGTGATTGATCTATTGAAGTATTCCGCTAGTTTTTATAAAAAGGATTGTACTAAGAGGATAAAAGAGCTATCTGAAATAATGGAGCTTGATCTTAAAAAGAAAATTGATGATTTATCCTTTGGTAATAAAAAGAAGGTTGGTATTATCCAAGGGCTGCTTCATGAGCCGAAACTGATTATACTCGATGAACCTACCAGCGGTCTGGATCCGCTTATGCAGCGAAAATTCTTTGCCTTATTGCAAGAAGAAAATAATAAGGGTGCAACGATTCTATTCTCCTCTCATATTTTAAGTGAAGTTCAGAAAATGTGTAATCGTGTCGCGATCATCAAGGAAGGGAAACTAATAACGGTTGAAAAGATTAGTACGTTAGAAGGAAATACCTATAAAAAATTTAAGCTCGAAATGAAATTAGTGTTAAGCAAAGACTACTTTAACATTAATGGTGTCAGTAATTTAGAGGTAAAGGACAATGTTATTAGCTTTTTGTTCAAAGGTAACCTTAATCTGATCATGAAAAGGATCTCAGAGTTGGAAATCTGCAATATCTGGATCGAGGAGCCCGACCTTGAAGAAATCTTTATTCATTATTATGTAAAGGAGGACTAACTGTCATGAATATGTTTCTACATGAATTAAAAGCTTATAGGAACTCGACGTTAATCTGGACGTGTTCGCTGATTTCGTTGGTTCTTCTATTTTTAGCGTTGTACCCAGCGATCGCCAAGGATGCTTCAGACTTTAAGAAAATGCTTGAGAATTATTCTCCAGCACTAATAAAAGCTTTAGGATTTTCGTTTGATAGCTTTTTCTCTCTGTTAGGCTTTTATTCTTCAATTACGTTACTGTATGTCTTGCTATGCGGCTCAATTCAAGCTATGAATTTCGGAACCTCCATCATTTCTAAGGAGGTCCGCGAGAAAACAGCCGATTTCCTCTTAACAAAGCCTGTAAGTCGTTTTCAAATTATGACCTCTAAATTACTAGCCGTCATAACCTCTTTAGTCATTACTAATGTGTTTTATATCGTGGCCGCCAGTCTCATGGCTTCCACCGTTCAAACAGAAACTTTTGATTATAAAATTTTCCTGATGCTTTCTCTCACCTTATTTTTTGTGCAGCTCATGTTTATGTCACTGGGAATTATTATTTCAGTACTCGTTCCGAAAATCAGATCTATGCTTCCAATTTCACTGGGTACTGTCTTCGGTTTCTTTATTCTAAGCATGCTCAGCTTGTCTTCAGGGGATACAGCCTCCCGTTTTATGACTCCTTTTAGATATTTTGATTCGACGTATATTATTAAAAACTCGGCTTACGAAGCTCCCTACGTCATAGTTGCCCTATTATTCATAGTGCTTACC
>Ga0209386_1000976_pt1 | contig 12683 bp, 10 predicted proteins | sample NGEPertwo_FD_184510 | JGI IMG/M metagenome (GOLD analysis project Ga0209386, IMG submission 184510) | Arctic peat soil microbial communities from the Barrow Environmental Observatory site, Barrow, Alaska, USA - NGEE Permafrost154B-two... | ecosystem: Environmental > Terrestrial > Soil > Wetlands... | reverse complement strand
AGGCAGCAGGGCGCGGGCGGCAGGCGTTTGGCACCCGCGCCCATCCGGGCATGTCACCAGCGATGCAGACACACTGCGGCCGGGCCGGCGCGGCAGCGCCCGGCCGCTCAGCCAAGGAGGAACCGTCATGGCCGACGCCCAACGCACAGCCGAAGCTGTCTGGGAAGGCTCGCTCGCCCAAGGCGCGGGCGCCGTAACGCTCACGAGCAGCGGCGCCGCCGGACCATTGCCCGTCACGTGGGCCTCGCGCACCGCGCGCTCCGAGGGCAAGACCAGCCCCGAGGAGCTCATCGCCGCGGCGCACGCGAGCTGCTACTGCATGGCGCTCTCGGGCATCCTCGGGGAGGGCGGCACGCCGCCCGAGAAGCTCGAAGTCAGCGCAACCGTGACGTTCGCCGAGGTCGAGGGGGGCTTCAAGGTCGCGAGCTCAGCGCTCACCGTAAAGGGCACGGTCCCGGCCCTCGACGCCGCCGGCTTCAAGGATGCTGCCGCAGCGGCTAAGGACGGCTGTCCCATCTCCGGCGCGCTGAAGAACAACGTGGAGATCACGGTGGTGGCCGAGCTGACGTAGATCGCCGGAGGGCGGCGTGTACTCGCCCGCGAAGACGTGTAGCCTTGCCGCATGGCGAAGCCACAAGTCAAGATCACGCACGCGACGAACGCGCCGGCTCTGCTGGCCGGCGCGCTCGTCGCCATCCTCGCCGTGGTCCTGGCCATCGCGGCCGCCGCCCCCGCGGCGCGCGCGGCCGCCGCGGACTGGCGAGCGCCCTTCGTGCTCGAGCCCGGCAGGGGCCTCTTCGAGCAATACGGCTACTATCCCGACCACACCCGCAACGTCCCGGCGTTCGATTCCGCCGATCGTCCCTACGTCCGCAGCCGCACCGCCAACGGCTCGTCCTCGTCCTACATCGACACACTCGTCGATGGCGCCTGGACGGAGCTCGATTTCAGCGCCGCGCTCGTCGCCGCGTTCCCCGATTACGTGGACACTGTCGGCGCCGGCGGCTTGCGCAACGACGGGGTCGTCTTCGATCGCCAGGACCGCGCCTACAACCCCCTCACGATCCGGCTCGCCGACGGGAGCACGCGTAACGTCCTGATGGTCTCCTGGGACCTCTGCCGCACATGGAAGGTCTTCGGACTCCCCGACGGCGACTTCACGGTCGAACACTGGGTGGGGCACAACGAGATCGACGGGCCGCCGTTCCTGGCCTTCTGGCGGCCCGCGCCGCTGCCCTACGACGGGCACCGCGGCAAGCGTTTCTCGCTGTGGGTGACCAAGCCGTATCTGGACGGCCAGCGTCTCGTCATCCCCACCCCCACGCACGTGACCGACGACTGCCTCGGCCTGAGCAAGGATTCCGGCGGCGCCTCGTTCGCCGTCACGCACGGAAGCTCTACCTGGTTCGTGTGGCCCGGCAGCACCGCAGGCCGGGCGAAGGGCGTACCCCAGCTCATCGCCAGGTACGACCACATCAGCGGCGTGGTGAGCGAGCCGCTGACGCTGTTCAGCACGCCGCCACGCAACGATCCCCACAACAAGCCGGGCATCTGCCTGGACAGCCAGGGCTACCTGCACGTCGTGGGCGGCACGCACGGCACGGAGGTCCCTTACGCGCGCTCCGCCGTGCCCTACTCGAGCGAGACCGGGTGGACAGGCTCGGAGCCGGTGTTGAGCGACGGCTACGTGAACGGCGACGACCCGCCGGTCACGTCCGGGCGCCAGACCTACGACGCCTTCGTCTGCGACTCGCGGGACACCCTGCATCTCGTCACCCGCCAGTGGCGACGCGCCATGGACGACGAACACTTCCCCGGCCAGTACTACGGCGCCCTCGTTCATCAGAGTCTGCCCGTCAACGGTACCTGGGGCGCGCCGACGGTCATCGTCGTCCCGCCGGCGCCGGGCTACGCCATCTACTACCACAAGCTCGCGCTCGACCATCGCGACCGCCTGTTCCTCTCGTGCAGCTACCTTGGCGGGGCCGCACTGTGGGCCGACCGCGCCCGTTCCGCCGGCCTGAAGGTGCTCGGCCGCGCTCAGCCGGGGCTTGGCAAGTACCGGCGCCGTATGCTGCTCGTCTCCGACGACGGAGGGTCGGCCTGGCGGTTGGCCACCAGCGAGGACCTCTCTGGAGGGACCGACGCCGCCGCGGCACCGCGCGCGCCGGTCCTCAGGCAGGCGCGTGGCGACGACGCGCTCCTTCCGGGCGTGCGTTGGCTCAGCCCGACACCCCAGGGTGACCAGTTGACGGCCATCGACCTCGTGGACGGCGCGCAGGGCTGGGTGGTCGGCACCCACGGCACGATCATGAAGACGACCGACAGAGGGCTCACCTGGAGTAGCCAGAGCGCGCCGACCGAGGCCAACCTCTTCGGCCTGGCGGCGGTCGACCGCACCAGGGCCTGGGCGGTAGGCGCGGACGGCATGATCCTGCGCACCAGGGACGGCGGCGCCACGTGGCTGCAGCAGGCAAGCGGCACGACCGGCGGCTTGTTCGCCGTGAGGGCGCTCTCGGCGCGCCGCGCCTGGGTGGTGGGTTCGCGGGGCCTCGCCCTGGTCACCACCGATGGCGGCCGGAGCTGGCAGCGCCGACCGGCGGGCCCGCACGAGAACTTCTTCACGGTCACCTTCGCCGATGCGCTGCACGGCTGGCTGGCCGGCAACTTCGGCTACATCCTACGCACGCGCGACGGCGGCCGCACGTGGCGCGTGCAGAGAACGTCGACCAGGGCCTGCCTCTACGGCATCGCCTTCGCCGACCCCCTCCACGGCCTCGCCGTCGGCGGAGGCGGCGTGGTGCTGCGCACCGCCGACGGCGGTCGTACCTGGCGCAAGGCGACGTCGGGCGTGACCTCACAGCTCAGCGCGGTGCGCATGGCCTCGGCCAAGGTGGCGTGGATCACCGGCGCCGGCGGCGCCGTACTGGCGACCCGCGACGGCGGCCGCACGTGGCGCCGCCGCAGCCTCCCCGTGATCGGGATGGCCGGCGCCCTGGAGATCGGGCCTCGTGGTCGCCTGTGGACCGCCGGCGTGGCGGGTTCGGTATGTCGCAGCGTCGACACCGGCCGCTCCTGGTCGCGCCTCACCGACGGCTTCACCGACTCGCTCCACGGGGTCACGTCGCGCGGCGCCGAGCTCTGGGTGGCGGGCGCCGATGGCCTGCTCGCTTCGAGCAACGCCGGCGGCTGGCAACGCGTCGCACTCGGGAGCACGGCGACCGTGGACGACCTCAGCTTCGGCGACGCCGACGGCTGGGCGGTGGGTCAGGGCGGGCTCGTTGCACACAGCTCCGACTACGGACGCACGTGGGCGCAGATCCACACGCCGGCGACGGCAGACCTCTCCGGCGTGGCTGCCGGCGGCCCCGGGCGCGCGTGGGTGGCCGGCGACCACGGCACGTTGATGAGCACGGAGGACGGGGGCTCAAGCTGGCGCACGAGCAGCGTCGTCGCAAACGACCTCCGCTGCCTCCGCTTCCTCGACGCCGCACACGGCTGGGCGGGCGGCGGCTCGCCCTACGGCGAGGGGCATGCGCTGGTGCTGCGCAGCGAGGACGGCGGCGCCACCTGGGAGCGCAGAGAAGCTCCGATCTGGGGCCGCGTGAACGCTCTGACCTTCGTGGACGCCGAGCACGGCTGGGCGGCTGCCGAGGACTGGGGCGCCGACGGGGATACTCCACAGGGCACGATCCTGGTGACCGGCGACGGCGGCCGCACCTGGGCGCCGGAGGCCACTTCGGCGGCTGTCCTCACGAGCATCTCGATGGATGCGAGCGGCTCCGGCTGGGCGTTCGGCGCGGCCGGTGCGGCGCTGACCACGCACGACGGCGGCGCGACGTGGCAGGCCGTGAGCTCCTGCACCGACAATGCGCTGCGCGCCTGCTGGGTGCCGGGTCCGGGCGCCGGCCAGGGGGACGGCATCGCCGGGTGGGTCGTGGGCGACGACGGGACCGTGCTGGCGCTCGACGCTGGGGCGCGCTGAGGCGGAGCGGCGGCGCGCCGGCTCAGATGCTGAGGGCCGCCGGCAGCTCCGCCAGCGACTCGATGCGCGGCAGCGGCGCGCCGACGGCGCGACCGCTGCGGTCGAGCAAGATCGCGCCGCAGCCACACGCCAGAGCGCCGCTAACGTCGTCCTCGGCGCTGTCGCCGACCATGACCGCGGCCTCCGCGGCGACGTCGAGGCGCGCCAGCATGGTCTCGAACATCGCGGCCGCGGGCTTCACCACGCCGACGTCGGCGCTGGAGACGCTGGCGCAGATGAAGTCGTCGAGGGCGAAGTGCGCGACGACCTCCTCGGGGCTGTGGCCGAGCGCGTTCGAGACCAGCGCGACGCGCACCCCTGAGGCTCGCAGCGTGCGCAGGCACGGCACGACGTCGTCGTAGAGCCCGAAGTTCTCGGCTTTGGACCAAGCGGCCGCGATCGCCGAGATGGTCGCCGCGACTCCCTCGGGAGCGCCGCCGCCGAGGCCCTCGATGACGGCGCGGGCGATCACCTCGAGCAACCCGCCGTCGTGCGCTTCGCCGGTCTGGCGACGGCGCGCTTTGACGGCGGCGTAGGCGGCGCGCTCCGCCTGCGGCCAGCGCCCCGCGTCGAGACGCAACCCGAACCGCGCGCCGGTGCGCACGTACCCCGGCGCCTCGAACTGGTCGCTGGGGCGCAGCAGCGTGTAGTCCAGGTCGAACATGACCACTTCCGGGGTGGGCAGCGGAAGCGAGAGGCCGGCGGGCGTCATGGGCACGCTGCCTGAGGGATGTTCACGAGCGCGCCCCGCCGCCGGCCGGCCGCTCCCGCGTCTCGCCGGCCGGCCGCTCCAGCAGCTCGCCGGCGCGGTACGAGGAGCGCACGAACGGCGCGGCGGCGACCTGCAAGCCGAGAGCCGCGCCGCGCTTCTCGTAGGACGCAAACTCCGTCGGCTCGACGTAGCGCGCGACGGGCAGGCAGCCGGCGTCGGGCTGCAGGTACTGGCCGATGGTCACCGCGTCGACGCCGGTGGCGGCGCAAGCGCTGAGGACCTCCTCGACCTCCGCCGCGCGCTCGCCGAGCCCCACCATGAGACCGCTCTTGACCAGCGGCCGGGCGAGGGCGGCTCCCGCGGGGGCCGGCGCAGGCGCTCGGCCGGGACCACCTGCGCTCGAGGCGAAGGCCGCGTCGCGCGCCCACACGGCCGCCCGCCGCAGGAGCTGCAGCGAGCGTTCGTAGTCTGCCTGCGGTCGCACCTCGGGGTAGAGGCGCGGCACCGTCTCGAGGTTGTGGTTGAGCACGTCCGGGCGGGCGGCGAGTACGGCGGCGAGCGCCGCCTCGTCGCCGCCCATGTCGGGGATCAGCACCTCGACGGTGGCCGCCGGCAGCTCCGCGCGCACGGCTTCGACGACGGCGGCGAAACCGCTCGCCCCGCCGTCCGCAAGGTCGTCGCGGGTGACGCTCGTGATGACCACGTGGCGCAGGCCCAGGCGCCTGGCCGCCTCGGCGACGCGCCGCGGTTCGTCGGCGTCGACGGCGCAGAGGCCCGTCGCCACGCGGGTCGGAGCGGCGGCGGCGACGGCCGACGCCGGACCCGCGTGTTCGACCGCGCAGAACCGGCAGCCGCGCGTGCACGTGTCGCCGAGGATGAGGAACGTCGCCGTGCCGGAGGAGTAGCACTCGCCCTTGTTGGGGCAGCGCGCCTCGCGGCAGACGGTGTGCAGCTCGAGCTCGTCGAGCAGGGCGCCGGTGGCGCGATACTGCCGCGGCGCCGGCGCCTTCACCTTGAGCCAGGCGGGCTTGCGCCGGCGAGGGGGCTCGTCGCTCATGGCCTCACAGGCTGTGCACGCCGCGCCCCAGCCCGCCCAGCGCCGCCTCCCCGACCGCTTCAGCCAGCGTGGGGTGGGCGTGGATGGTGGCGGCCACGTCGGCCAGCGTAAGGCCGGAGTGCACCGCCAGGGCGAGCTCGTGCACGAGCTCGGTGACGTGCGGCCCGATCAGGCTGGCGCCGAGCACACGGCCGCCGCCGGGCTCGCAGACGAGGCGCACGAAGCCGTCGGGCTCGCCCTCGATGACGGCCTTGGAGTTGCCGTTGAAGCGCACCTGGGCGACCTCGTACTCGACGCCCGCCGCCGCGGCCGCAGCTTCGGTGAGCCCGCACGAGGCGACCTCGGGGGAGCTGAAGACGCAGTTGGGCACGAGGCTTCTGTCGCACTCGAGCGCCGCGCCGGTGACGGCGTTCTCGGCGGCGATCATGCCCTGGTGGTAGGCCCAGTGGGCGAGGAGCGGCGGGCCGGCCACGTCGCCGGCGGCGAACACGCCGCCCAGCGTGGTGCGGCAGGTCTCGTCGGTGACCACGAAACCGCGCGCGTCGATCGCCACGCCGGCCTCCTCGTAGCCGAGGCCGGCGCTGAGCGGCTTGCGGCCGACGGCCACCAGCACGCGCGCGGCGCTGAGCTCGCGACCACCGGCGAGGCTGACGGTGACGCCGGCCTCCGAGCTCGCCGCCGCCTCGACCGCGGTCTTCACGTGCACGGCGATGCCGTTCTTCTTGAAGGCCTGCTGCAGGGTGCGGCTCACGCGCTGGTCCTCGCCGGGCAGGAGCTGATCCAGCATCTCGACGACGGTGACCGCGGCGCCGAGACGGGCGAAGACGCTGGCGAACTCGCAGCCGATCACGCCACCGCCGACGATGAGCAGGCTCTCGGGGACGTGGTCGATGGCGAGGAGCTCGTCGCTGGTCATCAGGCGCGGGTCGCTCCAGTCGAAGAGGCCCATGCGCACCGGCTCCGAGCCGCTGGCGAGGATCACCGCGTCGCCAGCCAGCTCGCTGCCGTCGTCGAGGCGCAAACGGCCGGGGCCGGCGAGCGTAGCCCGCCCGGCCACGACCTCGACCTTGCGCGCCTTGAGCAGGTGCGCGACGCCGTCACGAAGCTGCGCCGTGACGGCGTCCTTGCGGGCCATGAAGGCGGAGAAGTCGAGGCCGACCTCGCCGGTCTGCACGCCGAAGACGCCCGCCTCGCGCGCCGCGTGCAGACGCTGGGCGCCGGCGACCATGGCCTTGGTCGGGATGCAGCCGCGGTTCAGGCAGGTGCCGCCGATCTCGCGCGCCTCGACGAGCGTCACCTCGGCGCCGAGCTGCGCGGCTCTCCCCGCGGCCACGTAGCCGGCGGGCCCGCCGCCCAGCACCAGGATCTTGGTCATTCCTGCCTCCTCGTCACACGACCAGGTGCTGAAGAGCGGCTTCGAGCCGCACCAGCACGCGTTTCCAGATCATCTCCGGCGCCAGCACGTAGCCGGCGCCGGCCAGCCCGTCGCCCTGCCAGGGCTCGCCGAGCAGCGTCCCGGCGACCTGCGCCAGCTCGTCCGGCGGGCGCCGCTCGAGCACGGACCCGTGCACGAGCACCCTCCCGCCCCTGCGCGCCTGGGCGACGGCGACCAGTTTCTCGCCGCGCGCCGTCAGATCGTGCCGCAGCACGCTCGCGAAGCACAGGGCAGAGCGCTGGTAGGCGGACGCGCGCGCGCCGTCCAGCGTGACACCGAGCGCGTCGAGAGCGCCGGCGAAGGCGCCGGCCACGACGTCGTACGGCTTCGCCACGTCGAGGCCGGCGCGCGCGCCGGCGCCCAGCGCCCCGACGGGGAACGCCACGGCGAACGACCACTCGAAGCCCTCGCCGTGAAGCACCGCGCGGCCGCCGGAGGGCCGCCGCACCACGTCGAACGGAACCCCCGGCAGCGGCTCGTACTTCTGGAACTTGCCCAGAGACAGCGCCGGCGGCGCCCACGTGTAGCGCCGCGCGATGACTTCGTCCGCCGTCTCCAGCAAGCCGCTGTCGAGCGCCATCTGCGCGCCGCCGCCGGCGCGCAACTCGGGCAGGACCTTGACGATGCTCACGGGTGGGCCTCCGGGGACGGCCGGCGCCTCAGGCGCAGCTCTCGCCGTCCTCCGGGAACCGCTGGCGCAGCACGGGGTGACGGGCGGCTGCGACTTCGTCGAGCCGCCGCACCGGCATCGAGAGCGGCGCCTCGCGCAGCATCTCCGCATCGGTCACGGCCTCGCCGGCCACGGCGCGCAGCGCCTCGATCAGGCGATCGAGGTCCTCGCGCGACTCGGTCTCGGTGGGCTCGATCATGAGCGCCTCGTCGACGATCAGAGGGAAGTACGTCGTGGGCGGGTGCACGCCGTAATCCAGCAGCCGCTTGGCCACGTCCAGGGCGCGCACGCCGTGCTCCTTGAGCGGCGCGGCCGAGGCCACGAACTCGTGCATGCAGCGGCGCTCGAAGGGCACGTCGTAAAGATCCTTGATGCCCTCCATGACGTAGTTGGCGTTGAGCACCGCCATCTCACTCACGCGGCGCAGGCCGTCGGGCCCGAGCCCGCGGATGTACGTGTAGGCGCGCACCAGCACGCCGAAGTTGCCGTAGAAGGTGCGGACCTTGCCGATGGACTGGGGACGGTCGTCGTCGAAGAAGAAGCGACCGTCGTCCGCCTTGCCGACCAGGGGAGCGGGCAGGAACGGCGCGAGGATGTCGCGCACGGCGATGGGCCCCGCGCCGGGACCCCCGCCGCCGTGGGGCGTGCTGAACGTCTTGTGGGTGTTGAAGTGCACCACGTCGAAGCCCATGTCGCCGGGCCGGCTGATGCCGAGCACGGCGTTGATGTTGGCGCCGTCGTAGTAGAGCAGGCCGCCGGCGTCATGCACGAGCCGGGCGATCTCCGTGATGTTCTCGTCGAAGACGCCGAGGGTGTTGGGATTGGTGAGCATGAGACCGGCGAGATCGTCGTCAAGCAGCTGCCTGAGCGCCTCGAGGTCGACGCCGCCGCGGGCGTCGCTGCTGACGGCGACGGGCTCGTACCCCGCCATGATCACGCTGGCCGGGTTCGTGCCGTGGGCGGTGTCGGGGATGATGATGCGCCTGGGGTCGCGCCCCTGCGCGTGATGAGAGGCGCGGATGATGAGCAGGCCGGTGAGCTCGCCGTGGGCGCCGGCCGCCGGCTGGAGAGTGGTGGCGTGGAGGCCGGCGATCTCGGCCAGCCACCGCTCGAGCTCGTACATGAGCTCGAGCGCGCCCTGGACGAGCGACTCCGGCTGGTACGGATGCAGGCCGGCGAAGCCCTCCAGACGGCTGACCACCTCGTTGATCCTGGGGTTGTACTTCATCGTGCAGGAGCCGAGCGGATAGCTGCCGCTCTCGACGCCGAAGTTGAGCGTCGACAGGTACGTGAAGTGACGCAGGAGCTCCAGTTCGCCGACCTCGGGGAGACGCGCCGGGGCCGCGCGGCGCAGGCCGGCCGGCACCAGCTCGCCCATCGGGACCTCGGGCACGTCGGTGGCGGGCAGGCTGTAGGCGCGCCGGTCGCAGCACGACTTCTCGTAGATAGTGCGCCGGTCCGCGCTAGGCATGAGACACCTCCGGGCTCGCAAGGTGAGCCGCTACGGCGGCCACGAAGGCGTCCATCTCGGCGCGCCTGCGCTTCTCGGTGACGGCGACCAGCAGCACGCCGTCGAGGTCGCCGTCGGCGCCGCCGAACTGGGCGGCAAAACGCGCCGCCGGGACGCCGGCGAGGAAGCCCAGCGGCACGAGCGCCTCGACAAGCTGAGCAGCCGGCACCGGCAGGCGCACAGCGAACTCGCGGAACACGGGTCCTTCGGTGAAGGCCGTCACGCCCGGCAAAGCAAGCAGCGCCTGCCGCAGATAGGCGGTCTTGCGCGCGCAGAGCAAGCCCAATTCGGCAAGACCCTGACGCCCCAGCCACGAGAGATGCACCAGCGCGGCCAGCGCGTTGAGGGCATGGTTGGAGCAGATGTTGCTCGTCGCCTTCTCGCGGCGGATGTGCTGCTCGCGGGTCTGCAGGGTGAGCACGAACCCGCGCTGTCCCTCGCTGTCGACGGTCTCGCCGACGAGGCGCCCGGGGATGCGGCGCATAAGCTTCTGCGTCACGGCCATGTAGCCGAGGCCGGGGCCGCCGAAGTCCATGGCGTTGCCGAACGCCTGAGCCTCGCCGACGACGATGTCGGCGCCGAGACGCCCGGGAGCCTCGAGGAGGCCCAGCGAGAGCGGGTCGGCGACGACCACGAAGAGAGCCCCGGCCGCGTGCGCGATCGCGGCCGCGGCGGCGAGGTCCTCGAAGGCCCCGAAGAAGTTGGGCTGCTGGACGACGACGGCCGCCGTGTCCGCGTCGACGGCGGCCCTGACGGCCTCGAGGTCGGTGGCCGCGCCGGCCGGCAGGTCGACGACCTGCGGGCGCGGCCCATTGCCGACGGACTCGCTGCGCAGGACCTGCCGGTACTCGGGATGCACCCCGGCGGAGACGACGACACGCCCGCGCCGGGTCTGGTGCCCGGCCAGGAATGACGCCTCGGCCAGCGCCGTGCCGGCGTCGTACATGCTGGCGTTGCTGACGTCCATGCCGGTGAGCTCGCAGATCGCCGTCTGGAACTCGAAGATGGTCTGCAGCACGCCCTGGCTGCGCTCCGGCTGGTAGGGCGTGTAGGCGGTGGCGAACTCGGAGCGGGAGACGACGGCGTCCACGACGGCGGGGACGTAGTGGTCGTAGATCCCGGCGCCGAGGAAGCTGACGAGGCTCGTCGCCGGCGTGTTCGCCGCCGCCAGGCGGCGCATCTCGCCGAGCACCTCGGCCTCGCTGAGGCCGGCGGGCAGCGCCAGCGGCTCCCGCCGGCGGACGGCCTCGGGGATGTCCTCGAACAGGCCGTCGATGCTCGGCGCCTTGACGGCGTCGAGCATCGTGCGCACGTCGAGCTCGCTGTGCGGCACGTAGTCGGTGACGCTGCCTCCCACGTCAGGCCTCGTCGAGGAAGGCCTTGTAGGCGTCGGCGTCCATGAGCTCGCCGATCTGACCGGGGGCGGTCATGCGGATGCGCAGGATCCAGCCCTCGCCGTAGCAGTCGTCGTTGACGCGCTGGGGCTCGTCCTCGAGCGCCTCGTTGACCTCGACGACCTCGCCGGTCAGCGGCGCGAACACGTCGCTGACGGCCTTGACCGATTCCAGCTCGCCGTATGGCTTCCCTGCGGCGACCTCGTCGCCCACGGCCGGGAGATCGGCGTACACGATCTCGCCGAGCGCGTCCTGCGCGAACCAGGTGATGCCGAACACGGCGTCCTCCCCCTCGATGCGCACCCAGTCGTGCTCCTTGTAGTACTTCAGCTCCTGCGGGTAAGTCTCGTCGGCCATGGTGCCTCCTGTCGGCGCTGCCGTGGGTCGCTGACGAACGTGCCCGCGGCGCGTGTGGCAGAAACGCCCGCGGGCCCGAGAGTTGCGGCGCTCACGCGGCTTTCTGCCGGGCTGCCTCGCAGCGGCTCAGCGGACAGACTGTAGCACCGCGCACCTCAGTGGCCGTGCGCGAGATCGAGGTCGGACCCCGGCCCGTGAGCGTGGGCGTGCTTGTGGGCGGTAGAGGCGTGCCGGTGCGTGTGCTCGTGGATGAGGTTGACCGAGAGCAGCAGCTCACGCTGCGCGAGCACCTCTTCGGGAGTCCCGTCGGTGACGATGGTGTGGTCCTCCGAGAGCACCACGATGCGGTCGGCCGACTCCGCCGCGGCGGAGAGGTCGTGGGTCGCCATGACGACCGTGCGCCCCTCCTGCTTCCACTCCTCGAGCACATCGAGCAGCCAGACCTGGCTGCGCGGGTCGAGCGCGTTGGTGGGCTCGTCGAGCAGGAGGACGTGCGGCTGCATGGTGAGCACCGAGGCGATGGCGACGCGCTTCTTCTCGCCGCCGCTGAGCGTGTACGGCGGCCGGTCGAGCACCTGTTCGATACGCAGCTGCTGCGCGGCCTCGCGCACGCGGCGCTCGACCTCCTCGCGCGCCAGGCCGAGCTGCAGCGGGCCGAAGGCCAGCTCGTCGTAGGCGTCGGAGCAGAAGAGCTGGACGTCGGCCTCCTGAAAGACGAAGCCGACGCGCGAGCGGAAGTCCCGGCGGTACGCCGGGTCCTCGAGCGCGTCCGCGGTGAGCGGCGCGCCGAACGCGCTGATCGCGCCGCTCGTGGGGAAGACGAGCCCGTCGAGCATCTTCAGCAGGGTGGACTTGCCGGACCCGTTGGCGCCCACGATGGCGACGTGCTGGCCGCTCAGGATGGTCAGGTCGATCGCCGCGAGCGCCGGCGCCCCCGCCCGGTACTCGTGACGCACCCCTTCGAGCACGAAATCGGCGGTCATGCCGGCAGTCCTGCGGTCATCGCGGCCCGACCACGCGGTCGACGTAGAGGATCGCCGCGCAGAGCGCGACGCTGGCCACCGACCATGCCCAGTCGCGCGGGCGCAGGCGCAGCCTCACCAGTGACGGCATCGCGCCGGTGAACCCGCGCGAGAGCATGGCGTCGTAGACGTCGTCGGCGGTCTTCATCGACTTGCGCACCACGAAGGCCATGCGCTCCGTCACCCAGGCGCGGTCGGCGCGGGCGCTGCCGCGCGTGAGGGTGCGGCTTTCGCGGGCCAGGTGGATCTGCTCCACCGTGCGCAGCAGCGTGAGGATCTGTTTGTGCGTCATCGCCAGCGTGGCGACCACCACGTCGGGCAGGCGCATCGCGCTGAGCGCTTTGAGCAGGTCGCTCCAACGCATCGTCCAGATGACGAGCAGGGCAAAGCCGGCCGCGGCGACGACGCGCGTCACCAGCGTCGCCGCGCCCATGAGTCCCGGCTCGGTCAGCGAGAACGGTCCCAGCGGGACGACCACAGGCCCCGGCGTGAAGATCTGCAT
>Ga0209386_1000974_pt1 | contig 12693 bp, 14 predicted proteins | sample NGEPertwo_FD_184510 | JGI IMG/M metagenome (GOLD analysis project Ga0209386, IMG submission 184510) | Arctic peat soil microbial communities from the Barrow Environmental Observatory site, Barrow, Alaska, USA - NGEE Permafrost154B-two... | ecosystem: Environmental > Terrestrial > Soil > Wetlands... | reverse complement strand
CGGGACGATGGATGAGGTGAGATCGTATGTCCGCTTGGACCTACCGTTCGTCTAACGGCAAGGCCGCCCCAAAGATTGTTCCACCTCGTCTTCGAATCCCATGATGGGGCCTTGGTGCCGATTCCGAAGAGAAGCACGAGCCCGCGAGCGGCATCGACACTGAATTGGTGGATAGTCTGAAAGCGCTTGACCCCGAACGGCCGATTAGAGAAGCGGACATAACAGCGTGAAGAGAAGCGGCCGAATCTCGACCGGCCTCGAGGCTACTGACAAACCCTCGGCACTGGCTAAATCATTGAAGGCTTTGAGAGCTGCCTGACGCTTAACCGCGACGGGGCAAGCGCGTATGCGCCGTCGCCGAGCATGTACTGCGCAATGCAGAGAACGAAAAGGTACAGGGGGTACTCCCAGCCACCGTTCTCGGCGGCAAAGCGCCAGCCATTTCCTGAATGAGCCCAAGGCGAGCCCGCGCTCAGCCTGCGTCGGGCTTGGGTAGAAGGGGCGCCCACCCCTCCCTTCCTTCTTTGAGCTCGCGCAAGCAGGCGATGACGGACTGCACCTTCAGGAAGTCATCAAGTGTCTCGCGTGAAGGCATGTCATCCTTCGCCAAAACTCCAATGAGATAGCCGCGATGATCGCGTAGCGAAGCAAGCGCCGCGTCTATGGTCTTCTCATCGGCCATGGCTCACCTCATGCAGCTATGTGCTTCGGCATCGACGGCAGCTCCGGAAGGACCACCGCTCCTCGAAACTCTCGCCAAGGCGGGGGGAAGCAATGCCTCGGTTCAGTCGGCCGTATCGCGACCGTGGACTTCGGCGGGTGGGGCGGTCGCCTCCACAGCCGTGAAGGGTTCGATGATTGTGTATTGATGCATCGCTCCCGCTGGCACCAGCCACGAGTCTCCCGCCTTAAGGTTCAGCGTTTGTCCTTCCAAATCCAGCCTTGCGCTGCCCGAGATCACGTAGCCCACCGTTTCGTACTCCCGAGCTGTGGGAGCTTTGAGCTTGCCCCCTGGTTCGTCGACCCAGAGGCGCATCGAAACGCGTTTACCGGCGACGAGATACTTCTGGCCCATTTCTCCCTTGGGAGAGGAGCCAGCCTCAACTTTCTTGATCGTTGAATCCGGCATGGTTCACCTCCGTGCTCGCCCAACCGCCGTAATCAGCGTGTGAGTTTGTTCCACCCGGCGCGTATCGCCTCCGTGAAATCATGTAGCCTATCGGCAGCCACATCCCAATTCACTATCTGCCGAGGTGCGGCGCCAGTTGGGCCCTCCGCTGTTGCCAATGAATCGGCAATGAAGACTACCACGACAAGGAGCAGGACCCCGAAGATCACACCCAACAAAAAGCGCATGTGAGCCACCAACTCATCAAGCGTAAAGCCAACCACATTGCAGTGCGGACTGAACTGGCCTTAGCCGCGGCGTTTAAACAGGCCGAATAAGAAACCGAGGCCGAGTGCAGTCGCGACCGCGGCGAGGGGGCTACGCCGAATTACCTCTCCTGTCTCTTGAACAGCATCCTTCGCAAAGTCCTGGGCGTGCTGGTTCTGCCGGTCGGCGGTCTTGTCAAGGATGGTATCCAGGTTTTCGACGTTTACCTTCAGCCTTTTGAGATCGGAGGCCAGGGCCTCCTCCAACTGGCTGGCGCCTTTTTTCGGCCTGGCCAGATTCTCCATATTCGTCATATCGGAATCCTCGACAAAGGCATTTCCAGAGATAACCATTTTGGAGGGAGGGGTCGTTCCCTAGAAGGCCCAGAACATGTGCACAGCTGCTTCGTGGGTGTAGGCTCTGGTTGGCGCATTTCCGATGCGGCCTCGTACGGGACGCGCTCCAGACACTCATTGCCCTAGCCGCCGATGGGGTCACCAATTTCGACGCAAAGGCGGATGCGGGCTGGGTGTGCATCATTGTACATTTTTTGCTAGCGGGATCGAAAGCAGCCTAGATCCGCGAAAGCGGGGGCGGCGAAGGCGACGATCAGAGCAGCTGCTACTAGATACTTTTTCATGGGATGCTCCTTCCGAGGCCGGGCGTCGCTCTCGGCGCACCGATCCCGGGCCGATCATCGACCATAAATCGGGCCGGGCGCCCTAGCGGCGGTCAAGAGGGTCAACCGCGACTAAGACCCGGCTAGGGGTCGAGCAATCCCCAAGCTTCGACCTTGGCAAATTCGCCCTCGATGAGTCGCGTGCCGATGTCGCGCCGATAACGCGCATTGGGGACGACGACCTTTTCAGCCAACGCGTTTGCGGCATCTCGCGCGGCCTCCACGGTCTCTCCCGTGCCGGTTACAACGAGCGTATATCCACTTGCCCCGCTGGTGACTAACACGCCGCCTTGCAGGCCGACCTCTCCGTAATGCAAATTTCTCCGCTCTGCCGGGGAGAGATCGCCTTCAAACAGGATCGGTAATCCGATCGGCTCCGTCATATGCTCCCGGGAATAAGGAAATGGCGGTGTGGTGACGACGATGCCTACGGCGAAGCCGGGTTCGGTCTCAAACCGACTGACTGAGCGCTCAATCATAGATTTGAACAAGTCCGCCCACGAGGTCCGCTGCAGCGGATCGAGGATGGCGTAGCCGGGATAGCCGAACCGGCACGTGAACTCGAGCGGCCAGATGCCTCGGTCGTTGACGATCGTGTTGAGGTTGATATAGCCGCAATAGCCGTTCTCTTTGAGGAGATGCCTCATCTTGGCAAGCGTGCGATCGAAGAAGCGCTTGGTGCGCGAATAGGTGACGACAGTCCCCATCTCCCCGGTGAGCTCGCCCAGGTCGCCCGGAAAGAAGCGCTTGTGCTCCCAATCAAGGCAAGCGGGCTCAAGAAAGTCAGCGCCGTTGAAGTAGGCACCGACTCCCATCTCCACTCCTTCGACGAAGTCCATCAAGATGAAGCTTGAGGCGGCGAATTTTTCGTCGGCGGCGAGCATCGCCCGCACATCGTCACCAGTGCGGTGGCGGCCGACAAAAGTCGACGCGTTAGGACCATTGGACTTCAGAACGTAGCGAGCGGGACGCTGATCGATGAACCGGCTCGTCTCCTCAACGTCCGAAAACTCGAAGACGGGGGCCGTCGATAGACCGAGATCGGCGAGAATCCGCTGGGCGTAAGCGCGATCGTTTTCGAGGCGAGCGCCGTAGGCGCTGCTGCCAATGACGTTGAACCCATCGCATCTTAGACGATCCTGGACTTCCCCGCGGCCGGCGCCGACATTCTCGAAAAGAATGCATCCATCATCGCCGGCGGCGCGCACCCACTCCAACTCGGATTCCCAATCCGCCACGCGGTCTATGAGTCCGGCGAGCGTAGCCTGGCAAAGGGAATGACCAATGAAGACTTTTACTTCGTGTCCATCCTCGGCAAGCCGCAGATAAAGAGCTCCGAGATCGGCGGCGTCGCCGACCCCCAGGAAGCGCATCTTTCCGAGGTCCTTCAGGGTCTACGCCGCCTCGCTCTGCTGCAAGTCCAACGCGAAATGCCGGCGATAGCGCTCAAAGCAACGAGCGCCGTGCCACAACCGCAGCACTGCCCCTTCGCCGATCGCATCGGCGCAGCGCGGGTTCCCGCTAACGAGCGAGCGCAGGACTTCACGGTTCCAGCACTCCGAGTGTTTGATGTCTAAAACGGCATGCAGCGTGAAATAGATGCGCTTCTTCGCCGGTATGCCAAGGCGCTTCAGGCCCGCATCGATAAAGCCCGCTCGTGTGGGCGCGGTCATCTCGATCACGCCTAGCGCGCCGATGGATTGAAAGCTGTAGCGGCGGCTGCGCGCCAACCCAAGCATCGCGTTGCCAAGCGCAAGGGATTCAGCCTCCACGCGCCCAGGCTCCGCATCGATATCGAGATAGGTCGCGAGCCTCTCGAGCAGCGGGCCATGCATGGCCTTGTCCCTGCCGCGGCCCATCTCGTCCCAGTAGTTTCGCGCCATCTCCAGTTTGGCGGTCACGGGCATCTTCACCTGGGTAAGGGCCAGGAGGTCATCGAAGCCCGCCTCTCCCGCAACTTCCTGCGTCAAGAACCACAGCATGTCCTCGCGGGTCGCGGCCTCGCCCAGCCACGGAAAGAGCGGATCGCCCTGACCGGGACCCGTTTCCTTGAGCTCCTCGAACCAATCTATGAAGCCATCGACGTCGCTCGGGATGTTCTCAACCAGCGGGCTTATCTCCTGCCGCACGGCTTCAATGTATTCTCCTTCGGCGCGCGTCACCGAGGCGAGCTCATCAAGGTCCTCGCGCCACGTCTCTCCCGGAAATCCGGGCTGGAGCTGCCGGCCGTTGTATTTCGCCAGCTCTGTCTGAAAGCGTACGAACGCGGGACCCTGAAGCTGACCGGCATTCTCGGTCCATGAGAGGTCACGGGAAGTCACTGTACTTATCCTCGTTTTATGGCGGTGAGGCCGACGGCGGCGATTCGATCGGCATTCGCGTAAGCGTGCCTATCGAGTTCCTCGCCGAAGACGTCGGGGTCGATTTCCTCATAACTGTATTGCCGGGCATAGAGTTGCAGCAGGGGGAGCAAAGATTCGAAAAAGGGATCGGTCCCGTCAATGATGGGGGTGCCGCTATACAGAATAAGGCGGCCGCCGGGTGCCAGCCGAGCCAAGCTCTGTTCGGCGATACGCAGGGCAAGGGAGATGCCAAGCTCGCCCCCACCGTGCCGATAGAGCCGCCGGTCTTCATCAACGAGATAGGGTGGATTCGCCACGATGATGTCTGTGTCGCCTTCGATTCCACCGAGGACATCGCTGAGAACTGTCTTCGCGGATGGCAGATCGTTGATAACCGCGTTGATCGCACTGAAAGCCAGGGCCTTAGGACTGATATCCGCAAGGATGAGTTCGCTCAGCCCGGCCAGCAAACGGGCCGCGAATATCCCTCCAGCGCCGCTGCCGCAGCCGATGTCGATAATCCTGAGCGGTCCGCTTGCAGCTAAGTCGGCAAGTGACGTGCGCAGCATGCGCACAAATCGGTAGGTGTCGGGACCGAAAAAGACCGCGTCCTGTTCGGCGGTGGGAAAGGCCGAATGCACGAACAGCAGGTCGCCGATCGTGGCGAACCGCACCCTCGATTTGAACCGGCCGGTCGCTCTTTCTAAAGCCTCGGCCTTCTCGAGGAGATCGAAAATGATCGGGTCCAACGCCTCACGCTGGAACGGCCGGTTCCACCCGAAAATCGATTCCAGCGTGGTCGGGCCCGCGAGCCGATCGAGGACGCGGCGGTGCGTCGTGGAAGTGATCGCCACGAACCGAAATCCGTGCGACTGAAGCGTCCTGCCCAGGGCAATCAGAGCAAGGCTCTTTGCATCCATGCCATCAAACTAACCCGTGCCCGGTTGAAGCACCTAGGTTTCTCTGAGGAAAAGCCCGTCGGACGCGGGTCCGACGCACGCGCCTGTATGTTCCACACTAGTGCCTTCAAGAACATTCGGCGCCGGCCAATTGGCGCCATCGAGCGCCGACGCCCTTAGCCCGTCTGTGTCAAAAGACATATGGCGAAGTTTTTGGCGTTCACTCCCTCGCTCCTTGCTCGCGGTCGTGAGGTACCCTCCGCAGGAACTTTGTCTCGATCTGCCCGTTTCTCGGCGAGACACTCAAACTGAAAAGGACTTGCCATGGGGCAGTGGCATCGAGAAGCGAAGGTGTTCGCGTTCCTGAGCGGTCGGTCGAGAGCTCCGCAGCCGCGGTGGAGTGGGCTGCAATTGTCGGCGGCGCGCTAGCCGCTGTCGGCGTCTCAATCATTCTCTTCACGCTCGGATCCGGCCTTAGCCTTGCGACAGTTTCGCCGTGGTCCTTTTCGAATCCGTCCCCCACCACATTCGGCATGGTCGCCGCCATTTGGTTGATCATCACGCAGTGGCTGGCTTCGGCTCTCGGCGGCTATCTGACGGGTCGTCTCCGCACGAAGTGGGTTGGAATCAGAACCGACGAGGTATTCTTCCGGGATACTGCTCACGGATTCCTTGCGTGGGCTCTCGCGACGGTTCTTGTGGCTGCGTTTTTTGGACTCGCGGCAGCAGCGGTAACCGCAGTTCCCGAGTCGGCGCCAAACGTATCGGCGGAGGCCCGCCGAAGAGGCCCGCCGGGCTGCAGCCGCTTTCTCGTTTTTTACTGCTCTCTCGCTACTTATTGGAGCGTTCATCGGAAGCGTCGCCGGCGCCCTCGGCGGTTATCATCGGGATGAAGTTTGAGGGCAGCCCGCCACAAAACGAGACTAAACCTAAGCGGTGCCGCGTTGCCATGTTTGGGGCATTCCTTACGGCAGCACTTCAATGCCCACGTGTGAACGTTTGGCGCCGCCGGGATTATATTTGCGGCACCTCTGGTTTAGAACCAGCGTCCCCGGCCGTACCAACTGCCTGTGGAACGCTTTCCGTTTGCACTGCGCCAGTCGCCCGCGGGCTCTGCCTGATAGCGTGTCGGTTGGTCGGCCCCGTGTCGTGGGCGCCCTCAAGGCATGACACCAAATACGCCATAGCCAACAATGAGGGAGAGGGTGATTAGTGCTTGCATGGCTCCGGCGGATCATCGTCTCGCTTGGCATTGGCGGAGCCAGTTATGCCATTATGCTCGCCATCATGGTGCTCTCGGTCGTCTACGACCTACAACTTGAACCCGTAATCAAATGCTTTTGGGTGCCGATCCCAAGGAAGACTACAAGGACAAGGTTGCCGAGGTTGGGCTGCGCTAGTACCCGAGCTCCTCGGCGCGACCTCCAGCGCAGAACACCTTTTGCTGCGGGCATGGGAGCCACCATTACCTCTGGTGTCAGCAAAAGGCTTAGGTGCGAGACTCGGTAAGTTTCGACATGCCGGGCAACGAATTATCTTAGGAGTGGGTATGACGGATGTTTATGACGTCGTCATTGTGGGCGGCGGTGCGGCAGGTCTTAGCGCTGCGATCGTGCTCGGGCGATGCCGTCGCCGCGTATTTCTGTGCGACGTGGGGCAACCTCGAAATCAGGCGTCGCGAGCTGTACACTGCTTGCTTGGCCACGAAGGCACGCCCCCGAGTGACCTGTTAGCCAGGGGTAGGTCTGAACTCGAATGGTACACGACCATCACGTCGCGCACGGACCGGGTAACTGAAATAACCCCGTCCGGGAATCAATTCTCAGTTGCGTGCGCGGATGGCTTTACTTTGAGCGCGCGCAAGGTGCTGCTCACCACGGGCCTGACAGATGAAGTACCGCGACTTGAAGGTATCGAGCGGCTGTATGGTCGGAGCGTTCACCATTGCCCTTATTGCGATGGTTTCGAACACCGGGACCAACCTCTCGCGGTTTATGGGGCAGGTGATAAAGGCGCCGGTTTAGCGCTCATGATGAAGCAGTGGTCATCGGACGTGCTCCTCTGCACCGATGGCTCATCACCGGTCTCGCCAAGCATGCGGACACGTCTTCAACAACACGGGATTACGGTGTGCTCTGAGACGATTGCAAGGTTGGAGGGGACGGACGACGGCGCTTTACAAACGATCCACCTGCAAAGCGGTAAGGCGCTAAAGCGCGCGGCGATCTTCTTTACAACGGGTTGCCGTCAACGCTCCGAGCTTTCGGCCTCATTGGGCTGCGCCCGCGATGAAAAGGGCGGCATCGTTACCGACCCCGTCACCGAGGAAAGTAGCGTTCGCGGCGTCTACGTAGCCGGAGACGCGTCTCGTGATGTTTTGCTCGTGGCCGTCGCCATCGCGGAGGGCGCCAAGGCGGGGGTGGCGATTAATCGAGCGTTGTTGCAGGATGACGGGCTAGGCTAACTCCTACCGGAACCGAGCAAGTAAGCTGACCGATCCCCGGTCCACACAAGAACCAACTTCCGCTCAATGACGAGGTGGTGAGCTTCCGTTAGCGGTTCTGCATACTTTCCTGAGGGCAAGGCGGAGGAAACCAGTTATTGAGCAGTCTCAGCGCCCGCTTCCTCATGTCTGGTTCTGGCACGAAGCGGACGTGCTGCGCACCAGGTGGCATGTCTGGTTTGTGGGGAGGAGCCGACTTTCGACCGCGCGGGTTCCAGCGCGACCTGCCTACCGTTCCTGCGCGCCGCCAACTGCTACGGCCGATGTCCGTTATGGCTGGCCGCGTCAATTCTCGCTGGTTGCAGGGCCATCGCAAACACCGATACCGACCTAAAGAGCCGCATAGTCAAGGTGCAAACAACGCTGGTTGCGGGTCCGGGATTTGAACCTACACATCGACTGCGAAATAGGACGAGTAGCGGCGTCATCCTTGCCAATCAGTCACACATTAGTTGATCAAGGATTTGTTGGTATCTGCGAACCGCACCGATCGTGGCGCCCTTGTTGTAATGCTTCTCGACGGTGCGTTGGTCAGTGTGCTGGAGGAGCCCTGACGCAATCCCCATGCGGTCGCCAGCGGCGGTCGCCACGGTGTAGACGGCGCAGTCCCGAAAGAGGTGAGGGTTGACCGCGACGCCAAGTTCTCGGCGCGTGGTTTCGGTGATGATGTGGCCCACATAGGTGTAGGCAAGTGGTCCACCCTTGATGGAGGCCCAGAAGGCATCGTCGGGATCACGGAACAGAGTGCGCCAATGTTTGAGCCAGCGGTCGATATGTGAGGTGAGGATTTCGGGAACCGGCCGTTCGTCGGGACGCCCGGTTTTGGTCTCGGCTGCCTCAAGTATGATCCACCACGTATCACCGATCCGGCGTAATTGGCGCCCGACATGCAACTCTGCGAGATTGCGCAGCCGAATCGGGCAAAGCGAGAGAAGTGCAATCATGAGGCCGTCGCGCACCAGCCGGGCGCGTGCAAGCTCTGTGAGATGGGTGCTTGTTTCGCCGCGCCTGATCAGCTCGAGCCCAAGCGCCAGCAGCCGCCCAGACAAAACGATGCGGTGATATTTGGGCCGCGGCCGCACCTCATTGCGGAGATCGCCCTCAATCTCCCCCAGCCATACAAGGTCGCGCCCTGGTGCGAAGATCGTGGCGATTCGCCTAATCTTCCCGATATAGCTTGCGCGTGTGACCGAACCGACACGATGGTAAAGGTCATGGACGAAGGCGTCGATGAACTCCGGCGTCACATGGCCGGCGGGCTCAGCATTCTTGTCGAAGATGCCATTTCGGCTGCAGAAGTCGAGTAGGTAGCCGTAGGATCGTCTCAGGCTCGTCCGCGTCGACGGCTTCATGCCGGCGGCGGCACCACCAGGCCTCAAACGCTGCGCTGCGACGCAAGCCCGTTCCCACGCCTCGCGGTCAGCGGTCGGCCAGTCGCACAAAGGACAGGCTCGCACTTTCTCAGACATGGGTCTTCTTCTTGGGCGAAGCTTGGGACGGCTCACCGCGCTCCAGGCCGGTGACCATTTCGCCGAACAGGCGCGTGGCCTCGAGCGTCTCTAACCCGATATAAAAGTTGCGGGTGGTCGTGATGCTGCGATGGCCGAGCACGCGGCGGACGAGCTCATAGTTGCCGGGATCCGCCTTGAGCATGATGTAGGCGGCGGCATGCCTGAACTGATGTGGGGTGACTTCTAGCCCGAGCTCTTTCCAGAGCCGCTTTGAAATCTGGTCCGACAGGACGTTTGGCCGTTTGTGCTCCTGACGGGCCCCGGCGAAGAGCCAGTCATGGTTGAAGCCCTGCATCAAGTTCGGCCGGTGCTGATGAATGTATTCATCGATCATGGCGCTCGTGTTCGCGTCGAATGCGAACTCCAGGGGCACCCCGTTCTTCACGTCGTAGTCGGGGAAGACGAGCATGTAAGGCGCCCCCAGGCCTCCTGGCCTAACCAGATTGATGCCAATGAGGATCGAGGACAGGTTCTGCATGCGGACCGGGGCCCGAATCAGAATGAGGATGGCGATCGCGAGCTGCGCCGTGACGGCGGCTCTGTAGGGTTTCGTCTTGGCGTTGATCCGGGCCTCGGCCATAAGCTTTTGAGGAAGCCGCACAACCTCCCGCCATACGTCGCTCTGGGCAATTTGGCGTATCAGCCTGCGGTTCTTCTCGGTAAGACCGGTAGACCGGTACTGTTCGAGGGCGATTCTGATCTCGTCCAGCCGCTCAATCTCTACCTCGGAGAGGGCCTCGCTGCGGGCCAGCGCCAGCAGCTTGGAGGCAAGGTCGATCGTGTAGAGCGTGGGTTTCTCTCCGTTCTTCTCCCAGTAGTGCTCCATGAGGATCTCGACGCGATCAGGGCGGAGAAGGTCGCGGAGGAATTTGAGCTCCTCGAGCGAAGCGCCGGCCGCGACGGCGGCTCTGACCGCGGCGATCAGCTCCCGCCGGCGTGTGTCGATGGTGGATTGCTTACACGGCCGGAAGATTCTGCCGCTAACAGTTTTGTGGCGCTTTCTGATGCGCTCACAATAGGCATCGATGTCATCCCGCAGTCCTTGCGGAAAATCCTCCCAGGCAGGCCCGGTGAAGCGTTTCGCGTAGGGCGGCTCGGCGAGCTCGATCTTCGGCCATCCAGCAATCCGGGTTGCGCAGGCGTTCCAGTATCGGACAAGAACCCTGTGCTGGGAGCGTTTCACCTTCCCGAAGCTCGTTTCTCTCCGATAGGCTTGGAAGGCCTCGACATGGCTGTCGCGGACATAGTCAGGTTGAATGCCCTGGGCAGACAGGAAGCGGAAGAACGGCGACAGCATGTCCCGGAGATAGCAGTCCTCGACCTGCTGCGAGAGCGACCGGTAACAAGGGTCCATGGGCGCTTTGCGCCCAGAGTCGGGCATCTGTCTGTTGAACCAGAGAAGCGCCGTCCTCGCATTGGCTCGGTGATTGATGAAGGTCTTGGGCTTCACCCCCAGTCTGGCCGGGTGCAGTTCCTTTATCGCCGGGCCGATCGCCGCGATCCGGGTCGGGATCAGGGAGAGCGGCCGATCGAGGTACCCTCCCATCTGGCGCAGCGAGGTCGGCCAATGCCGCTTCTGGGCAGGCGAAAGCTCATCAGCCTTCTCGATCGCTGCCATGACGTCGGCGAAGGAGGGTTCGCCAATCAGCGTCCCCACGATTTTTGATGGCCGGTCGATCACGTTCATTAGGAGGACCTCAAGTTTCCTGTCGTTGCCTTAGGATGGATGGACTTGCACATTATTACCATTTAGGAAGACGTACAAGTAATATCATTCACCAATACAGATATACATTTTCCTAATCTGAGTTATTCCCGGGTGTTTTGGTTAGACGTTGTTGCTTGATGTTGGATAATGGTGCGGGATCCTCTTGAGGAGAGATCCAGTCGTTTGCATACTCACTTGTTGAACTGAAGCGGCGCTGAGCGGCCCAGAAATCGAGATCGGACTTGCGGTAAAGGATTTTGCGTTTGCCGAAGCGTAAAAACTTCGGGCCGCCGCCATAGACGCGCAGCTTGTCGAGATAGCTTTTGCTGACGCGCAGGTATGCCGCCGCCTCCTTAGGGGTGAGGAAGCGCTCATCCCCTTCATCGTAAGACTGAGATGGCAGCTGCGGATCAATTTGGAGTGTGTTCGACATCAGTGAACTCCCTTGCCTATGCATGCACGGGTTGTCCCTGATGTCCGGCCTGGAATCGCCGGGCCGATTTTATGTTTCTGAGTCGCCTTCTTTGCGCACGCCGCCGACCATCACCGGCCCCTTGCGAAGGGCTTCCTTAAGATACCTCTTAGCCTTCGGTCCTTGGCTGAGCATCTTGGAGCGGAGCTCGAGTCGCTTGCGATCGCGATTGTCGCTGCTCTGCTGAAGCAGTTCATCGCGCCAGTTTGTCACCGTATTTGGAGTGATGAGACCTTTTGAGATCCGAGGCCACCCATCCGTGTGCCGCGCAACGCGCGCCGCAGCCTCATCCTTAGACAAATTAAGCTTCATCAGAGCATCCATGCAGGCGGCGGCGTGGAGTTTCGTCTCGCGGGCGGCGTGCGATCGAGACCACTTCCGCTCAGGCATTCGGCCGGGCTTAAGCTTCGGATCGAAAAGCTCGGGCAAGACTCCGCTGGCCACGCTCTCCAGCGCCGCCATCAAATCGATCAGCGGCTTTAAGGCTTGGCCCGAAAGGCCGCGAGCATGCAGAAACGAATAACACGCGTGAAGGGCGTGATGAGTACCGGACCGGCCGAAATCCTCTTCGGACTGCAGTAGCTCGGCCGCGTGCTCCATTTCCTCAAACACGACCTGCTCGGCCCGCGCTAGGTCCGCTTCTGGATCGTGACGCGGAAATTTTGAGGGTGGCAATTTGCAAGTTGATTTCATCTGACTCTAGCCGTGCGATTCGGAATCGCCGACCATTGTCGCCTTCAAGGCAAAGAATGCAATTCGGTAAAGGTCGTCGCTGGAAATGAAGGGTGCCGCAGTAGACCGGCTGTCGTGTGATACCAGCGGTTAGGCCGTCTGCTCAACAATTCCCCCCGCCGCATTGAATAGTAAAAACCGTGGCCAGCTCATGTGATTCGCGCCGGCCAATACAGCGGCTAGAGCCCGCAGCACGAAAAAGATATTGGCCGAGCCTGATCCTGGCTTCGGTGAGATGCACGTAGTGTCCGTAACGAAGCAGCAATCGGTAGCCGATTTCCCGACCAATCCAGAATCCGACATTCTCGCCGAGAATCGCCCCCGCCTCAGCAGCGACAATCACGAGCCAGATATTTAGATGATGTGTTGTGCCTGCGTACACTGCTGCGGCGATCAAAGTCGCTTCGCCAAGCAGCGGGAGCCCCATGCTCTCCAGAGCGATGATGCCACCTACCATCCAGCGGTGATGACC
>Ga0209386_1000973_pt1 | contig 12698 bp, 14 predicted proteins | sample NGEPertwo_FD_184510 | JGI IMG/M metagenome (GOLD analysis project Ga0209386, IMG submission 184510) | Arctic peat soil microbial communities from the Barrow Environmental Observatory site, Barrow, Alaska, USA - NGEE Permafrost154B-two... | ecosystem: Environmental > Terrestrial > Soil > Wetlands... | reverse complement strand
CAAAAGCTTCAAGCCTTGTGTCACAGGAACATCTTCTAAAAGGAGACGGGCCAATTATCATGTACAGACAAATTCGGGAAGAATTAAAGAACAAATAAGATTCGGACGGTTTGGAGGACTATATTATTAAATCCGATTTGAATGAATTTATCTTTAGAAAAGATGGAATAGTATGATAAAAGTCTCTCAGCACGCACCTTAAAAGAGATACAGTTTCCACTGTATCTCTTTTTTTAAATGTTTTAATATTAGTCTAAAACCTTGAAATCTTCTTTGCTTGCAAAACATACTGGACAAACCCATTCGTCTGAAAGAGACTCAAAAGGTGTTCCAGGTACGACGCCACTGTCAGGATCTCCTAATTCCGGGTCGTATATGTATCCGCATAAAGTACATTCGTATTTTTTCATAAAATCCCTCCTCAAATAGACATTTACTGTTAAAATAACTTATTTTTTAATATTGTATCACTTTATACCTGACAATGCTATGAAATTTATAAGGAATTGCCAGTTTAATCATAGTATAGTAATATAAAATTGTTGCATGTAATACTTGTCAGCATCTCAGGGCTAAAGCTGGGGAATTCTTGCAGAAATTTGTGAAGCGGCGATTATCAAGTGTATAGGCTGATACATATTCGGAAATGGATATCTTGACAAGAAACGTTTGTTTTCGGTTTGTTATAAGAATCAATTCCGACTGAGTAGCCGGAAATAAATTATTCGTAATATTTATAGTTTGAAAGGAGAATTATTCATGAGTGCAAAAAAGTTTGAACGACAAGAACTGAAAAAATCCTTAAGTACAAAGGACGTTCTTGCATTGGCATTCGGCACAATGATTGGCTGGGGCTGGATCATGCTTGCTGGTAAGTGGGTAGAATTAGCTGGTGTCTGGGGGCTTGCTTGCTTTTGCAATCGGTGGTGTAATGTGTATATTTGTAGGTTTATGCTATGCAGAGCTTACGCCAATGCTGCCACTTGCCGGTGGGGAACTTGTATTTTCTTACAGGGGGCTTGGCTATAACGCCAGCTTTATAACAGGATGGTTTATCAGTCTCGCTTGCAATGGCAGTAGGCGGCGTTTGCTTTCTGATTGGATCTGTTGTTACAGGCAGCACTGAAAACATGATTCCTACATTCCAGGGCACTTCCGGCATTATCTCTGTATTGCTTATGGTACCTGCAATGTATGTAGGGTTTGACGTAATCCCTCAGGCTGCAGAAGAAATGAATATACCGCTTAATAAAATAGCTAAAGTCCTTATTTTTTCAATATGCCTGGCTGGGGTTTGGTATATGCTGATGATTTTAAGCATTTCTTTGGCAGCACCAGAAGAGGTCAGAAATGCCGCTGGAATACCAGTAGCTGAATCTTTTGCCTACACAATGGGTCAGCCAATAATTGGTAAGCTTATGATTCTTGCCGCAATGTGCGGTATCTTGACAAGCTGGAACGGATTTATCATTGGAACGACAAGAGTATTGTTCGCAATGGGTCGCGCAAAAATGATTCCTACTATGTTTGCCCGGGTTCATCCTAAGCATGGAACTCCTACTGCAGCAATCCTGCTGGTTGGATTTTTTACAATAATAACACCAGTTTTAGGGCGTGCAGCTCTGGTTTGGTTCGTTGATGCAGCTGCTTTTGGGACTGTTGTAGCTTATTTCATGGTAGCCTTCTCATTTATTGCATTGAAAAAGAAGGAGCCTGACCTGGAAAGACCTTACAAAGCACCGGGTGGATACGTTACAGGGATAATGGCAGTATTGGTATCGGGATTTTTCCTGTATTTATATTTACCAATCGGACCTGGAGCGCTTGTTAAAGAAGAGTGGATCCTTTGCGGTGTCTGGGGTATATTAGGAGTTGTATTCTACATCATAGCTCAGCTAAGATATGGCAAACTTCCTAAGGAAGAAATGGATTACCTGATGTTTGGAGAAAAATACAGCAGATTTCCCATCCCTAGTGGATTAACAAAAAGACAAGATTAAAAGTGATTTTTAATAATAAACGGTTAATTTAAACCATTTCTAATATTAATTTAGTACACAAAGAGGAATTGCAGGGTGCACAGCATTGTGAACACTGCAATTTTTCTTTATTTTATGATATAATAAAGAAAATGTTTGCGTTTGTTTTAATGCTGCTGATTTATGTCAATTAATAAATATGCATGTATATTAATGTAAAATGGAACAATGTGGGGGTAATAAAATGGATGGCCAAAAAAGATTGAAGGATTACGGTATAGCTATAGTAAATGAGGCGGCTACAGTTCATGAAGGCACAGTAAACGGCATGATTGAACCGGCTTTTGTGGAATGCAATTTTGAAGAAGATACGATTACTATTTCGTTCAAAATTTTAAAGTGGGAGACAAATCGAATTGGGATTCTGCATGGAGGTGTTACGGCTGCGACTTTTGACTATGCCATGGGTATTCTTGCCAGATTTTATTCGGAAACGACATTCAGCCCTACTGTGAGCCTTGATATGAAGTATATCAGACCTGTCGAACTTGGAGATACTCTCATAGTAAAGGCAAGAGCAATTTCAAAAGGGAGAAAGGTCATACATTTGACTGCGGAAGGAACCCTTCAATCTAATGGAAAGGTTGCGGCAAGCGGTGCTGCAATATTCCTTGTCACAGAAAAAAGAACTTAAGGAATTTGAAAGAATGTTGTAATAAAGTGTTAATGGAGCTTGTAAAATAAAAATGATATAATTCGAATATCAAGAGAGAGGGGATTTTAATGGAAAAGAAACTATATAGATCTAAGGATAATTAAAATGATAAAGAGTAGTTAAAACCGATCACTGTTATTTAAAAGATTTTTCAAATAACCGCCTTCGATTTTACCCGTAGCAGAGGATGAATTTGTACCCATGATTGTGTTGTAGTATACGATCGAAGCATGGAATTCATCTTTTTTTGTATGTACGATAGCATAAGAAGCTTTATCGGGATCCTTTGGGAAACTAAGGCTTCCGGGGTTCAGCAGGTATATGCCGTCGAATTCGCCGTAAAAGGAATCGTGGGTATGCCCAAAGAGAACCGCCTTGCAGTTCAGTTCCTGTGCTCTGGATAATAGATTTTGTGAAGAGAATTTTACCTTTTCCATGTGTCCGTGAACTAAAAGTATTCCTCCAAATTCTGTTTCCAATATTTTATAGTCATTTGAACTGTGAGACCCGTCCCCATTACCTTTTATACTGATGACAGCAACACCAAGCTCCTGCTCAAGCGCCAAAGCATCACTTTGGAGGTCTCCTAAATGAATCAGGTAATCAATCCCTGTCAGACGTTCATACACCTGCTTAACCTTGTCAATTTTTCCATGAGTGTCACTTATTACAAAAAATTTCAATTAATCACATCCTTATATATTAAACGAAAAGGTGAGCTTAGAGTCTTTAGCACTGAGGTAACTCAGGTTTAAACTGGCTGGAAGCTTTCCTGTAAAATCAAATTTATCAAAGTCAATCAGTATATTGTTTCCATCCACATAAGCAAATGAAACTTTACCAAGCTTGACAGCAGTCTTGAGTAAAGGCCCGTTCATAAGGGCAGCTTTAACCGCAAGTTTTTGCCCCATGCTGCCAAGAGGAGTGGCAATCTCTTTGAAGGTCGAATAAAGTTTATGGCCTGTTTCATCAAAACGTAGTTCCTGAATATTAATTTGGTAATCAACCTCTACGGGTCCAAGCTGTTTTGCATTGAGTGAAGCATTTATTTGTATATAACCATTTACGAAATCAATATTGTAGTTGTTTAATAAATCCCCAGTCTTAGACAGAACCGCAGGTTTGAAATCTCTTGTGAACAAGGAGGCTTTTAGAATCAGCAAACCTTGCTTCACATCCTCTGCTTCAAGACTATTCAACAGAATACACAATTCTTTTTTGTATGTTATTGCATCTACAGCAATTTTTTTTATATTTATCATCAGCTAGCACCTCCTGTAATTATTATATCATTTGATAGCTGTTAAAACAAGATGGTTGCTGGTAAGGTGTTGCAAATAAGGGTAAAATGGTATAAAATAATTATTAGACTTATTTTTGGAGGGACAATGAAAGATCAATATGGAAGAACAATAAATTACATGCGGATATCCGTTACGGATAAATGTAATAACAGATGCAAATACTGTATGCCTCCAGAAGGTGTTGAAGATTTGGGACACAATACAATCTTGAAATACGAGGAGATTGAGAGAATCGTTAAGGCCGCGGCAAGTTTTGGTATTACAAAATACAGGCTTACAGGAGGAGAACCATTAGTCAGAAAAGGTATTGTGAGTTTGATTGAAAAAATGTCTGAAATCCCGGGAGTTGAAGAAATCGGGATGACAACGAACGGAATATTACTGAGCAAATATGCGCAGGAACTGAAAAAAGCAGGACTGAACCGGGTGAATATCAGCCTTGATTCTTTAAGACATTCCAGATATAAGGAAATAACAAGAGGCGGAGATTTAGATGAGGTTATTGCTGGAATCAATGCAGCTGAAGAAGCTGGATTAACACCAATAAAGATAAATGTGGTTGCCATGAAGGGGTTTAATGACGATGAAATGATGGATTTTGTTCAGTTGACCTTCCAGCACGATTACGAGATCAGATTTATTGAATTAATGCCCATCGGAACAGCCTTGGATGATTGTGAATATGGATATATTTCCTGCGAAGAGATTAAGGCGAAGCTGCCTGGAATTAAACCGATTGAACATGGTGATGGTGTTGCGGAATTATTTAAATACCGTCATGCAATCGGCAAAATAGGGTTTATTACACCGATCAGTTCATGCTTTTGCAAGGACTGCAATAAGCTAAGACTGACTTCAGACGGGAAAATAAAAACATGCCTACATTCAGAACAGGAAATAGACCTGCGTGAAGCACTTAATCAAAACACGGATGAAGCATTAGTAGAAATTATTAAAAAGGCAATACTCAGCAAAGAGGAAAGGCATCACCTGGGAGAGGGGAAAGCGCCAATCGCCCGTGATATGAATAGAATTGGCGGATAACATGAAAATGCGAGGGAAAAGAGTGAGCTGAACGAATAACTGAATTCCAAATGAAATGAGTACAACTAATAGCAAAGGGAGAAGCTGATGGAAATACTGACACATGTAGATGAAAATGGCAGACCTAAAATGGTTGATGTGGGAGATAAGGAAGATACGAAAAGAGTAGCTGCTGCAAAAGGGACTGTTTATATGCAAAAACCTACTCTTGATAGAATTATTTCAGGGGGCATAAAAAAAGGAGATGTTTTATCGGTTGCACAGACGGCCGGCATTATGGCTGCAAAAAATACAGCATATAATATCCCCATGTGTCATAACATATTTATTACAGGTGTGGAAATGAATTTTATAATTGATGAAGAGAAATCGGCGATTCATATAGAAGCGATTGCAAGCACAATTGGAAAAACGGGAATCGAGATGGAGTCATTGAGTGCAGTTGCTATGGCGGCACTTACGATTTATGACATGTGTAAGGCGATCGACAGAGGTATGAGAATTACTGATATAAGACTTGCTGCCAAATCTGGCGGTAAATCCGGTGATTTTAGGGAGGAATAGAGATGGCAAAGGTTTTATCAGTCAATACAAGTGAAAAAAAAGGAGTCATAAAGAATTCTGTTTGTGAGGCGAATTTTTTAGAAGGCAAAGGAATTGAAGGGGATGCGCATTGCGGTCTCGACGATATCAAGCAGGTAAGCCTTTTAGCGAACGAAAGCGTGGATAAAATGAGAGCTATGGGTTTAGCATTAACTGCTGGCGCTTTTGCTGAAAACATTACTACTGAAGGAATTGAACTGAAAACTCTTCCAATAGGGACCAGACTTCAGATTGGAGATACAATCCAAGAGGTTTCGAGGATTGGAAAAGAGTGCCACACCGGGTGTGCAATCAAGCAGCAGACAGGCACATGTGTCATGCCGACTGAAGGAATTTTTACAAAAGTCATCAAGGGTGGTGTGGTAAAACCTGGAGATGAAATAATATTCATATAAATGGTTAAATAAAAGTAAATACAGTATACATTGTAAAATGTAATTGGCACAGGTGGATAATTAGGTTATAATAATTGAAATACTAAAAGATGGAGGGTTATATGGCAAAGGTTAAGATTACTGAAACCGTTCTTAGAGATGGGCACCAGTCACTGATTGCAACTAGAATGACAACTGACGAAATGGTGCCAATTTTAGAGACAATGGATAATATTGGATATAATGCATTGGAAATGTGGGGCGGGGCCAGTTATGATGCCTGCTTAAGGTTTTTAGATGAGGATCCATGGGAAAGATTAAGAACTATTCGAAAAAATATCAAAAAAACAAAATTACAAATGCTTTTGCGAGGGCAGAACCTTGTCGGCTATAAACATTATGCGGATGATGTGGTAAACGAATTTGTTGATAAAGCAATCAGTAATGGGATTGATATAATCAGAATTTTTGATGCCTTAAACGATACCAGAAATCTTGAGGCGGCAATTAAAGCTACAAAGAAATTCGGTGGCCATGCACAAGGGGCTATTTCCTATACAATAAGTCCTGTCCATACAAATCAGGTTTTTATTCAGCTTGCAAAAGAAATTGAACAGATGGGAGCAGATTCAATTTGTATAAAGGATATGGCAGGGTTACTCGACCCTTACAACACATATGAACTGGTAAAAGCAATCAAGAAGGAAATTAAAGTGCCTTTAGAATTGCACACTCATGCAACAAGCGGTTTAGGTAGTATGTCCTATATGAAAGCGATTGAAGCTGGGGTGGATATTATTGATACAGCTATTTCACCGTTTGCTGAAGGGACTTCACAACCGCCAACTGAGTCATTTGTTGCGGCACTAAAGGGAACTCAATACGATACAGGCATTGACCTTGAGCTTTTAGACAAGGTTACAGAATACTTTCTTCCAATCAAAGAAAAGTACATTGACAGTGGATTGATGGATCCAAAATTAATGGGTGTTGATATTAACACGTTATTGTATCAGGTTCCCGGAGGAATGCTTTCAAATCTTGTTTCACAGCTAAAACAGGCCAACGCTATGGATAAGTTTGACGAGGTTTTAAAAGAAATTCCAAGGGTAAGAGAAGACCTTGGCTATCCGCCTTTAGTGACGCCTACGAGCCAGATTGTGGGTACACAGGCAGTTCTTAATGTTGTAATGGGTGAAAGATACAAGATGGTCCCCAATGAAGTGAAGATGGTTGTAAAGGGAATGTATGGGAGAACCACAATTCCAATAAAAAAAGAAATTGTCAAGAAAATAATTGGCAATGAAAAACAAATAACGTGCAGACCTGCCGATTTAATCCCTCCAGAAATGGCTAAAATCCGAAAAGAGGCGGCAAAGTATATGGAGCAGGAAGAGGATGCTCTTTCGATGGCCATGCTTCCAAAACCTGCTGTGGATTTCTTTAAAAGCAGGGAACAGAGAAAATATGGGATAGATTTAAGTTTGCTGAATGAAGAGGACTGTGTATATCCTGTATAAATTTATTTTGAATTAAGTCCGAATATAATAAAAAAATAGCGATGCTGGGTTGAAGCCCAACATCGCTTTTTTTATGGATTTGAATATAAAAAAACGGATTCCGCAATTTCTGTGCGAGGTGGCAGAAAATTAATATTGCTAAATTATTGATTGAATGGATGGAAAAAATTTAAACATCCTCAACAATGTAAACTCCTTTATAAGCATTGATGAAGTCTAAAACTTGAGAAGGAGTTGAGGTTTTAGGTATACGCAGGGCCAGATTCAGGCTTATGCCCCCAGAAATCACAGGGTTTAATTTACTGAGGCTTGACTCATATATAATAATATCCATTTCTAATAAATCCTGTTTAAAACATTTGAAATTTGAAAAACTGTCAAATTCAATGTATAAATCCAGCACTCTTGAGTTGGAATAAAAATAAGCTTCGACTTTAGGCAGTAGTGCAAGACTGATAAAAATCAGTACTCCTGCAATAAAGGCTCCTGAATAATATCCAATCCCCAGAGCCAGTCCAAGACAAGCGGAGGCCCAAAGACCAGCAGCTGTTGTAAGTCCTTTAATTTTACTTCTTCCAGTGATAAAAATAGTGCCAACCCCAAGAAAACCGACGCCGGTTATTACCTGAGCACCCATTCTCGCCGGATCCGATGTGCCCATAGACATGATTTCTACGATGTACTGGTTTGTCAGCATGGCGAGGGCTGCTCCCATACATACTAATATATGTGTTCTGAATCCGGCAGGATGTCTGCTTGCGCCTCGCTCCAACCCTATAATACCACCAAATACAGCCGCTAATATTAACCTGAAAGCGGTTGAAAAAAGATTTAAATCATAAAAATAATCTGGTAAAGTAAACATAATATCCCCTCTACAGTTTTTTACGGGTTTGGTTGAAATTATTATACCACAAATTCCCAATTATGTGATAGAATAAAAAATAAATAAAGGGGGTGAATTCATGTTCCGAGAAATCAAAGAGAAGATGAAGCAACTTGAGGCGAGAAAACCTTTCGATAGAGATATTATAGGTGAAATAGAAACGTTAAATGCAGTCGACTGGGCATATTCCTGTTTAAATCTAAATGGAAGCCAGGTTACAAAGGAAACAGTCTCAAGAATTGTCAACGGCCAATTTGTAATTGAAGCAACGGTTGATGAACACTCTTTAATTGAACGGCATGAAGACACAGTAAAGGAATCACTTAACCTTCTCGAAATGGATAATGATTTAACCGAAAATATTCTTAAAAGACTTTGTGGTAAATTTATGCCTGAAGGAGAGTTTGAGTACAGAAGAGGGAATCCTGTGATTTTGACTTTTGGGTTTAACCCGGTTTATTCAAAAGATATACAAGAAGAAATCCGAGAATTATTTAAGTGGCTCTACAGCGATGATGTAAGCCCTGAAATAAACCGAAACGAAATTTTAAAAGCAGCTTATTTGCATAATAGATTTATTGAAATTTACCCCTTTGAAGAATTCACAGAAGAAATGGCTAGCATCGTCATGTATTATTATCTGATGCAAAGGGGATACCCGCCTTTCACAATAAGATTTAGTCAGCAGGAATATTACAATTCAGTTTCCGCTTATTTGAAAAAAAATGATATTGCACCTTTTTATAATTGCCTGGAAAGAAGCATCTATAATAAAATTGATGTGCTGCTGCAAATGACAAGCCCATTATAAGCAGGAGAGAATGGGTTTGTGAAAAAAATAACCCTTGCAGTTGGTGGGTTTAATGAAATTAAGCCTGTGGATAAGTTTTGTAATGTGTAGCAAAGAACTTAAGTAAATTAAATGAGCATACGATTGATGTAAAAATACATTTTTCGGATGCTCCTTATTTTGTTCTTGAATTGTTCGGCATAAACAAGTCGTTTATTAATCCTAATTATTTATCCACAGGTCGCCTGTGGATAACCAAAATTCTAAATGACTGATTGCAAGGATTCTGTGAAAACGAAGCCCAATCTCTCCTGCTTATAATGGGCTTGTTTTTAATTGCTCGGCGACACTTTCAAAAGAGGTGGAGCCCTTTGATTTTTTTGCTTTTATGCAGGCACGGATATTAATTTTTTCATAGATGTCTTCCTCGAAGAGTGGCGAAAATTCTTTGAATTCGCTTAAGGTAAGATCCTCTATAGCTTTTCCGGCATTTACGCAATAAAGAACGATTTTGCCTATTATTTCATGGCAGTCTCTGAAGGCGAGGCCTTTGGAAACCAGATAGTCAGCGGCATCCGTTGCATTCATAAAACCGGTTTTCGCGGCTTTTTCCATGATAGTGGCATTCACTTTTATTGTGGAAATCATTTCTATGAAAATGCTGATTGAATTTTTAAGGGTATCACCTGCATCAAAAATAGGCAGTTTGTCCTCCTGCATATCCTTATTGTATGCCAGGGGGAGCCCCTTCATTATTGTTAATAAAGCGAATAAATCTCCATAAACCCGGCCTGTTTTACCACGAATAAGTTCGGCCATATCCGGATTTTTCTTTTGCGGCATAATGCTGCTGCCGGTGCTGAAGGCATCATCCATTTCAATAAAGTTAAATTCTGTAGAACTCCAAAGAATCAGTTCCTCACAAAATCTGGAAAGATGCATCATCGCGATGGAACAACAGCTTAGAAACTCTATTGCAAAATCACGATCGCTGACTGCATCCATTCCGTTCGGGCAAATATATGCAAAATCAAGTTCCTTTGCCAGGAAATCTCTGTCAGTATCATAGGTGGTTCCCGCAAGTGCTCCAGCACCCAGAGGCATGTAATCAGTACGCTTAAAACAGTCTTCAAAACGTTCTTTATCTCTTTTAAACATCTGGTAATAGGCCAGAAGATGATAAGCAAAGGTTACAGGTTGTGCTCTTTGAAGGTGAGTGTAGCCTGGCATTACTGTGTCCTGATGCTCAACAGCCATACCGTGTAACGTTTCTTTTAATGAATCAAGCAACCCTTCAATCTGAAGGATTTCTTCTTTTAAATAGAGCCTGATATCAACAGCAACCTGATCATTACGACTTCTTGCCGTATGAAGTTTTTTACCGACAGAACCAATTCGCTCTGTCAGAATGCTTTCGATATTCATATGAATATCTTCCTGTGCAATGGAAAATTTTATTTTGCCAGCCTCAATATCCTGTAAAATATTAAGAAGAGCACTCTCGATCTGGAGAGCCTCCTCTTTTGTTAATATATTCTGTTTTGCAAGCATTTTACTGTGAGCGATACTGCCGGCGATATCCTGGCTGTATAATCTTTGATCAAACTCAATCGAAGCATTAAATTCTTCAGCCGACGAATTCGCCGCCTTTGAGAACCTTCCTTTCCAAAGTTTGTTGCTCATCTGATCCTCCTTTTTTCTCTCTTTGCTGTTTCTGAATAGCTCGTATTTTTAAAGGCAAAGAGAATAAGTTGATAAAGCCCTCTGCATCACTTTGATTATATATTTCGTCCTTGCTGAAGGTTGCATATTCTTCACTGTAAAGAGAATAATCCGATTTAGTTGCGACTGGAATGCAATTGCCTTTATAAAGTTTAACCTTTACAACGCCAGTTACTTCTTTCTGGGTAACATCTACAAATGCGGAAAGAGCTTCTCTTAAAGGAGTGAACCATAATCCATCATATAGCAGCTGGGCAAATTTAAGTGAAACTGTATTTTTATAATTCATGGTGTCTCTGTCTAAGACCAACTTTTCCAAAGCTGAATGGGCTTTGTAAAGAATCGTGCCACCTGGAGTTTCATAAACGCCACGAGATTTCATTCCCACAAGTCTGTTTTCAACAATATCTATTGTGCCAACGCCATATGCACTTCCTAATTTGTTTAATGTTGTTAAAAGTTCAACAGGTCCCATTTTTTTATCATTCACAGAGACAGGAATTCCTTTTTCAAATCCCACCTCTAGATATAAGGAGGTGTCTGGTGCTTTTTCAACAGGAACACTTAAAACGAGGATGTCGTCAAGGTGTTCATTCCATGGGTTTTCAAGATTTCCGCCTTCATGACTGATATGCCATATGTTTTCATCTCTACTATATATTTTTTCTACAGTTTGAGCAATAGGAATGTTATGATCTTTTGCATAATCAATGCATTCTTCTCTGGAGCATAGATCCCAGGTTCTCCAGGGAGCAATGATATGAATGTCGGGGTTAAGTGCTTTTATGGTGGTTTCAAAGCGAACCTGATCATTGCCTTTTCCTGTACATCCATGAGCTATAATCATGGCACCTTCTTTTTCTGCAACCTCAACAAGTTTTTTGGCCATCAGGGGTCTCGCCATCGAAGTGCCCAGTAAATAATCATTTTCGTAAATGGCTCCAGCCTTTAGTGTTGGCCAGATGTAGTCTGTTATAAATTCTTCCTGTATATTCAATATATACGATTTCGAAGCGCCGGTGGCATAGGCCTTTTTTTGCAAGGCGTCGTAATCTTCCCCTTGACCGGCATCGCAACATACAGCAATGATTTCGCAATCATATTTTTCTTTCAACCATGTAAGTATTATTGAGGTGTCTAAACCTCCGGAATAAGCTAAAACTATTTTTTCTTTTGACATTTTTATTTCCTCCTTTAAATTATAATATAAGTATACAATGGAGATGTGAGTAAAGCAAGATAAATATTCATGTTTATGCATAAATACTCATAAAGCGTTAACAAACATTTTATGATTTAAAGGAGTAAAGTATGGTATAATCAAAATATGAATAATTATATGATATGCAGACAATTGGAAAAAATTAAATTTATTGAAGCGGCGAGCATGAAGGAATATACTTCTTTCAAAGCTGGGGGCAGGGCTTCAATGCTAGTGCTTCCTAAAAATACAGATGAATTAAAAAGAACTTTAAAGATAGCAGCGAGTAGCAAAAAAGAATTCCTTGTTATAGGGAATGGTTCAAATGTTTTGGTCAAGGACGGCGGATTTGACGGCATAATTATTAAACTTGGCGAAGGTTTTAATCAAATCACAGTGAATAAAGAAGATAAAACCATGTTAATAGGCGCCGGTGTTTTATTGTCAAAGGTTGCCAGGGAAGCATTAGAAGCGGAATTGACAGGATTTGAATTTGCCAGCGGCATACCAGGGACAATGGGCGGTGCATTATTCATGAATGCCGGAGCTTACGGCTGGGA